>JACCDO012279427.1_pt1 | contig 22257 bp, 25 predicted proteins | sample 7446101 | NCBI WGS metagenome assembly JACCDO01 (sample SAMN15323440, study PRJNA562643) | freshwater metagenome | isolation source: river surface water | place: USA:Blue River Watershed | collected 2017-08-16
CCGCAAAAGGTTCGCCTTTTGAGCAAATTGCTGCTGAATTTAAAGGGCCCATTGCGATTGCGTTTGCGTATAAAGACGCTGTTGCTGTGGCAAAAGCTGTATCAGAAAGTGTATCTGATACAAGCCCTCTAAAAGTTAAATCTGGTAGCTTAGACGGAAAAACAATTGATTCTAAAGGAATCACTGCTTTGTCTAAATTGCCTTCTCGCGAAGTTCTCTTGTCTATGCTTTTGGGTACTCTCAAAGCTCCAATGCAGAACTTTGCAAACGTTATTTCGGCCGTTCCGCGCGATCTTGCTAACGCATTGACCGCGGTTAAAGATAAAAAACCACAACAATAAAAATATAGGAATTTTAGTAAGAAAACCAAAAGACTTTTAATTAGTTTAAGAGTTAAAAATTAGGAGGAATATTCCATGCAAATCTCTCAAGACCAACTTCTCGACACAATCGCTAACATGACAGTTCTCGAACTTTCTGAGTTCATCAAAAAAGTTGAGACAAAATTCGGTGTTACCGCTGCTGCTCCCATGGCAATGGGTGCTATGCCAGTAGCTGGTGCAGCTGCTGCTCCTGCAGAAGAAAAAACTGAATTCAACGTTGTGTTAACTGACGGTGGCGCTAACAAAATTAACGTTATTAAAGAAGTTAGAACAATCACAGGTCTTGGCTTGAAAGAAGCTAAAGATCTCGTTGAAGGCGCGCCAAAGACTGTTAAAGAAGGCGTGTCTAAAGCCGACGCTCAGAACATGAAAAAAGTTCTCGAAGCTGCTGGCGCAAAAGTTGATATCAAGTAGTTCAGTCGTTTTTGACATTAACGCTAACCTTTTTGGGAGATGCCAAATGGCATTTTCCCAAAAAGGTTGGTCCTTTTTATTTTAGACCCTTAAACCTCGAGGTTAATGAATGTCGATTAGGGAAAATTTTAATACGGTAAAACGAGTACGCAAAAGTTTTGCAAAGATAGCGTCACCAATAGAAACGCCGAACTTGGTGGATATCCAGCGTAAATCGTTTGAATTGTTTTTACAGGCAAGTGTGGCTCCAGATAAAAGGGAACCCATTGGATTACAGGGTGTTTTTAAATCAGTATTTCCGATTTCTGATTTTAACAACACATGTAGTTTAGAATTCGAAAGTTATACAATTGAAAAACCCAAATACGATGTCGATGAATGTCGTTTAAGGGGTATGACATATGCAGCTCCCATTAAAATCACAGTTCGACTGTTGGTTTGGGAGATAGACGACCAAACAAAAACTCGAAACATTCGGGACGTTAAAGAACAAGAAGTCTATATGGGCGAAGTTCCTTTAATGACCGAAACTGGGTCGTTTATTATCAATGGCACTGAGAGAGTAGTTGTGTCTCAGTTGCATCGTAGTCCTGGTGTGTTTTTTGACCACGACGGTGGTTTGACTCATTCTAGCGGTAAACTCTTGTTTTCTGCGCGAGTTATTCCTTACCGAGGGTCATGGCTGGATTTGGAATTCGACCATAAAGACTTTTTGTATTGTCGAATCGATCGTCGCCGTAAATTGCCAGGAACAGTTCTGTTAAAAGCTTTGGGACTAAATACCGAAGAAATACTAAATACATTCTACGATATTGAAGAAATATCGTTTACAGATTCTGGATATTCACGAGAAGTGAATTCAAACCTGTTGTTGGGTCAGCGAGCTAATGAAGACGTTGTAGATCCCAAAACCGGTGAAGTTATCGTTAAGAAGAGTCGAAAGTTCACACGCGCAGTTATTGCGGAATTGGAAAAGCGAAAAATTAAGAGCATTCCGATGTCTCTTGAAGAAGTTGTTGGTCGCGTAGTGACAACAGACATTCTTCACCCAAAAACACAAGAAGTGTTGGTTGAAGTTAACCAAGCTTTGACTGAGAACCAAATTGAATCACTCAAAGAAGCTGGTGTTAAAAAAATTAGCACGGCATTTATCGATGGAGTCAATGTTGGATCATTCTTAAGAGATACTTTGTTGATTGATAAAATCAATTCGCAAGATGAAGCGTTGGTTGAAATATTTAAAAGGATGCGACCTGGCGATCCTCCAACACTTGAATCTTCTAAAACATTGTTTAACGATTTGTTTTTCAATGAGGCTCGATATGACTTGTCTAAAGTGGGTCGACTAAAAATTAACCACAAGTTTGGTTTTAAAGATATTTCTTTTGAAACTAGCGTTCTTACAAAACAAGATATCGTTGCGACATTTAAACACTTGCTCGAGTTGAAAAACGGCCGAGGCACAGTCGATGATATCGATCACCTAGGTAACCGACGTGTTCGAAGTGTTGGTGAATTGCTAGAAAACCAATACCGAATCGGTCTTGTGCGAATGGAGCGAGCAGTCAAAGAGCGAATGAGTTTGCAAGAAATTGAGACTCAAATGCCTCATGATTTGATTAACGCAAAACCCGTTAGCGCGATTGTGAAAGAATTTTTTGGTCTTTCTCAATTGTCTCAGTTCATGGAGCAAACCAACCCATTGTCTGAGATCACGCACAAACGTCGACTTTCAGCCCTTGGGCCCGGTGGTTTAACTCGGGAACGAGCAGGCTTCGAGGTTCGAGACGTTCACCCAACTCACTACGGACGAATTTGTCCGATCGAAACTCCAGAGGGACCAAACATTGGATTGATTTCAAGTTTGGCAACATTTGCAAAAGTTAACGACTATGGATTCGTGGAAACACCTTATCGAAAAATTGACTCTGGAAGAGTCAGTGATGAGGTTTCTTATTATTCAGCGTTAGAAGAAGAAGGTCATACTATTGCACAAGCGAACGTGCCTCTGACAGAAAAAGGGCACTTTAGAGATGAGTTTACAGAAGCTCGTCGGCATGGAGAACCCTCTTTGGTTAGATGCGAAGAGGTTGACCTTGTAGATGTGAGCCCAAATCAACTTGTTTCTGTTGCTGCGAGTTTGGTTCCTTTCTTGGAAAACGACGACGCCAACCGAGCTTTGATGGGTTCAAACATGCAACGTCAAGCGGTGCCTTTGATGATTTCTAAGGCTCCATTGGTGGGCACAGGTGTTGAGCGTCTTGTGGCTCGAGATTCTGGTGTGACTGTTGTTGCAAGAAACGAAGGCGTTGTTGAGTCTGTTGATGCTTCGAGAATTGTTGTTCGAACAGAAACAAAAAACAAAACAACAGGTTCTGAAGTTGATATTTACAACCTTGTAAAATACCGACGTTCGAACCAAAACACATGCGTTAATCAAAGACCCATAGTTAAGGTCGGAGATAAGGTGCGTAAGGGCGAGGTTATCGCTGACGGACCTTCAACCGAGCTTGGTGAATTGGCATTAGGACAAAACATCTTGGTGGCATTCACTCCATGGGGTGGTTATAACTTCGAAGACTCGATATTGATTTCTGAAAGATTGTTGAAAGACGACGTTTTCACATCGATCCATATCGAAGAGTTTGAGTGTATCGCTAGAGATACCAAACTTGGAAAAGAAGAAATCACACGAGATATTCCAAACTGTGGCGAAGAGGCTTTAAGAAACCTTGATGCAACAGGTATTATCAGAATTGGCGCAGAAGTTACTCCCGGAGACATTATGGTTGGGAAAATCACTCCTAAGGGTGAAACCCAGTTATCTCCCGAAGAGAAACTGCTTCGAGCTATTTTCGGTGAAAAAGCTGGCGACGTAAGAGACACCTCTTTGAGGGTGCCTCCTGGCGTTTACGGTACAGTAATTAACGCCCATATCTTTAGCCGCGAAGGCATTGATAAGGACGAAAGATATCAACAAATCGTTAGAGACGAAGAAGAGCGTTTGCTCAAAGATCAGGCTATAGAGATCACAATTATTCGATCGGCGACCATGAAAAAAGTCAAAAAACTTATTGTTGGCCAAAAAACCACCGGTAAGTTGTTGAGTGAAGATGGGGAGCAAACACTTCTTAAAAAAGACCAAGTTCTTACAGAAGAAGATATTGATTCAGTTCCGTTTAACTTGTTGAGACACATTCCAGTTGAGGAAAAAGTTGAAGATCAACTTATTCGAATTATGGATTCTGTTGAAGAACAGATGGACCTTGTTCGAATCGTGTTCAACGAGCGAATCGGTAAATTGAAAAAAGGCGACGAGTTACCTCCAGGCGTAATCAAAATGGTTAAAGTCTCTGTTGCTATTAAACGTAAATTGTCTGTTGGTGACAAAATGGCGGGTCGACACGGTAACAAAGGTGTTATTTCGCGCATTATGCCCCAAGAAGATATGCCGTTTATGGCAGACGGAACTCCCGTTGATATCGTTCTTAACCCATTGGGCGTACCTTCGCGTATGAACGTGGGACAAATTCTGGAAACTCATTTGGGTTGGGCCGCACGCGGTCTAGGTGAAAGAATTAATGAAATGCTGGTTAATTATAAGCCAGACGAAATGAGGAAGTATCTCAAGACGATTCATGATTCTCCAACTCTAAATAAGTATTTGGATGATTGTAATGATGCAGAAATCGCTCGAGTGGCTCAGAGCTACCGAGAAGGTGTGCCAATGGCCTCGGCGGTATTTGATAGGGCATCAGAAGAAGATATCCGAAGAATGCTAACAACGGCTAAGTTGCCAACAAGCGGTCAAGCTATTTTGTTTGATGGTCGAACTGGCGAAGCTTTTGAACACGAAGTTACTGTTGGTATTATGTACATGCTAAAACTACACCACCTTGTTGAAGATAAGATTCACGCAAGGTCTATTGGACCTTACAGTCTTGTCACTCAGCAACCTTTGGGCGGTAAAGCTCAATTCGGAGGACAGAGACTCGGGGAAATGGAAGTGTGGGCGCTCGAGGCTTACGGTGCAGCTTATGGCTTGCAAGAAATGCTAACCGTGAAATCAGACGATGTTGCTGGTCGAACAAGAATGTATGAAGCCATTGTTAAAGGCGAAAACGTTCTTGAACCAGGAATGCCAGAATCATTCAACGTTTTGATGCAAGAACTAAAAGCTCTTTCTCTAAACGTAGAACTTCTCGAACGAAATGCCGTAGAGGCTCAACAGTAATATCAACGAAGAGAGAGTGTTATAAATTATGAAAGACTTACTTAACTTCTTCGATAAACCCACTGATCCGTTGCGATTTAACTCGATCAAAATCACTTTAGCTTCGGCTGAGATGATTATGAACTGGTCGCACGGTGAAGTAAAAAAACCAGAAACAATTAACTATCGGACATTCAAACCCGAAAAAGACGGATTGTTTTGCGCTAAAATATTTGGCCCCATTAAAGACTACGAGTGTCTTTGCGGAAAATACAAGCGAATGAAGTTTCGCGGAGTCGTCTGCGAAAAATGTGGTGTTGAAGTCACTCAGGCAAAAGTTAGACGTGAAAGACTCGGTCATATTGAATTAGCGTCTCCAGTGGCGCACGTTTGGTTTTTGAGATCTTTGCCAAGTAGAATTGCAATGATGCTTGATATGTCTCTAAAAGACGTTGAGCGAGTTCTTTATTGCGAAGCTTATTGTGTTACAGATCCCAAAAGTACAGAGTTAAAACTAGGCGAAGTACTCAGCGAAGATCGATATCAGGAAGCCATTAAGAATTATGGTGTCGCCGGATTTGATGCTTCTATGGGTGGTGATGCTGTTAAAGTTCTTTTAAAGAAACTCGATGTTGCTAAAGTGAGCGAAGAGCTCAGAGTTGAACTCGAGGGAACAACCAGTGAAGCTGGTCGAAAAAAGATTTCTAAGCGTTTGAAAGTTTGTGAAAGCTTTAGGGAATCTGGCAATCGTCCTGAAGACATGATGATGAGTGTTGTTCCTGTGTTGCCTCCTGATTTGAGGCCACTTGTTCCTCTGGATGGAGGACGATTCGCAACCTCTGATCTAAACGACTTGTATCGACGAGTTATCAATCGTAACAACCGATTGAAACGTCTTATGGAGTTAAATGCTCCTGATATTATCATTCGAAACGAAAAACGAATGCTACAAGAGTCTGTGGACGCGTTGTTCGACAACGGTCGAAGAGGTAAAACATTTACCGGACCCAACAAACGTCCGCTCAGATCTCTATCTGATACACTCAAAGGTAAATCTGGTCGTTTCAGACAAAACCTTTTAGGAAAAAGGGTGGATTACTCTGGTCGTTCGGTAATTGTGGTTGGACCAGAACTCAAATTGCACCAGTGTGGTTTGCCAAAGAAAATGGCTCTCGAACTATTCAAGCCATTTATTTATAACAAACTCGAAGAAAAAGGTTTTGTTACAACAATCAAATCCGCTAAAAAAATGGTGGAAAAAGAAAAAGACGAAGTCTGGGATATTCTTGACGAAGTCGTTCGAGAACATCCGGTTTTGTTGAACCGAGCTCCTACTCTGCATAGACTAGGCATTCAGGCTTTTGAACCCGTTCTTGTAGAAGGTAAAGCGATTCAGTTGCATCCTTTGGTGTGTACCGCTTTTAACGCCGACTTTGACGGTGACCAAATGGCGGTTCACGTTCCATTGTCGCTAGAGGCTCAAATCGAGGCTCGAGTGTTGGTCATGTCTACGAACAACATTCTTAAGCCCGCAGACGGTAAGCCTATTATTATGCCATCTCAGGACATCGTGTTGGGTATCTACTACATGACACGATTGCGTCCGGGTGCTTTGGGCGAAGGACGAATTTTTAAAGACCGAGCCGAAGTTGCCATGGCTTATGAGCTGGGCGAAGTCGATATGCAGGCCAAAATTGTAACCAGAATTGGAAAAGGTCAAAAAGTTGTAACAACTGTTGGTCGATGTCTTTTGTCAGAAATCGTTCCAACGGACATTCCATTCGCGTCTTACAACAAGACTCTTGCAAAAAAAGACTTAGCGGATTTGTTGGATGCTTGTTATCGAATACTAGGTCCTAAGCGTACAGTTCTTTTGGCTGATGCTCTAAGATCTATCGGTTACAAATACAGCACAAAAGCAGGTATCTCCATTTCGATGAGAGATATGTTGATCCCTGGTTCTAAACCTAAGTTCATTGAAGGCGCTTATAAAGAAGTTCAAGCTATCGAGAATCAGTACGTCGAAGGTCTAATCACTGACGGCGAACGCTATAACAAAGTGATCGATATCTGGGCCCAAGTGACTGAGTCTATTTCTAGCGAAATGATGAAAGGTCTGGGCAAAGAAACTCTTACGACTCGCGAAGGTAAGACTATCGAGACTCAGTCTTTTAATCCTATCTACGTGATGGCTGATTCGGGCGCTAGAGGCTCGCCAGCACAAATTAAACAGCTTGCAGGTATGCGAGGTTTGATGGCTAAGCCATCGGGCGAAATCATTGAAACCCCCATCACTGCAAACTTCAGAGAAGGTCTAACAGTACTTCAGTACTTTATTTCGACCCACGGTGCGCGAAAAGGTTTGGCGGATACTGCGTTAAAAACTGCGAACTCAGGTTACCTCACAAGAAGACTTGTTGACGTTGCTCAAGACGCAATTATCACCGAAACAAATTGCCAAACAACCGAAGGTCTAAACATGACTCCACTTCTTGAAGGTGGCGAAATTGTCGAAGGAATTGGCGAACGAATTCTCGGACGAGTGGCTCTTGAAGATGTTGTTAATCCGCTTAATTCGCAAGTCATTCTGAAAAAAGGCGAAATGATAGACGAAGGTTACGTTTCTCAAATTACAGAAGCGGGAATCGAAAACGTCGCAATTAGATCTGTATTAACCTGCCGAGCAAGACGCGGTATTTGTTCTCTTTGCTATGGTCGAGATCTAGCTCGAGGTCACTTGGTAAACATCGGTGAAACAGTGGGCGTTATTGCTGCACAATCCATCGGTGAACCTGGAACCCAGTTAACCATGAGAACGTTCCACATTGGTGGAGCTGCAACTAGACGTGCAGAGCAATCAAATATCGAATGTCGAACAGTTGGTGTTGTTAAATTTAACCGCGTTGTGACAGTGAAAAACCGAGAAGGTACTCACACTGTTATGAGTCGAAATGGTGAAATCACTATTATCGACGACACAGGTCGTGAGCGTGAAAAGCATAACATCGTTTATGGTTCGAAACTTAAAGTTACAGACGGTCAAAGAGTCGAAAAAGGCACTTTGATTGGAGAGTGGGATCCATATTCTGCGGTTATCTTAACTGACACTCAAGGTAAGGTTCAGTTTATCGAGCTAAAAGAAGGCGTTTCGATGTCTGAACAGCACGATGAAGTGACAGGATTAACTCGTCGAATCGTTATGGATTCTCCGGGTTCATCTCTACGACCTCGCATTGGCGTTTTGGTTGATGGCGTGCTTAAGAGCCAATTTACTTTGCCAGTTGGCGCTATCATTATGATTCCAGATGGTGAAACTGTTCTGCCCGGCGATATTTTGGCAAAAGTGCCACGTGAGTCTATGAAGACAAAAGATATCACGGGTGGTTTGCCACGAGTTGCGGAATTGTTTGAAGCTCGTAAGCCAAAAGACTGCGCAATTATTGCCGAACATGATGGTTCTGTGAGCTTTGGAAAAGATACCAAAGGTAAGCGTAAGGTTGTGGTTACTGCCGACGACGCGAGGACTTCTGAGTACCTGATTCCTCGTGGAAAACACATTATTGTTCAAGAAGGTGATTACATTAGAAAAGGCGAAAGACTTATTGATGGGGCTGCTAATCCTCACGATATTCTAGCCGTTCTAGGTGAAACAGCTTTGGCTCAGTATCTTGTGGATGAAGTTCAAGAAGTTTATCGACTCCAAGGTGTGAAAATTAACGATAAACACATCGAGGTTATCGTTAAACAAATGCTTCGAAGGGTGAGAGTTGCTCAGTCGGGTGACACTCCTCTGTTGGAAGGTGATAGCGTCGAGAAAATGATTCTCAACGAAGTAAACGAGAAAGTTATTGCGATGGGTGGAAAACCCGCGGTTTCTGCTCCTTTGCTGTTGGGTATTACTCGAGCTTCATTGTCTACAGAGTCATGGGTTTCGGCGGCTTCTTTCCAAGAAACCACCAAAGTTCTTACTGAGGCTTCAATTGCTGGCCGAGTTGACCACCTAAGAGGTCTCAAGGAGAACGTTTCTATGGGTCGATTGATTCCTGCGGGAACTGGAATTCGACAATATCAGTCGATTCGTCCCGAAATGGATATCGAAGAAGAAGCGCTACCTGTGGGTCGAGCTTTCCAAGCTCCCCCAATCGAGGATGCAGACGATTTATCAATGATTTAAATTAAAATGCGAGGGTTGACAGTGAAAGGTTCAATGATCTACCCTCGCACGGACTATTAAAACGATACGAACAGAGGAATTTAAAGACGATGCCGACAATTAATCAGCTTGTAAAAGCAGGGCGAACAAAAGCTCGATACAAGTCAAAATCTCCAGCACTTTCAAACTGCCCTCAAAGACGAGGCGTTTGCGTGAGAGTGGGAACACAAACACCTAAGAAGCCAAACTCTGCTATGAGAAAAATCGCAAGGGTTAAGTTGACTAATGGTTTTGAAGTTACCTCGTACATACCGGGTGTTGGACACAACCTCCAAGAACACTCTGTGGTTCTTATCCGTGGTGGTCGAGTTAAAGACTTGCCAGGTGTTCGTTACCACATCGTTCGAGGATCTTTGGATACTCAAGGTGTTGCAAACAGAAAACAAAGCCGATCTAAATACGGCGCTAAACTTCCTAAAGGCTAAGAGGCATTGAGTTAGAATATGGCACGCAGACACGTACCCGAAAAACGAAAAATTATTCCTGATCCAAAATATAAAGATAAAGTTGTTGCAAAGTTTATCAACGACTTGATGAGAAGCGGAAAGAAATCTGTAGCAGAGAGAATTTGCTACGGTGCTTTCGATATTATCGAATCAAAGCTTAAAGACGATCCAGTTAAAGTGTTTAAAAAAGCTCTTAACAACGTTAAGCCAGCGGTTGAAGTTCGATCTAGACGAGTGGGCGGCGCGACCTATCAGGTTCCCGTAGAAGTTCGTCCTGACCGTCGTCAAACACTTGCGTCTCGTTGGATTATTCTTTACTCCAAAGAGCGAAGTGGAAAAAACATGGTTGAAAAACTTGCGGCCGAATTGTTGGACGCGGTTGAGAACCGTGGTGGCGCTATTAAAAAGCGTGAAGACGTTCACAAAATGGCAGAAGCCAACAAAGCTTTCTCTCATTTCCGTTGGTAGTCTGATTTTATTTTGGGTTGATCCTTGGATCTAAAAAAAATACCCTTAAAGAATTTTAGAAATATCGGCATCATTGCACACATTGATGCCGGTAAAACTACTACGACCGAAAGAATTTTATTCTATACAGGTATTACTCATAAAATTGGTGAGGTTCACGAAGGCCAGGCCGTTATGGACTGGATGGAGCAAGAACGCGAGCGTGGAATCACTATCACATCTGCTGCTACCACCTGTGTGTGGAGCGATCACAGAATCAATATCATAGATACTCCGGGGCACGTCGATTTTACAATCGAAGTCGAAAGATCTCTCAGAGTTTTAGATGGAGCCGTAGGAGTTTTTGATGCAGTCAGTGGTGTCGAGCCACAGTCCGAAACAGTATGGCGCCAAGCTAATAAATATTCTGTTCCCCGTATTGCATTCGTAAACAAAATGGATCGCGCTGGGGCTCAGTACTATGAGTGTATCAATCAAATAAAAACTAAATTAGGTTCCAACCCTGTTGCCGTAAATATTCCCATTGGAGCAGAGGACGAGTTCGAGGGACACATCGATCTTATTTCCATGAAAGCTTTCGTGTGGAATAAGTCTGACACTAGCCAAGGTGCAAAGTACGAAATTAAAGAAATTCCTGAGTCGCTCATCGAGCAGGCGAATTCGTATCGAACACAAATGGTCGAAGCCGCAGCAGAGCAAGACGATACTTTAATGAACAAGTATCTCGAAGGAGCCACTCTTTCAGATCAAGAAATAATTCAGGGTTTGAGAAGTGGCACGATTCATCAAAAAATAGTTCCTGTGTTTTGTGGAGCAGCTTTCAAGAATAGGGGCGTTCAAGCTCTCCTAGATGGTGTGGTTAGATTTTTACCAAGTCCATTGGATGTTCCTCCCACTCAGGGATTTGATCCAAAAAATCACGAAAAAATTCTCACACGAAATTCAGATCCTGCAGCACCGCTTTCGGGTTACGCATACAAAATTCAGCATGACCCGTTTGTTGGAACTTTGACTTACATTCGAATTTACTCTGGCACTCTCAATTCTGGAGATAATGTTCTCAATGTTGCAAAAGATAAACGCGAAAGACTGAATCGACTTTTGTTGATGCATGCAAATAAGCGCGAAGAAATTTCTAAAGCAAGCGCAGGAGAAATTGTTGCAGCAGTTGGTCTTCGTTTTACACAAACTGGAGATACGCTCTGCTCTGATAAAGAACCCATCCTCTTTGAGAAAATGGAATTTCCAGATCCAGTGATTTCGATTGCCATCGAGCCAAAAACAAAAGCAGATCAAGAAAAACTTTCTTCTTCATTGCAGAAAATGGCATTGGAAGATCCTTCATTCAGAGTTTCCACCAACGAAGACACGGGACAAACTTTAATTTCTGGAATGGGTGAACTGCATCTTGAAATTATTGTTGATCGATTGTTTCGAGAGCACAAAGTTGAGGCAAATGTCGGTAAACCCCAGGTGGCTTACAAGGAAACAATTTTGGGTACAGCCAAAGTTTCTCATTTGGTTTCGAGAGTTTTGGGTGGAAAAGCTCAGTTTGGTCAGGTCACAATCGAGCTCAGACCTGTGGAACGTGGTAAAAACTCTAAGGTTATCAATAATTTAAACTCAAAGGTCATTCCAAGAGACATACTGTTTGCGACCGAAAAGGCGTTAAAAGAGTGTTTGGGTGCCGGGCAGTTGGCTGGATTTCCTTTGGTTGATGTCGAAGTCGAGCTCCTGGGTGCCGAGTTTAAAGAAGGTGAGTCTCACGAACTAGCCTATCAAACGGCCGCATCTATGGCTTTCAGAGAGGGATTGCAAAAAGCGAAGCAAATTCTTCTCGAGCCAATTATGGAAGTTCAAGTGTTGGTTCCAGAGAATACTACGGGAGAAGTTATTCAAGATTTGAACTCCCGTAGAGGGAAAATTCACTCTATGGAGCCGAGAGCAGGTGGATGGCAAGCTGTCAATGCAGAAATTCCTCTTGCAACAATGTTTGGTTACTCAACGCATCTACGAAGTAAAACGCAGGGGCGAGGTACCTTTTCTATGGAATTTAAGAGGTACGATCAGATGCCTTCCTCTGTAGAAGCTGAAGTTTTGCGAAAACTCACGGGTCTTTCGTACTAAAACAAGTGCCATTTTGGGTTCTTTTAGCCTCAAAAAAAAAGATCTTAAAAATTCTTTAAAATGCTATTGCCAAGAAACTTTATTGGTATATAACCAGCCTTCGCTTAAATTTCTGGGTTTGTTCTTTGACAGAAAAATCCTTTAACCCTTCGCTCTCAAAATGAGAGTGATGAGTAGGAAGAAAAGTATAGGAATTAGAGTAGGAATTATATATGGGTGTACAAAAAATCCGAATTATTCTTAAGGCCTTCGACAGTCGTCTATTGGACTATGCCGTTGGCTCAATTTTGGAGACAGTGAAAAGAACTGGCGCTGAGATTGCGGGACCAATCCCCCTTCCAACGGCAGTTAATCGATTTACTGTTCTTCGCAGTCCGCATATCGATAAGAAAAGTCGTGAGCAGTTCGAAATTCGAACACACAAAAGACTTATCGATATTCTCGAACCAAACAATCAAACAGGTGATTCACTAATGAAGTTGGATCTTCCTACAGGCGTTGATGTAAAAATCAAGCTTGTCGACTGGTAAGAGAGAAACAGGAGTTTATCATGAATACAAAGATTCCAGTCGTAGACTTGAAAGGGAAATCTGTCGGTGAGATGGATGCGCCCGTTGAAGTATTTGGCGTAGAACCAAACGAAGCAGTCGTGCACTTTGTGTGCGAAGGACAGCGTTTCCGTTTTTACAAAAAGAATGCCTGCACAAAAGGTCGTTCTGCTGTAAGCGGTGGCGGTAAAAAAGCTCGTAAACAAAAAGGCACAGGTGGCGCTCGTCAGGGCGGAAACCGCGCTCCTCACTGGGTAGGTGGTGGAGTTGTGTTTGGACCAAAAAGTGTCAAGAGAGATTTTAAACTCAATCGAAAAGTGCTCAAGAGCGCAATGACATCTGTTTTGTCTGATAGACAATTGAGTGGTCAAATTCGAATATTGAAAGATTCTCTTACAGCTCCAAAGACATCAGCTCTTTCTAAATTTATTTCTGAGCTTGAGCTCAGTGGCGCTAGAGTTGGATTCGTGGTTTCTCGAAATCAAGATTCAATGATCTCTAAGAGTGCGCGAAACATTAAAGGCGTTGATGTTTTGTCTGAAGAAAAATGGACTCCGCTTGATATCGTAAAAGCGGATACACTTATTTTTTCTGAATCAGCTTTTGAAGGAATGAAAAATTCTTTGTTGGGCGCAGAAAAAACTGCAACCAAGAAAACAGCTTCAAGGAAATAAAAAATGAAAACGTTTGCAGATAAAATTATTCAGCCCCTAATGAGCGAGAAATCAACTTCTCGAGAAGCTCGTTTCAATGAGTTTGCATTGTTGGTTGATAAAAAATTGACCAAGATCGAAATAGCAAAAGCAGTGGAAAGCATGTTTGGTGTAAAACCTCTAAACGTGAGAACTGTTGTTTTTAGAAAAAAAACTAAACAAACACGATACGGTGTTATTCCAGCTAAGTCCTACAAAAAGGCTTTAGTTCGATTGCCCGAAGGAAAAAGGATAGAACTCAAGTAGAGAAACTAAGGAATCAACCCTCGAGGTTGTTTCCTAGGAGAGAATGCGATGAAAACATTTAGACCGACATCAGCCGCAATAAGACAAATGACAGTCGAAGACTTTTCTGACCTCGAAAAGGGTCGTGGGCCAAAAGCACTGCTTGAATCAAACAGTGAAACAGGTGGCAGAAATAACTTTGGTCACATTACTGCTCGTCACCGTGGCGGCGGACACAAAAGGCTTTACAGAAAAATTGAATTCAAACGTAATCACGTTGGAATTCCTGCGGTTGTTCAAGGATTGTATTATGATCCAAACAGAAGCGCGCGAATTGCATTGTTGAATTACGCAAATGGCGAAAAATCATTCATTTTGGCTCCAGTTGATTTGAAAAAAGGGGACAAAGTTGAGTGTGGTCCTCAGGCCGACATTAAGCCAGGAAACGCGCTACCTTTGAGCCACATTCCTGTTGGTACAACTATTCACTGTGTAGAAATGAAGCCAGGTCGAGGCGCTCAAATGGTTCGTACGGCCGGAGCTGCTGCGCAGTTGTTGGGCAAAGAAGGAAAAGACGCACAGATTAGAATGCCCAGCGGAGAAGTTCGACTGATTAGCCAAACTTGCTATGCAACAATCGGGCAAGTGGGCAACGTTGAGCACTACACCACAATCATTGGTAAAGCAGGTCGCTCTCGATGGCTTGGACAAAAACCTGTCAATAGAGGAACCTCTATGAACCCAGTCGACCATCCTCATGGTGGTGGCGAAGGAAAAACAAGCGGTGGTCGTCACCCAGTTTCTCCATGGGGTCAACCAACTAAAGGTTATAAAACTCGTCGCAATAAGCGAACAACATCAAGAATCGTACGCGGTCGTCCTCGTGGAAAAATGACCGGTGGTAACTAAGAGTAAGGAGTAATAGAAATGGCTCGTTCTTTAAAAAAAGGCCCCTTCGTTCAAAATTCTTTGTACAAGAAAATTACCGAAGCGGCTGCTAGTAAAAAGAAAGTCGTTATTAAAACGTGGTCGAGAGCTTCGACAATATTGCCAGAAGCTGTTGGACTTTCGTTTGCAGTACACAACGGTAAGAAATTTGTTCCAGTATATGTTCAAGAGAACATGGTTGGACACAAGTTTGGTGAATTTGCTCCAACTCGTCAGTTTGGTGGACACACCCCAGGCGACAAGAAAGCATCAGCCTAAGAGGTTTCAATAGAAAAATAATATGGCTTATACATACGGTAATAAAGATAACTACGCAGCAGTAGCCAGTCTCGGTATGGTTATGAGTTCTCCTATGAGAACTCGATGGGTGGCTGATTTAATCAGAGGAAAATCTGTTGAAGAAGCAAGCCGACAGCTACTACTCGCTCAAAAGAAAGCTGCGGGCGTGTTTAGGAAACTACTACTTTCTGCGGTATCCAATGCTGAACAAAAAGGTGTTGCTGATTTGGATCGACTTTTTGTTAAAACAGTATTTGTTAACGAAGGTCCAAGAATTAAAAGATTTATGCCACGAGCTCAGGGGCGTGCTGACACAAGACTCACAAGAACATCAAGTATCTTCATGGGTTTGTCAGAGAAAAGCTCTGCGAAAGCCGTTTCAACAAAAGCAAAAACAAAAAAAACGACAAAAACTAAAGCTTCGGGAGATAAAGAGTAATGGGACAAAAAACGCATCCAATTGGATTTAGAATTGGCGTCACGAAACCCTGGGAATCAAAATGGTACGCTAAAAATGATTTTGCGAAACTCCTAGCTGAAGATCTCAAAGTTAGAAAGTTTGTAAAAGACAAACTCTTTTCTTCGGGTGTTTCTCGAATCGAAATCGAGAGAGCAGCATCGAAGCTTAGAATTAACGTTCATTCTGCTAGACCCGGAATTGCAATTGGTAAAAAAGGTGCTGGCATTGAGCAAGTGCGAGACGAAATTGCAAAGCTTATCAAAAAGCCCGTTGAAGATGTAGTGCTAAACATTACTGAAGTTCGAAAAGCAGAAGCAGATGCTCAGTTGATCGCTGAAAACATCGCGAATCAAATTGAACGTCGTATTGCCTATAGACGAGCCATGAAAAAGGCGATTCAACAGGCTCAAAAATTTGGAGTTAAAGGAATCAAGATTCGAGTGTCTGGTCGATTGGCTGGAGCAGAAATTGCAAGATCAGATAAATACTCTGAAGGATCAATTCCTCTTCATACCTTAAGAGCGGACATAGATTATGGTTTTGGCGAAGCTAAAACCACATACGGAATTATCGGAATCAAGGTTTGGGTATTTAAAGGCGAAGTCGACATGCGTACGCGTCTCGGAAGAGGTCGTCCTGTTGGTGCCGCAGCTCAGGCTCAAGGCACAGGCCCTTCGTTGGTGTGAGATTGAGCGAGAGGAATAGAACATGTTAGCGCCAAAGAAAGTTAAGTACAGAAAAGTTCAAAAAGGTAAAAACAGAGGACTTGCGCTTAGAGGCGGAAGACTCAGTTTTGGTGAGTTCGGGTTACAGTCTACAGAATCTGGTTGGATTACTGCTAGGCAGATTGAAGCTAGTCGTATCGCTATGACTCGTTTCATTAAGCGAGGCGGTAAAGTATGGATTCGTATTTACCCACAAAAGTCGATAACTAAGAAAGCTGCTGAGACTCGAATGGGTAGTGGTAAAGGTAATCCAGAGTACTGGGTTGCAGTTATTAAACCCGGTACAGTGTTGTTTGAAATGGAAGGCGTTACAAAAGAAATAGCTCAAAAAGCTATGTCGTTAGCGTTGCATAAGCTTCCACTTAAGACACGATTTATTTCTCGAAGTGAACAGTGGTTTTAAAAAAGGATAAATAGTTATGCCAGTTAAAAAAACAAAAAGCGTAGCCGCGAAAAAAACTAAAGCCGCAAAATCGCCTGCTAAAGGCAAAAAGGCAGCGACAAAAAAGGCTCCTGTTGAGAAAAAAAGTGTGAAAAACGCTAATTCTGAGCTTGCAACTTTAGATCGCAAGACTTTGGCGGGGAAAGCTCGAAAATTGAAAATGGAATTGCTTGCAATCCGATTCAATTTGCAGGCTCCTAGCTTAAAAGAATACCGTAAAAAACGCCAAGAGTTGGCGAGTGTATTGAGTCACTTAAACTAAAAAGGGAATTGAAGTATGTCACGAAAAGTATTCGAAGGGACAGTGGTCAGCGATAAAATGACAAAAACCTTAGTGGTTATTGTGTCTCGAAAGTACGCTGAACAAAAACTTGGAAAAATTGTATCTTCAAGAAAAAAATACAAAATACACTGCGAAGATAGCTCTGTTAAAACAGGCGACGTTGTACGTTTCGAAGAATGTCGTCCAATGAGCAAAGATAAAAAATTTAGATTTACTGGCCTTGTCAAAAAATCAGAGACAGCGGCTCAAATTAAAGAAGACGTCTAGGTGGTATATGATACAGCATTGTACTCGATTAAACGTTGCAGATAATTCAGGCGCGAAGTCACTTAAGTGTATTAAAGTTTTGGGTGGTACCCGTAAACGATACGCTACAATTGGCGACGTTATTGTTTGTTCTGTAAAAGAAGCGACTCCCGAAAGTAAAATCAAAAAGGGAGAAGTTGTAAAAGCAGTTATTGTTAGAACGGCTAAGGAAGTTAGACGTACTGATGGTACCTATATCCGTTTTGATGAGAACGCAGCCGTTCTTATTAACAATAGTCAAGAGCCTGTTGGGACTCGAGTATTCGGACCCGTGGCGAGAGAGCTCAGAGGAAAAAACTTTATGAAGATTTTATCTCTTGCTCCGGAGGTATTATAAAATGAATCGCGTTAAACACCTTAAAAAAGACGACCTAGTTGTTGTTCTTTCTGGATCGCAAAAAGGCAAGACTGGAAAAGTCTTGGCTGTGTCCCAGTCAAAGGGATTGGTTCAGGTAGAAGGAATTGGAATTGTTAAGAGGCACACCAAGCCCACACAAGCTAACGCTAAAGGTGGTATTGTTGAGAAAAACAAATGGATGCCCGCTTGCAAATTTCAAGTATGTTCTGAGTCTGGAAAAGGCTTGGGGCGAGTTCGATTTACTGTGGCAAAAGATGGCTCTAAAGAAAGAGCTTTCTCTTCAAGAAAATAATGGATTTGGAATATAGTCATGGCTAAAACTGAAAAAACAGAATCAAAAAAATCAAGCGGACCTGTTAAGACTCCTCGTATGCAAACTCAGTACGAGAGCGAAGTTAAAAAGAAACTCGTGGCTTCGGGTCGTTATAAAAACGTTATGCAAGTGCCTAAGCTTGAGAAAATTGTAATCTCTTGCTCTTTAAAGGACGCTTTGTTGAATCCTAAAACCCTCGAAGGTTTGGCTGCCGATATCGGTAAAATTGCAGGTCAAAAACCAGCAATGACAAAAGCTAAAAAGGCGATTTCTAACTTTAAGTTAAGAGCCGGGATCAACCTAGGTTGTGTCGTGACTCTCCGAAGAGCTAAAATGTACGAGTTTTTGGATCGTTTTATTTCGATCGCTTGTCCACGAATTCGTGACTTCCGAGGTTTCCCCGAGAAGAGTTTCGACGGCCGAGGCAATTACTCGTTTGGTGTTAAAGAGCACACCATTTTCCCCGAAGTTAGCTACGATCAAGTAGATAAAGTTCGAGGTTTTAACGTGACAATTGGAACATCTGCAAAAACAGATGCAGATGCTTTGGAATTACTTAAAGAGTTTGGATTCCCATTCAGAAGGCAAGGAAACTAATCATGTTAACAGATAGCGTATCAGATTTTTTGACCCGAATTAGAAATGCAGGAAAAGCTCGTTTATCTAAAGTAGACGCGCAAAATACACGAATGAACCGAAGTATTGCTGATATTTTGGTGCGAGAAGGTTACCTTAAGAGCTTTAAAGAAGTTCAAGAAGGTAAAAAAAGCACATTAAGAGTGTATTTGCGTTTTGAAGGTGGAGATCTTAAGAAACCCGTTATTCAAGGGCTAAGAAGAGTCTCTAAGCCAGGTCTTAGAAAATATGTTGCTGCCGACAAAATGCCTCGAATTATGAGTGGTTTTGGTATGGCAATTATTTCGACATCTCAGGGAGTGCTTTCTGAAAAAGAAGCGCGAACTAAAGGTGTTGGTGGCGAAGTTCTTTGTTCCGTCTGGTAATAGAAGAAAATAAGGTAGGAGTGAATTAAACATGTCTAGGTTAGGTAAGCTACCCGTAGAAATTCCAGCAGGGGTCAAGGCCTTTGTAGAATCTGGTAAAGTTCGAGTTGAAGGACCCAAGGGCAAATTGGCCATTAGCATTCCTGAGGGAATTGAAATGGTTCTTGAAAGCTCTAAGCTTTTAACAAAAAGAAAATCTGATTCTGCAGATCACAAAGCTAAACATGGTCTTGTGAGAGCTTTGGTTTCTAACATGGTTAAAGGCGTAACTCAGGGTTACGAAAGAAAATTAGAAATCGTTGGCGTTGGTTTTAAGGCTGCTGTTAAAGGCAAGATTCTCAATATGACATTGGGATATTCTCACCCAGTAGACTTCCCAATCCCTGAAGGCGTTGCTATCAAGGTTGAAAACAACACAATGATTGTTGTTCAAAGCCCAGATAAGGCTTTACTTGGAGAAACATGCGCAAACATTAGATCACAAAGAAAGCCTGAGCCCTACCAAGGTAAAGGAATTCGATACTCTGACGAGAAAATCCGCCGAAAAGCTGGTAAAGCTGCTGCGGGTGGTAAGTAAATACAGTTAAGGTGAACAATGTCTAAAAAAGTATTAAAAAGAACCGATTCTAAAACATCGATCCGAGCACGAAGACGAAGAAGAATTCGAAGCGCAATCGAAGGTAGCTCTACAAGACCACGTCTTTGTATAACAAAGACTAACAAAAAGATTGTGGTTCAGATTATCGACGATATCGTTGGTAAGACACTCGTGAGAGGCGAAACACCTGCTGGAAAAACAGCAAACGTTGTGTTGGCGACAGAACTTGGAAAACAAGTGGCTGGTGCTGCTAAGCAAAAAGGTATCGAAAAAGTTGTTTTTGACAGATCTGGTAACCTTTATCACGGACGAGTTGCAGCTGTAGCAGCAGGTGCAAGAGAAGCTGGTCTTCAATTTTAATTAAGCAGAAATAAGGAAATGAAAATGGCAAACAACGAAAAAGTTCGTAACGAAGAAAACGAAATCGTAGACCGAGTTGTTCATATTGGACGAGTCGCAAAAGTTGTTAAAGGTGGTCGACGATTTAGTTTTAGTGCGATCGTAGTGGTTGGTGATAGAAACGGAAAAATCGGAATTGGTCTCGGTAAAGCGGGAGAAGTTCCTGAGGCTATCCGTAAAGCAGGCGAACAAGCTAAAAAAACAATGTTCCCTGTTCCAGTAACTGGCGACACAATTCCGCACGAAACATTCGGAGCTTTCGGTTCGGGTAAAGTTGTTTTAATTCCTGCTGGTCCAGGTACTGGCGTAATTGCTGGTGGAACAGTGCGAGCTGTAATGGAATGTGCTGGCGTTAAAAATATTCTTACCAAGTGTTTGGGATCAAACAATCCTCACAACGTTTTAAAAGCTGCTGTGAATGGGTTGAGAAAACTTAAAACCAAAGAACAATATAAACAAAGACTTCAACGAGAATAAAATTTAGAAGTTTGGAAGTGTTTTTATGACAAAAATATTTATTAGACAGGTAAGAAGCACCGCAAGGACCAAGGAGACCCACGTTAGAACCCTTAAGGCTCTGGGACTAGGTCGCCGCGGAAAAACTAATGTTATTGGTGATAGCCCAGCTGTGCGAGGAATGATTCGCGCGGTTATTCAGTGGTTAGAGGTGAAACATGTTTAAGCTAAATAATTTAAGACCTCCTGTTGGTAGCAATCATACCCCCCTTAGAAAAGGTAAAGGTATCGGTTCAGGTTTAGGTAAAACTGCTGGTAAAGGACATAAAGGTCAAAAAGCTCGTTCAGGTGGAATAGTTGGTCCTGCTTTTGAAGGTGGCCAAATTCCTCTTGAGCGTAGATTGCCAAAAGTGGGTTTTAATTCAAGAACTCGCGATTTTAAAGTTAACGTGAACATTGCTCAATTGGGCAAGTACGCTGGTCGTGCACTAAGTCTTAAAGATTTGATGCCATCTAGCCTAAAAACAAATCCTAGAATTTATCTTTCTGTATTTGGCGTTAGACTTCCAAAGGCTCTTCCAACTTCAATCGAAGTTCATCATGTTGCGCCAAAAGCGAAGTCTTTACTTGAGTCTCAGGGCGTTAAAATCACTGTTACTGATCATAAAGATGGTCACCGATCAGTGCGTCCAGACAAAAAAAAGAGTAAATAAGCTAGTGGGTTTAAAAAACCCACTAGTTTGATTTTTAGCACTAGCTACAAAAAAGGGGAACATCAATGGATAGCAGTCTTAGAACCCGCCTGATGTGGTTGTTTGGTCTAGTTTTAATTTACAAATTCGGAGTTCATATTCCGACTCCCGGAATAAATGGCCAAGCTCTTTCTGAATATTTTCAGATTAACGCAAAAGGTACGGTTTTCGGCCTGATGAACATGTTCAATGGTGGAGCCCTTCAGCAAATGTCGATTTTTGGGTTGGGAATTGCTCCATATATCTCTGCAAGCATTATTATGCAGCTTGGTTCGCTAATGTTCCCAGCCATCGAGAGATTGCAAAAAGAGGGCGAGTCCGGTCGTCGCCAAATTACACAATACACAAGATACCTGACAGTGCTTATCGCAGTTGTTCAAGCGTTTATTATTTCTACAGCTTTAGAGGGGCAGTTAAGTCCCGTTACTAGACAGCCAATTATTGAAAACGCGGGCCTGCTGTTTAGGTTTATCACAGTATTAATTCTGACCACTGGAACAGTTTTTGTTATGTGGCTCGGCGAACAAATTACCGAGCGTGGCATAGGAAACGGTTCGAGTATTATTATTTTCGTGGGTATCGCTTCCTCGATTACGAGTGGAGCTGGTCAAATCACAACTTCGTTCACTTCGAATCAAATCACTTTAGGCATGTTGGCTCTGTTGGCGTTCTCTATGATTGCGGTTGTGGCTGCAATTGTTTTTGTTGAGCAAGGCCAGCGCAGAATTCCAATTCAGTACGCAAAAAGAATTGTCGGTCGAAAAGTTTATGGCGGACAGGATTCTCATTTGCCTTTGCGGTTGAACTCGGCAAACGTGATTCCTCCAATTTTTGCGAGCACGCTGTTGGTTTTCCCAGCTACTCTTGTGTCTTTGTTTAATCAGGATGCAGCAGCAAAAGTAACTTCTTGGTTGAATCCAGGTTCTATGTTCTATGAAATTTTGTTTGTTGCTGGAATTGTATTCTTTTGCTTTTTCTACACAGCCGTAAGCACAAACCCAAATGACCTTGCCGAAAATTTACGAAAATTTGGTGGTTATGTTCCAGGCATTCGTCCCGGAAAAGGAACCTCAGATTTCTTTAGTCAAATTATTACCCGATTAACTTTTTCAGGAGCCATTTATCTATCGATAGTTTGTGTGCTCCCAAGCGTATTTTTGCAATTGTTTGGGCTCAATATTGGTTTC
>JACCDO010342378.1_pt1 | contig 22247 bp, 27 predicted proteins | sample 7446101 | NCBI WGS metagenome assembly JACCDO01 (sample SAMN15323440, study PRJNA562643) | freshwater metagenome | isolation source: river surface water | place: USA:Blue River Watershed | collected 2017-08-16
AGGGCGTCCCTCATTTGGAGGGCGTATTTCATTTGGAGGGCGTCCAAGCAGATTACTAACATGTGCACGACTAGTAGCTGGAAGATGAACCTCAGAAGTAAAAAACTGTGAGCTAGAATCTTTTTTAATACCACGAATTTGAATAATAGCTTTCTTTAATGAATCAATATCAAATAATGAGGTTTGAGGACATGTATTGTTTCCGAATAAATTACCCTTTGTATTATAGGCAGCCCAGAATAAATATTGTTGCTGATTATTTTGTTGTTTTTTTTCAATACGCTTAAGCAATACATTGTTGCCTGGATTATATGTACCGGTTTTATTACCAACAAATAAATAATTTAATAACTGTTCTCCTTTACTATCAAGCATATGAGTTTTAAACATATTTTCATAAATGTATGTCATTAATACTCCCAAGTCTTGCCTTGGATTGCATGCCAGACTACTATTATATTTTATACTATCTTTGATATTATATTCTTTTCCATTATATTTAATAGTCATTGCACTCATGCCATAATCAATAAATTTATATGTATCATCATTTTCAAAATACATGATATTATCAGGTTTCAGATCACGATGAGAATATTTATATTTTTTAAAAAGTAAATCTAAATTATTTATAATTATTAATAAAAATTTAGATAAGGTTTCATATGAGATTTTTCCTGTATTATTTCTAGTATTCCAAATCTGGTCAAGTGCTGTTTCTGAACCTCTTTGCATATGTATTACAATTCTAAGGTCACTGTAAACAGGGGTTGTGGGATCCTGGTAAAAGTGATAGATACCATATAACTTGGGTATTAAACTAGAGATATTTGGATCAGGGTCTGAATGTAATATATATTGTATAAATGCCTCCTTAATAACATTTTTTATTTCTCCGTACCACTCTGACTTATCAGGACAATTACGAAATTTTGCAATTTTAATAACTGATTCGCCATCTTCTGAAAGATATACTTTTCCATAAGTCCCCTCTGCAATTGGATTTGGTTGCATCGTTATAGTTCCAGGCCAAGGTTTTATACTGTCAACAAAATCCATTCCAACAGAAGGATCCGCTAACTCAGTTAATAAATCATTTATATTTTCTGGAGTAACACCAAGATTTAGCATAGTCCCAAAAAAATAAACTAATCTTTCATTTATATTTGCATTATTCATATTCTATATATTAGTAATAAAATATGAATAATATTTGATTTATAACCATTAAAAGTAGCCAGAATACAGTCCCTTATCAGACAAATCCTCTGGCTCATGACCTGTAGCCTTGCTACTATCCATCTTACCACTACCAATACATGTGCCCTTCGCTAATTCATACACCTCCTTCCAAGCCCTTGTAACTTGTGTCTGAAGGGCCGTTGTTTGCTCAATTGTAATATTAGCCGCAGTACAGAGTCGCCGGAGGAGCAGTGTTGCACGATCAGACCATGCCTGGAATGTTATATCCAAATCACGTAAAGGTATGGATTTGTTACTGCACTGACCCGCAATATCAGGAAGAGGTATATGGTCATGCAAAGTATTATAAGGGGACAACCGTGTAGCCTGTACGCCACCGCTCTTCAAATCCATCTTCAAACATCCCCATTTACTTAAAAGTTCATTCAACTCCTGAAGGTCACCGGGTCCGCTCTCAACTCCCTCAACCTTGCCAACAAATTGATTGTACACCGCCTCGGCCTCTGGCAACGCAGCTAAACAACTGTTTGCACCAGGTGCCATACGTTTTACATCCGCAGCAGGATTCTTAGCTGCTACAACATCTGCAAAGCCCTCCACAGGAATTAGTCTTGGCATAGGTGCCAACGGCATAGTATTTGATTTCAAGACTAAGAAATAGACGACTAGACCTATGACCGTAAGGACAACACCCGTTCTTACTACAGTTTGTATATTTCCTCCATAATTTGCCAGAAAATCCATTATCTAATGGTAATGAGGAAAATGATGAACCTTAAAAATAGCCACAGTAGTAGTAGCATGAGTGGTGTTCCAGATTATGTTCGACCCCGAGGTGATATAACAACTGTATTAGACCAGGCAGACCGTGATACACAAGATGATTTTCTGTTTCCCATTGATAGTAACATCTCATGGTTCTCTGCGCCAATAAAACGGCGGACCATTAATTTTGTTCCTCAGATTCAGTCATTTGTCCATAAAGGTCCTGCACAGTTTGGTGGTCGGTTCACCTTTGAGATTGACAAGGTGAGCGCCGGTGATCTCATTCATATGGTCGCCCTCCGTGTTCGTCTTGGACATTGGTTAGATCAGCAAACACTTGCAGCTCTTAGCAACAATACACTTATTTATCAAAATACAGATGATGCCTGGACATATGCAAATGCAATTGGTCGGGTACTTGTAGAGTCTGCCGAGATACAAGTAGATGATGTCGTACTTGAAACAGTGGATTCCGTCGCTGCAGATATTATTCTCAAACTGTACCCCGATCTCAACAACATATTTGGATATGCTCGGGATGGAGTCGGCTTCACAACACTCCCAGAGCTTGTCACAGCCCCTTCTACCACAGCCACCCAAGAACCCACAGGGATGTTTGACCCTAGACGACCTTTCACCACAGAAAACGGCGAAATCTTCTGCGTTGTCCCATTCTTCTTCACCAGAAACCCGTATAGGACCAGTTTCCCACTATTAAGTATCACCCGTGAGGGGGTAACACGCATTAATTTCAACCTCCGACCATTTGACCAATGTGTTAGACGCTGCTCAGGGGTACGCAGTAGTTGTACTGAAACACCCCTTGGCAAAACTATTACATTTTTGCAACAACCATCTGGTACCCCCATTAATATATCCACTGTTTCAGACCCACCACTATTTCAAGATGCACAATTAATGGTTTACAGCTCATTACTAAGTGATGAGGCACGGCAACAGTATATTCGCCATCCGTTTGAAATGATGTACAGAGAGCTGCAGTCCTTCCCCTTCAGCCAACCCTTAAAGTACGCTGTTGCAAGCACCAACTCAGCTATTGACAGTGTCAGAGTTCAACTACCCTTAGAGTTGAATCATCCTGTTGAGGAGCTTCTATGGGTTGTTCGTCGTAAGACTGCCGTTGTCAATAATAACTGGCTCAACTTTGGACCATTAAGTGAGATACAGGTCAAAAATAACCCAAATTCATTGCCACTCGAACCTATTCTTAACGCCACAATCTACATTAATAGTATTCCTATAGTTGAGCAGTCCGGCCAATGGTTCCGTCATCATATTGCGGAGGCTCATCGGGGTGGCATAGTCCCGTATCAAACCTATGTTTACGGGTATTCCTTTGCAAGGACACCAGGGGCATTTAGTCCAAGTGGAACGGCAAACATGAGTCGTGCATCAAGTGTACGCCTTGACCTAACAGTTAGGGTTCCACGAGCCGATGCGACCGCCTTTAATGAGGAGGACGAACAGACTTGGGAGGTGTTTGTATATGGTATTGCACTCAATTGGCTGCGATTCCAGAACGGGATGTGTGGACGTATGTTTACAACTTAGTACCCTTCTCGAATGCCTTTATAAAATTACCCATATCATTATTACTATTGTCGTTATTTTCATTAACAGCTGAAAGTGGTACAGCCGGTACTGGATTATATACTGTTTGAGCAACATTCTGTCTTGATTGTATTGGTACATATGATGAAGACCTCGGTTTTGCAGAACGTCTAGTTGCTGGAAGTGAAATGTTAGGAGGGGGCATACCACGTCTACGAGCACTGAAACGTGTTCTCGCCGGCATTGGTTTCACCTGTTCTATTGCCTCCTCAATTATATTATTATTCACCATTGCATACCCATTAGGTGTCTTAACTTTGAATTTTTTAGATGGCATTCCCCATATACGTCTCATTTTTCTTGAATATTCTTGTTGTTTTCTAAGTGCAGCCCTTCCAGACTTTGTATATTTACTAGGTTGTACTTTAGCAATCGCACGTGTGTAACGTCTTCTATATTTCCTAGATCTGCCCGATTTTCCTCTAAGTAGCCTGGATAAACTCTTCTGTCCTGTACGCCGTGTGTGCCCCATATCTGTTATAGTCTAAGAACTTAACTTAATAACAATCAGACATGATAGGCACTCTGCTCCGGCCTCTTAATAATGGGTTCCAAGATGCCCGAATAAACTACAATAAGGTAATTCAAATTACAATCCAACCATACCTGAAAATATTCTTGAAAGCCGGACGTATGACTACTCAATGGGTTCGTCTTGACTTTAGTCAAGTACCAGACTTTGGTAAAACCTGTAATTGTACTCTTTTACGCAAGGGTCACTTCATTACACGTCTCTTTCTTGTTAGTACACTTCCAGACATCTCCACTGTTCAACAACAGGCGAAGATAGCAGCTGGAGAATCACAAGTAAGGCCTCAGTTTGGATGGACTAATTCAATAGGTCATGCATTATTACAGAGGTCGGAGTTCAATATTGCAGGAGATACTCTTGATGTACTCGACAGTCGACTACTCGAGATACTCGATGAATTTAACACACCTCTTGAAAAAGTTCCAGCTGTCAACAATCTGATCGGCCGGCTCGACGCCAACTACTCGAGCTCGAGCACAGGCTACTCGAGTGCAAAGACAGTCTGTGTCCCGATTCCACACTGGTTCTCTCGTGGTGACTCAGCTGCTGCACTACCTATAGATGCCATTGCTGCAGATTTAGTACAGTTACGTATGACTTTCCGTGGTCTTAATTCAGTTTACTATACCGAATCACGTACCGTAAATGTAAGTCAAGAGTTTTGTGTTGATGGTGGCCAACTCTGGCCTATTGGTGGTGCTCAGCTATATGTTGAAGATAGTGGAGGCCAGATTATAGATGGCCTAGACCCTGAAAATCCAACTACAAAATGGAGTGGCCTACCAGGATTTTTAATGCCTCCAGCACGTGATATACATTTAGGGGATACATACATTCTCGCTGAATATGTCTATTTAGATAAGCCAGAGGCAAACCGTTATCGTTTGGCCGATATACAGGTACCAGTCGTACAGCATTATATTATTGAGCCATTTGATACACAAGGTGTGCCACAGGTTAATATGCCCATAAGAGTACCTAACCCTGCAAGAGCTCTGTATTTCATGGCTCAGCGTTATGAAGCGTCAAACTATAACGCATATTTCCTTTGTACCAGAGACCTTTCAGGAGCGGGTGTGCCATATGCACCATGGTGGCCAAATGCCGTTGGACTTACCTCTACAGACTCTGCCTCAGTTGCCGCCGCACCTAATAAGTTTATCCCAGCATTTGCCCTACGTGATTCTGAGCCTATCACAAGCCTCAGCTTTGTGTATGAGGGAAATTACAATAGATGGGTTGCACAGGCCCCATCATTATTCAGATCGCTATTACCGGGTACTCTATTTCCTAAAAGTCCTTGGGTCAACCGTTATATGTATGTATTACCATTTGGCCTAGGCCAAAACGAAGTTACAATTCATAATGGTGAGGCGAACTTAGATAAATTAAAACGAGCTGAGCTACGATTACAGATCGCACCTGAGCGTGGTTGTTTAGCACCTATGCAGGTTCCTAGATATATTATCTACGTGTATGCCGAGACCTATAACGTCTTCCGTGTGTACGGCGGGCGTGCCTCGATGCTCTTCTCGCAGTAGAGCGTTTTCCACCTTTGGGTGCAAATGCGATTTTTTTCATTGAAGGTTGTACCTGCAAAAGTGAATGCATAGGTGAATTATTATTAATTTCTACCTGACGGCGCCGTGTTGTTTGAACGCTACTCATTCTTTTTTTCTATTGATAAACCATTATTTTTTTCTAGTTGTAAGGGCTCCCACTTAATTAAACTCTTTCCATATTCATATACAGCTCCCCCAACATATTCCAATCCCTTAATTGTAGTATACGCTAAAAGTCCAGCAGCACCACCAACAATAGCTGCTGTCCCACCAGCCGCTAATACACCCGCCTTATTAACTGCAGGACGCACCAAATCCGCTCCAACCGACCCCGCTGTTGCAATCACCGAGCCACCCCTACCAAACATCCAATCAATTCCCGCACCCAAAAAAGATCCCCCAAGTCGGAGACCGTGTCCTAACCCAGCGCCACTTAACTCCCCCGTAGTCTGTACTGCTGTATACACTGCCGAGGAGACCGCTCCACCTATAACTGTCGATGCTACCTGCGCAGCCATTCTAGTTACATAGGTCCAAGATATCTTGTCCAGCCCATGGACATGCAACCGCCGCAAAATGACAATCAGAATAGATATTACTCATATGAATAAGTGATTTAAGCATATCAATATTATATGCAAAATCCCAAAATTCTAGGCGCATATACCCAAGGTCTGCATCATTAAACACTCTTAAAGGTACTGAGGTCACTTTGAGTGCATGATACAAAACCTCTTGATCTGTTGTCCAGCCCGATCCTCCATGTGTACCATCATAGTCATTATTATAACACTGAAAAAGGAACTCTGCGATATCCTCTTTTTTCTGAATGCCGAAAACCTGTGACCAAATCTCTGGCCGTCCAGCAATATAACACATAGCATACTCCTTGTCATTTACAGGTGGACGTAAAGAGGCAATCTCATTTGGCATAATCCAGCGGGCAGCCGCTTCATAATAGTTACGACTCATTGGAATCATATCCATATCTGTAATCATAACAATATCATTAGTCTTAATAAGTGCAGGCCATACAAGACGAATAATTTGCGCAACATATGCAGTATTAAGCCCTGCAGGTGGCTCATAAACGGTTATATGCGCCGACCATGGCTGTAAAGGAGGCGGTATCTCCTTTCCAATAAAAATTATGTGAATACTTATTTCTGGAAAAAGTCTCTTCCATTGACTAACAAAAATAGGGATAAACCTCCAATATGCAGGATTATCATTTACTGCAGTGACAACAGATCCAAGGCGCATATTCTAGTATCTCTAATTGTAGTATCCTTAACCCCAGAAAAAATGATTAACATCAACCCTAAACGTAACTGTAACAAGCCAGCTATCATGGAATCAATCCATCCAGAAGTATATACTTATGTACCAAGTGGTATTACCCTAAAGCCCGAAATCCTCTGGATGTTTGACCTCGATGGAACGCTCACCGCAAACCCTAATGGTAATCCCTTCAGATGCAATGACATTGTCTTCTTCGGCGATATCAAGAAGATGGTACGACAGTTAGAGGACACAGGTGCCGTTGTTGCTATTATCAGTAACCAGTCAGACTGGTCAAACTATGGTGGAGCCAAAGAGAAGTTCAAGAAACTGGAACGAGAGCTACCAACCGTCATTCAGATGGTGGCTACTGGTAAGAGCTCAAGTTTCAGAAAACCAAATAAAAGGATTTATAATGCCCTTCTTGAGATTCTTGGTACAACCCATAAAGATCTCAAAGAGGTGTATTTCGTCGGTGATGCCGCTGGCAAAGACCACCCCTTTCCCGCATACAGATGGGCTGATTCTGATAAAAAATTCGCAGAGACTATCGGCGCAGTCTTCAAAACCCCTGACCAGGTTATCCCTAAATGTATTCTGCCCGCACCCGCAGAGCACCAAGAACTCATTATTATGGTTGGTAATCCAGGATCTGGAAAATCAACTACAAGTAGGTATTATGAGCCAATGGGCTACGAAGTTATTAATCAAGATACACTTGGTACACGGGCCAAGGTACTTTCGGCCTTGAAGAAGGCCTGGGCAGAAGGTAAAAGCTGTATCATTGATAGTACAAATCCTTCATTTGAAAAACGGATTGAATATATTGGTGTTTGCAGGCAAATTACACCCATAGTCCGTTGCCGAATCTTCTGGCATATTCGTGATGGTCGACCCTTCAATGATTTGCGTATGCCAGAGCATCGTGTAGGTACTATTGTATATAACATTTACATGAAGCATTTTGTAAGACCTGACCTAGATCATACATTACTTGTATACCCAGCTTTAGAAAAGTATGACGATGTTTGTATTATCTACTAGAACGCCGCCTTGTACGGCGCCGCTTACCCCCTGTCGCCCCTTTTAACATATGCCATGCCTTCCAACGAATTGTATCTGCAACATACTGTTTTTCCTCTTCAGAATAATCCATACGCCGACCCAGCGTTAAAAATTCGGCAATCAGCATTTCAACCTCGGCCATATACTCGCCCACGGCCCCCTCTAGGTTGTTATTTGCATTTTTCATAATTTGTTCTGGAATTCGCTTGTGAATATGCGCCCATCCCCAAGCTATATTTTTATTGAGTTTGCGCAACGCAGGGTTCCGTCTTGTTTTACTAAGTCTATTAATAGTCTCTCTGTTCATCTAACTAATAAAAATAATATATTAGATCGTCGGAATTAATGCTCCATTCTTAGTAACGTTTTTCCCATATTTATAAGTCCGCCAACCAATCCTACAGGTTTTGGATGGCGCCTAATAATAGTTGTTATTGGAGTGTAACTATACACTTTATTATTATATACATTAACAAGTGGATGGTCTAGTATTTTTACATATGGACTAAGATTAAATCTTCTAATTATTTGGTCACGAATCTCATGAGCAGTATCTAGAATTTTGGCACGTGTTTGTAAACTGGTCTCATCAGTCATATCAAAGCCATGTTCATCAATATTAAATTCTTGCATCATTTCAAGTAGCTCTGGTAATGCTTCATTGTACTGTGTATCTGTTTCAAACCAGCAACAGATACGATTTATTACACACATCTTCAGAATCTGGCATTTCTCATAGTCACTCAATATCTTCAGTCTACACATAGGGCATTCTGCCTTGGTCTGCAACCAGGTTTTTAAACAACTATCATGAAAGTGATGATTACATGGCTCTATAATAGTCAGCTCATCATCACATTTAAGGGCTTCAGCGCAAATACTGCACTCTAATTGTATCTTAATGGTCTTGAGAGAGGTCATGGTACCATTTTTAAAAACTCGTAGGTCTCTCAGATTTTTACTAGGCGTAAAACCATTGTTGGCTCAACGCCAGCAACCTTCGGCAATATCAATTCCCCTTCACGGTCAAAGGGATAGAAATTAATACCCTTAACGTGCACAGCCATTCCATCCTCAATCCAACGACGAACCGCATTTGCAACCTCCTGGAATCCTGTGTTTTCTTTCATATTACCACCTGCACTTGCACCTAAATCCAACAATTTCTTAATTATCTTTAAGCCCTCCTTTGCACGTTCATCACGTGTTTTATCTGGTCGTGGCATCTCTACTCTGCATTCGCCACATGCTTAAGGCGGCCTTTCTATCTTAATTGTAGCTATGTGTGGAATTTGGGCATATATCAGTAGAGATCCGATTAATGTTGAAACGTATGAAACCTATGTTCAACGGTTACAGGACCGTGGGCCCGAGGGAACACGCCTTGTACAGGTTGCACCGAATATTGTTCTTGGATTTACCCGTCTGGCCATTAATGGTTTAAGTGAGGCAGGAATGCAGCCGATGGAGCATAATGGTTCTTTTGCTGTCACTAACGGTGAAATCTACAATTACAGGGAATTGGCAAAGGAGTTTGGTCTTGAAATGACTACAGGTAGTGATTGTGAGATTATCCCTAAATTGTACGACCGACTTGGTAATGAGGTTTGGGCGGCACTCGATGGTGTCTTTGCTACTGTTTTAGTAGACATTAAACTAGGAAAGGCTATCATTGCACGTGACCCTTATGGTGTTCGCCCTCTTTTCATTGCGAATGACCCTAAGGGTGGTATATTAATCTCGAGTGAGTTGAAGGGACTTGTAGGGGTTGCTGATTTAACTACAGCAAAACAGTTAGAGCCTGGCACCTTCTTAAATGTAGATACACGCTCACTCGAGCACGAACAGCAGCGTTGGCACCAGATCCCTTTCTTAAAAATTCCTCTTGAGGAGCAGGCCGCTCAAGCGATTCGAGTAGCACTCGAGAACGCTGTCAAGAAGCGGATGCTTACAGAGCGTCCTGTTGCCGCACTATTAAGTGGTGGCGTCGATAGCTCTCTGATTGCTGCTCTTGTACAGCGTGAACTGAAGGCGGTAGGTGCACCACCTCTTAAAACATTTAGTATTGGTTTTGAGGGTTCCGAAGACCTAAAATACGCTAAAATGGTTGCAGAGCATATTGGCTCAGACCATCATGAGATTATTCGTACCCCTGACCAGTTCTTTGAGTCTATTCCCGAGGTGATTAAGGCAATTGAGTCTTATGATACAACCTCAGTGCGTGCCTCCGTTGGTAACTGGAATGTGGCTAAGGCAATCAAAGAGCTTAGTGACTGTAAGGTGGTGTTTAATGGTGATGGGAGTGACGAGGTGTTTGGCGGCTATCTCTATTTTTATAATGCACCAACACCAACCGAGTTTGAGAATGAGACTACACGCCTCTTAAAAGACATCTGTTACTACGATGTCTTACGGTCCGACCGAAGCATCTCCAGTCATGGTCTTGAGCCTCGTACCCCTTTTCTAGACCGTCAGTTTGTCGCTACAGCCAAATCCATTGCCACCAGCCTTCGACAACCCATTAAAGGTCAACAACCAGAGAAATGGCTTTTACGCACAGCATTCCAAGACACTGGTCTTTTACCCGATGCTGTTCTTTGGCGTAAGAAGGAGGCGTTCAGTGATGGTGTAAGTGGTATAACAAAGGCCTGGTACGAGGAGATTGCTGACCGGGTTCCAAGCACCGAACATCAGGAGTACAGTCATTTGCCACCAAAGACCCCAGAGCAGGCATATTATCGCTCTATTTTTGAATCAATATACCCTAATTGTTCTCATGTGATTCCATATTTCTGGATGCCGCTATGGTCAAAGACAACTGATCCCAGTGCACGCACCCTAACAGTATACTCCGAGACTGCAAAAAACTGATGAGTGGCACATCATATTAATTAGGGCGCAATGCCCCGTAAACAGTTATATTCCATCCTCTATGAGGGTGAGATAGTGCAATATAATCAAGCCAATGGTCAAATCTGGCAAGCAACCTATAGTAATGGGTTACTTATCAGTACAATTGATGCAAAAAAAACCTTTACAAGTCCCTCGTCATTTGTAAACGATTGCAAAGGTGGTAGTAATAATGGGTACGCACTATGTAAGGTATGCAGGGACGGAGAATGGATTAAGTTAGGTGATTTGCCAGAGATTGAGGAGAAGATACGACCAGCCACCTTAAAAGTTAAGCGCAGAGAAGAGGAAGAGGATATGCCACCAAAGAAGACTACGCATTTGTTGAAGTCTCCACAAGCTAGTTTACCAGCTACTCAAACAATCTTTGCGACTGTTGTTGAAAGTGTTGATGAACCTATAGAAATTGCCAATGTTGTTCGCATAAAGGTTAAGCCAACAACATTTGGGTCTTCCACACATTTCTATGACGCAAAGGGACAGCGTGTATTTGAACGGAAAGAGGATGGGACACTCGGTAAATATAAGGGGTGCCTAAGAAATAAGCGGCTTGTACCAGAGCCTTTAATCACTTCTGAGTAATGTAATAATATCAGTAAATGAACTATTTTTTGTTCCTAAGAATCTGTCAGCAGCTGCACATGTATAGATATCTATTACTGCCTGTTTGAGTGTAGTTAATCGTAGAGCATCACTCTTTTTAATAATCTCCATAACCCTAATTTTATTGGGATATTTATCCAATAGCTGTCTCTGTATGACAGCATCATCTGTAGCCAAATACACTGCAAACTCCTGCTCTTCAATAAAGCTAAAAAAAGGTGCTAGATCGGGCTCACCAAAGTCTGTGCCCCTTACATGTATTGCTATAGGCCACTTAGCAATTGTACCTAACGGTATCTTTGGCACTAATTCTTTGACTAAACTGTAGTCTCCACATGGCATACACCCCTCATAGTTTAATGGTTTAGTTGTCCAGTGTACAACTGTTAGGTCTTTGACTGGCTCAAATATCTCTTCAAAGTACCCATTGCAAGACGGTGTTTTCTCCCATACAACTGTTAGTCTATCGCCGGCCGCCCTGGCTTTCACTAGCCAACTGAAGATGACTCGAAGGTAGTTACAAAGACCGCCCGTTGGTTTAACGTACAGCATCCCTATTACTATAATAGTAATACTCGCTTTAATACAAAATATGTAACGGTCGCAAAATTTGAGGTTCAAACATCCCTAACCTTTTAGTAAGCCAATCACTAGAAATGTCATACGCAAGCAAGTTCCTTAATGCAAAGACTACAACTACTGACACCCCCGCTCCATCTGGACCGGTTTTCAGTACAGATACACCCAAACCTCAATCATCACTCTTTGGTCGCAAACCAACCACTAATAGTAAGTTAGGTAATGCATCAATTAATGCCGAAAAACTTGCATCAAATCCATGGGCAGCAAAAGCTGCAGCCGCTAATGGTATTAAGGTTGAAGAGAAATTGGACTTTGACTCAAGCAAGCAGTTCCCAACTCTTGGAGGAACCACAGTTACATCAGCTCCTAAGAAAGGGGCATGGGGTTCCTCCACCGTTACAGCTGCTGCTCTTGCAGCCGACTGGGCGGCTAAAGATGCTGAAGAGAAGGCGGCAGCTGCTGCAGAAAAGGCACGACGTGAAGAGGAGGAGGCAAAGCGTGCAGAAGAGCGTCGCCAAAATGGATTTATGCCAACACGCTCGGACATCTTCCGAAATGAGGTATACAATACTACATACAATGAAGAAGATGAATATGATGATGGTTATAATTCCGATGAATATATTGAAGAACGGAACTATAGGGTTCAGAATGAATGGCCAGAAGAGGAGCAAAATGCTACATGGTAAAATAAATACTAAAAGTAGATGGTCGCTGGTCTAACATTGCGGAGCACTACATATAAAAATAGTCCAAAAACCCCAAATTTTTCTATGAATAATCCATTAGTGAAGAAAACACGTAAAAATAATGTAAATAAAGCAAATATCTCTATGAATAATGCTTTTACAAAATCAAATAGTAAGAATGGGTTTACTATGAATAATCCGATTAAGCGTGTTATTCGTCCCACAGTTGCACCCTCTGGCCCTTCAAGAAGTTTTGTTAAACCTAAGGCCCCCGGTTCAAACACACCATCTACCATAGTTAATACACCTCCCGCACCAGTTAATAAACCTGCGGCTGCAGTAAATACGCCCGCTGCTATTGTAACAAAGTCTCAAGCACAACCAGAGGTTGGTTCAATGTCAGGTTCAAGTAATTTAAGCCAGGCGATGAGTTCACTTAATTCTGCAGCCACAGGGTCAGTAAAAGTTGTTGCAAAATCGCTCGACGCTGCTGTGCAAATTGCAGATAAATCTGTAAATGTTGGTCGTGATACTACACTTAAAACGATAGAGACAGCTGGAGTTATTGCTGATGTAGCCTTAGATGTTACCCAAAAAGCTGCTACAACCGCAGGCGAAATTGCAACAGTTGCTTTAGACACAACAAAAGAGGTTGTAGCTGAGGCTGGCCGTGTTACTAAGGTTGCCGCAAAAACAACAGCCAATGTTGTTGAGGGTACGGGCCGAATAGTATCTGCTAGTGCTAAAACTGCTGCAGAAATTACAGAAACAGCTGGCTTATATGCATCAGGTACAGCAAAGATTGCAGCAAAAACCGCTCTTGAGGTACAGGCAAAGGCCGGCGAGGTTACAGAAGCCGCCGCAGCTACTGCTGCCGAGCTATCAAAGTCTGCATTAGCAGCAAGTCAGAAAGTGGGTACAGCTGCATTAGATGCTAGTGCTGATGTTACTGCACAGAGTATAGATGTGGTCTCCACTACACTTGGATCATCACTAACTCTTGCAGGAAATAGTATTAACAGTACTATTAATGGTATCAATAATATAGTTACATTGATTGGTCGTGCTGGTGCAAGACTTAATGAGAAATTATCTACAAGTCAGGATGCAAAGGATAAGATTCAGGCAGCACTTGGATTCACCGAGGCATTGAAGCATGAATTACGTTCTGAGTTGATTAAATTTAGCAAGGATTTCAAAGATTCGCTTATTAATTTCAAGTCAGTTCAGTTACAAGCACTTGGTGTTGTACACACTGTTCTTAAAAGTGAATATTGTCTTGGCCCTAAGGGAACAATAAAAAGATATTTCACATCTGTTAAGTGTCCAGCCAAGTCAGAAAGTAATAATGTTGATGCAATGTTGAAGCAACATATGCAGGAGTTGGATACTAAGAGTAAGATGATATTTGGAAAGGTTGAGATTATCATTAAACAGTTTGACAGTAGCAAGATAGCACTATTAAAGCTAAGTCCATCAGATGCAGATGAAACAATTAAGAATTTTAAGGAGGAGATGGATAAGATGATGGATAACCTAGCTAAGTATGTTACTCAGACCGAGACGCTCTATACAAGTAAGATAGATTGGGTGCAGAAGAAGCTGGATGACCGCACCAATAAACTCCTTACTGACTTGGGTAATACTGTTATTGGAGGTAGACGTACAAGAAATAGGCAGTACAAGCGAAATAAAACTTATAGAAGACGTCGTTATTAATTACGATTATCTGGATAATATTTTTCTGATAATAATGTACCATTATCAAAAAAATATTCCATAGCTAATTTACCATTAGGCCAATTGAAATAGGCTCGCCCATCTTTTGTACCATCCCTATAATTGTAGTACTCCATCTCTACACCATCCGCCCTCCAGTACTTTGTTAAGCCATCTCGTTGTCCATCCTCATTGTACTCGATAGAACTTCGCATGATACCATTAGGATGCCATTCTTGATGAACCCCTACATGTTTTCCATTCTGAAATTCACCACAGTACTCGATCTTTTCATTATGGTGCCAAGATCGCATTAGACCGTGAAAGATGCCGTGTTTATAGTTGCATTCCTCTTTCAACTTACCATTAGTGTGATAACAGCGATAGAGACCGTGGAGTTTACCACCCTCATCATGATAAAAAAGTACAGTCTCCTCTCTTGTGTTTTTCTTTTTTTGTAGTTGACCCTCCATTGTTTTTTTTGTGTGCCCGATGTTTAGGGTGCTACTAGCGTTGCACCTCGTCCTCTAGAGGCTGAACATCAAACTGCAGGAGGTCGTAGCGGTCATACATCTCAGGGAAGGCCATGTCCATCAGCTTTGGGTCACCCCGCCGGCGCTCAATCCGCCGCCAGATGTTGGTCAGCTTGAAGCGGCGTATCCCATAAACCCCACGAATGAGCTCCTTAGCCAGTAGGCGGCCGGCCACCCAATATGCTCTGTTCTGGCGATCCTGATCCTCAATCAGAATGGCCTGGCGCTGGAGTCGGTCAAAGTCTATGTCAATGACCTGCCCCTCAGGATGCTCGGCATCTGGCGGAAGCAGGCACTGGATGAACTGCACGTACCGTGCCTCGCCGTTGGGCAGCAGCTCGTTGTGGTCGTAGTTGTTCATGGCTTGGATGTCGTTAATCTGAATCATCTTGTGGCTTGTGTGACTGTCGTCGAACTAACTGTTAGTTGCCGACCAGACTTCAAGTTTTTTAATATAAGTTATCTCTCATAACAAAAAGAACCATATTTATTATATTATTGTTATTTTAATACACACTAATAATTCTTAACAAACTGGCTATCAATATAATCTTCAAGGCTAGCCTGCTCACCGATGAGACTGCTCATTGTAATCTCAGTGGGCTTTGAGGCGACGTGCTCGAGAGCGGCTGCTCGAGTGTCGGCCAGGCCCTTGGCTATAATCGCAGCCAACGACCACTCGAACGGACTGTCCTCTGTCACCTTGCTCTCGAGCACACTCGAGAGGAGCTTGAGATACTCTGCCTCAAACTGCCGCTCCGCAGTAAACTGCTTGTATGGTCCCTCATTCATGTAGGGAATCATCATCAGCGCCTTCTTAATCGTCATCCGCACCTCCAGTGCCTGCAACTCCTCAGGCGTCATCATCTCCTTAATTGTGGCTTGAACCTCTTGGCTTGTAATGGCTTGCATCCTCCCGACCTACCAAACCACTATTTGTTATTGTCAAATTTTTTGATACTAATGTTCTAATAGTATATTAGAATATGTCGTTGAGTAGACACCCCTCATCTGAGCCAATAATAGTACAAAATCCATTAAGTGGATATGTACCATCTGTATTATCAGTAATGCCTGAAACACAAAGTCAGCCAATTGAAACACAAAGTCAGCCAATTGAAACACAAAGTCAGCCAAATGAAACGGCTAATCAAACTACAAGTAGTGAGTCACAGAATAATGATACAGAATATTTTCAAAACGATTACGTATTTATGTTAATGGGTCATTCAGGTGAAGAGAATCTAAATGGATATAACCGTTTTGAATTAAATAATAATGATTTTTATGCTAATGCAACATTATGTGGTAGAGTTACTTATGGATTCACCGAAGGATTATTAGAAAAATTTTTATTTCATACATCTCAGATTAGAATTCCTAAACCAAATAATATTAGTTACTATCCAGAACATAATGATCCTAAATCTATATTTGCAAGCGTGAATGAATCTTCAAATATATATAATAGTAATTCACTATTACCAACAAGAATAAAATATCAGGCAAATCCATATAAAATATATGTGCCTTTTTCAAAATCACATATGACACGTTCAGCACCAAATACTACATATTCCTATTTTTGCACACGTAAAGTCATTACTGGCTTTAAATTAAACAATAAAAAGAGTGTTAAAAATATATTAGGATTTACAATAGATTATAAAGAATATAGATTAATTCCAGTGGAATTTAGTGGTATAGTTTTTAAAATGAATTATTCTAATAGTGGAAGAATTGAAGATTATATAGAGCATAATACTTTAATTGATATGAAAGCTAATCAAGCTGCTATTGAAACTGTTTTTGGGTTAAATCCTCGCCCCATCACCACATTTTATATTATAGTATCTCCAGAATTAAAATATAGGGCTTATAATCAAAAAATGTTAAAATATTCTGAATATTTTTCAATAATTACTTATGAACATCTTATAGAACATATCAATCATATTAGAAAACCAGGAGATCCAATAATAAATAAATTGGATATTTTAGATGTTCTATATGACACAAAAATTAATATACCAGATTTATTTGTCCTCTTGAGAGGAATGCGTAATGATAATAAACCTATGCTTATTATTAATCCATTATGTAGAGGTGTTTATATAAAAACAAAAAAACAGTTAATACCACATATAAAAAGAGATTTTTCTTCCCTATTTACAAGTACACGTTCACTTAAAGGTACAAACACAAATAGATACAAAGTCTCAAAAGGTTATTTACAACAACAAGCAGCACAAATAGAGCAAAAAGCTCTAAATCCCTCCTGGTTTAGGCGCAAATTTACCAGGAAAAGGAATGCAAATAGTATTAAGCGTAATATTATGAATAGGCAATATAAAACAATAAGAAATAGATTGTATCCTACTAATAAAACACAGCAGCCAAACATAGATAATATTAAAACATTATTAAATCTTGAAAATGAAAACAAAATAGCTAACTGGGAGAAATATCTTAGCACCGTTCCCCCCCCTAAAAAACCTTGGTGGAGATTTTAACAAATATCCATTACTAATATAATGGCCCGTAATCACCGTAAGAGTCGTAAGCGTAATAGCCGTAACCGTAAAACCCGGCGTTACCGTGGTGGTAATGCCTGCCGTGGACCAGTCTGTCCTGCAGATGGCGGTAAGCATGAGCTTGGCCCCCGTATCTCTTCTGAGGGCAACTACAAGCGCTCTTATAGAACTTGTGGTAAATGTGGGTGCACCATAATGCAGTCTGGTCCCGCTGCCTAATGCCTGCCTTCATCACTAATTATCTTCATTCCATTCATCCATTCATTGCGTTGAATAAGAGTACCTCTTATGTCGTCGTAAATTCGCTCAGTGCCATGCTTCTCCATTGACCTGTTAACTGTAAATTCATACCGGTGAATTGTATCACCGGCGTTCTTAAATTTGTAGATTGTTGCTAAGCCATCTGTAGACCACTCATACTCTAAAGGTGGGAAAGTACCCTTACAGTAAAAACATTCACTGCGCTGCTGCCTAACAATATAGTAACAGTGCTTGTGGAGGTGGTTATGTTTACATTTACAGGGACTTTTTATTAGAGTCTCAGTCTCCTCCTTATCACAATAATAGCAGAAGTTATCCATAGTACTATCTTAATAAGACTATGGATAATTTACTTAAGTATATTTATAGATGGTACCAAAATAAAATATGTGTATGTAATATATGCCATCCTTTTTGAATCGTTTTACCCGTAAAAAGCGAAGTCCTTTTACACCAAATAAAAACATTCCGAGCAGTTTTAGTTATAGATATCTTCCGATGGGTTATAACCTTAAAGAGCCGGCTGTCCTTCACGTCCCATCCCGTCTCATCGTCTCTACAAATAATAATAAATTACAGCCTGTATTAAATAACAAAAGTTCTCGCTCACTATTACCTAGAACAAATAACAATAATAATAATAATAAAAGTTCTCGCTCACTATTACCTAGAACAAATAATAATAATAATAAAAGTTCTCGCTCACTATTACCTAGAACAAAAAAGATAGGTAACAACTATTACAAGACCATAAACTCAGCGGCCCAAAAATTCTCGAAGAAGTTTTGGCCCAACACCGGGTGGAGGCTGCCGAGATTTATACCTGGAAGCCCTAATTACATGAGGACTACTGCAGGACTACAGTATCGAGGACAGTATCCCCCTAGAATGACCCGTCGTCCTGGGAATACATATTGAGAAGGCCTGGAAAGTAAAATAGGCACTCATCTAGGCAATAGGAAACATTTAAAAAGAATGATAGCTATCAAGCACTAATTGATTTAACACAATAATAGCAGAAGTTATCCATACTAATATCTTAATAGTAGTATGTATAACTTACCTAAGTGTAGTATTTAGCGTCTACGTCTCGTGGCTCTACGCTTAGTGCGATACCGAGTAGAACGCCGGCGACGAGTAGAGCGTTTGCGTCTACGACCACCTACAGAACCTGGGAAAGCATCAAGGAAGTCCCTCCACACAGCCCCTTTAATGAGATCCTCCCCTGCCGCTATCAACGCCCCACGAAAATATATCTGAATATTATAAGTCCCGTTGTTACGCCCTTTTGTTATACGATACTCATCTATATCTTGTCCACTATGCGTTCCGAACCAGTACTCGGGTGTAATGGATACAACACCATTATTATTATTTTTTTCAATTACATCGTCGAGACGCTCAAATAGAAAAGTTTTGATATCACCATAGTCTTGCGCATAACTCGACTCGTGACCCTCGTCTATTGATACACCAAAGGAATTGAGATAGTAAATATCTAATGTAAAAGTTCTATCTGACATATATTATAAGCACAGAAAAAAGAGAGGGTTTTGTCTGGGTTTTGAAGCTTTTCTGTTTTTTTCTTTGGTTTTACAGTTTATTGCTTTTGTCCTTTGTTTTTCTCTCTAGGGCTCATTAAGTGTGTCTATGCAAATCAGTCATGTTTGTTGATATAGGGGGCGACGGTGGCTCGCATGATGGCGACGAGGTCTTGAATCCGCTTGTAGCCGGTGTCAAGGTTGCGCCGCATGTAGAAGGGGCAGCGGTAGTACTTGAGGTCGGCACGCACCTGCTCTACCTTCCTCTCATCCGAGGTAAGATTGCAGGCAGCTTGCAAGCAGGCTTTGGCGAGTTTCACTCCACTCTTGTGCTTCTTCAGCACCTCCACGAACTCCACCGACTCCAGCATAAACTGGAGGAGGTCTCCAACGGCGCCGACACGGCCTAGGAAGGCGTGAATAGAGCCAGAGGAGCTGGGGAGTTCCCTGCAGCGTTGGGCGGCTGCCTTAATCCAGGCAGTGGCCTCAGTGGTGAGTAGGGCGGGGTCAGACTCCGTCTCCATCCGCTGGCGGCGGCGTCTGATGATAAAGGTGCTGTCATTGCTATCAGAATCTACTCCCGTCTCCATCCGCTGGCGGCGGATACGGATAGGGGCAGGCTCGCCCCACGTCTCAGCCTTAAGCATAGCCGGGGTTAAGAGAGGCTCTTCCACTACCACAGCCTGCTGCCTTGTAAGGGCAGTAGTAGCTGGAGGGGGAGGAATAGACTCGTCTGTATCTAAAGTTGGTTCGGTAGGTGCACGGCGCTTAGCCTCTTTGCAGTGGTTCGGCGTTAAGAGGTCGCAGATGGAGCGAACCTCCACTGCCTCATCAGGTGCAGCGAGGATGATCCACTCCCACTCCTCTTCACTAAGCTCGGGAAACACCCCAAGGGCGTTGGCCTCACTACGAGTGATTCGGAGGGTACTGGAGAACTCGTTGACGTTGTAGCAGCCGAACTTATCCTTCTCTACCTTGAGGGCGCTGCGCTGAGCCCGCCCCAGCCCACCGTAACGGTAGCGCTGGTCGGTCATCTCATTGCAGAGTGTGGCGACAGACACCTTGGGCTCGGCCAAGAATATCATATCCCACTCATCCTCAGAGAACTCCCAGAAGCCGAGGCGATTAGCCTCTTCTCTGGAGAGCATGTAACTAGCGAACTTGGAGTTGTAAAGGTACACTCCATCCACATGGGGGTGCTTGCGCACATCCAAATGGGGCATCTTAGGGGCTTGGGGACTCACTGTCTTAAGGGGGACAGTGACTCCGTTCATGGCTTCAGTCATCTTACACACTGCAACTGGGGCAGTGGTAGAGGACATAACGGGGGCTTGTTTCGCAGCAATACGATGAGAGCGGCGAAGGGGCTTGGGGTCAGAAGACATGGCTTTACCTGTTACACAGACTTACTCTCTACCCTAGCAAAAAGCATAGATTCAATTTTTTTTTGTACTTGAAATAGAGGCATATCTACCCTTAATAGTAGCTTAATTCAAGTCTGTAAAAAATTTGAGTCAAGGGTTTTTACTAGGTCTAGAGTCAGCGCAAGCTAAAAGCCACACCCCGTTTTAAGCCACAAGCCATGTCCGCCGATAACGCCACTGAGATTCTCACCGCTTTCAAGGCCCTTGAGGTTAAGGAGCAGTCCTCACTCATGAAGCAGCTGATGACAGTCTTTGACAAGTCAGTTGCCTCTACAGCAGGAAAGAAGACCAAGAAGGCCAAGGATCCTGACGCCCCCAAGCGTGAGCAGTCCGACGCCACTAAGGCCTGGATTGCCTATGTAAAGGCAGTGCAAGCTGAAACTGGTCTCAAGTACTCTGAAGCAATGAAGGAGGCCTCAACACGCCGAGAGGCTGGTGACCCCGCCGCCCCACCCAAGTCCACTAAGGTTACAAAGCCTAAGAAGGAGAAGGGTGGTGGTGCAGGTTCCAGCTCCGAGGCAGATGAGTCTGATGCTGAATCCGTCGCCTCTAAGAAGTCCGCCAAGAAGGCCACTGCTACTCCTGTGAAGGAGAAGAAGGCCCCGAAGACACCTGATGCACCTGTAAAAGAGAAGAAGGCTCCTAAGGGTAAGACCCCTCCCCCTCCTCCTGAAGAGGATGATGAGGAGGAGGCCCTGGTCGCCTGGGAGCACAAGGACAAGAAGACGAAGAAGTCAACGAAGTACTACAAGTCCAGTCGCAACGAGCTCTGGCTCATGAACCCTGACAAGACGCAGGGTGATTGGGTCGGCCTCTACGACCCGAAGAAGGATACGATTGACACCTCAGCCCCTGAGCCAGAACTAGAATAAACAAATAGATAAAGCTCAAAAAAAAAGAAAAAGGCAAAACTATAAAACCAAATACAAAAGGCTTGCGCATTACATCTTTTTTATTGACAGTCTCTACATGTTAAAACTTGAATGCCCCCCTCCATCTTAATTGTAGTCAAGACAAGCCATGTTCCTTCTTACCGCCACAAGCTTTACACACAATCAAGCCTCTACTCACTACGTCAATGACAATAGCCTCTCTGTAATTGCTACTGCTATTGACGGCGCCGCAATGGAGGCAAAGCTCCGTGGTGCTAAGACCTTTAGCATTAATGGAGTCATTCTTCCATATGTTAAGCTCTATGAGACCGTCATGCTCAACCCACCTACTGTCTTCAAGGACATCGTTATTGAAGCCAAGAATAATAGTAGTCAGATGGTCGCCGAGATGACTATTACACTTATGGAGGAGTGAATTACCTACAGCCAATAAATCTGACACCACCACCCACACTTTTTAATAGTAAGCCATACAATGATCTTCTATTATAAGCTAAACAATGCTATCAAGCAGACAG
>JACCDO011620988.1_pt1 | contig 22247 bp, 33 predicted proteins | sample 7446101 | NCBI WGS metagenome assembly JACCDO01 (sample SAMN15323440, study PRJNA562643) | freshwater metagenome | isolation source: river surface water | place: USA:Blue River Watershed | collected 2017-08-16
ATCAATTTCAAAATCTTTGAGAATGGATGTTTGGAAAACTTATATTGGAATGGAAAAAGGAATGAGTAAATGTTTATGTTGTAAATCAAAAGATATATATCAAATGGATTTTCATTGTGGTCATATAATAGCTGAAGCAAATGGAGGAGAAACAAATTTAAGTAATTTGAGACCAATTTGTAAAAATTGTAATTTAAGTATGGGCACAATAAATATGAATAAATTTATGGAACAATTCAATTAAAAATTGATTATTATTTTTTTAGTTTTTTATAAAATATGTATAAAAAACTTATTCATTATTTAAATTGGTTTTATTTTCAATTGGAAGATAATAATTTGGATAATGATATTTATGAATTAAAAATTAAAATAACAATAATTTTATTGAAATCAAATGAATTAAATATTGATTATAATGATATTATAAATAATTTTGATTATGAATTCAATAAAAATATTTTTGAATATTTAAAAGACCATAAATTAATTAAAAAAATAAATTTATATTATGAACGATTAAGAGATATAAAAAATAGATTATGTAAGGAAAAAGAAAAAACAAAAATAGATATATTAGATATTATTTTAGATTATTTAGGAAATATCAGTGATAATAAATATAAAAGTTTTTTTAAAGAATATTTAAATAATTATTTTAAAGATATTGATGATTTTATTTATAAAATATATGATTATAATTCAAATTTTGATGAATTTTATAAATTTATAATTTTTAATCCTATTTTTACTAAAAAAGATAATAAATATAAAAAGAAATCAATACCAAAATCTTTAAAAATAAAAGTATGGAATACTTATGTAGGTGAAGATATTGGTAAAATTAAATGTTTATGTTGTGATACAATTGATATAACTCAATCAATATTTGAATGTGGTCATATAATAGCAGAAGCAAAAGGTGGAGAAACTTCATTGGAAAATTTAAGACCCATTTGTTCAACTTGTAATAAATCAATGAAAACTATAAATATGAATGATTATATAAAAATAATAAATAAATAAAAACAAAAATTAATTTGTTTTTTTATTTAAATTAAATTATGCAACAATCCTGAACTTGCTGATTTCGCAAATTGCTTGCTCAAAAGTCTTTACATAATCTTGAGTTTCCTCATACCATGTATAACAAGCATGATCATTGGTGCTGAAACCGAATGAATACAGATGATTGTTCCATTTGATGAGATAGAACTGCGAAAACCCAATTTCTTCATAAGATGAGCCTTCTAAATCATTCACAATAAGAGGAATTAATTCATCTCCCTTGGATTTCATATCAATATGAAAGTATAACATTTTTTTATTATCTATTTCATCATCCTCCAATTCTCTGATGGCATTCGCAACAGTTGATGCATATTCAGCAATAGTTGTAACCATTACAATTGTTTATTTTTTCCTATAAAAATAAAAATCATTTTTTAATAGATTATAATAAATTTAAAAACAAAAATAAAAAAATGATTTTAAGAAATTATTATTTAAAGGACAAAAAATTAATTTAAGTCCTTTTTGTTTTTCAAAGGTAATCACAATGTAAAGAACATATGACGCTGTTTGCAGATAATAATCTCTGTCGTTTCATCATCGACAGAAATTGACTGCTCTGCATCCAGAGATGTCATAGTTTTTTTTGGTTTTTTACCGAATGAAATTGTATAATCAAACTCGTAGGTTCGCACCGTACAAGACCTGTTAGCAAATTGGTTTAAACCAAGATAATGCGAATACGGGTCACTGCTAACGCAGTCAAGAAGAACATAAGCAAGCGATGTAAGACTCCATTTTCGAAATGCGGAGTTAACATGTATAGAAACACTATCAGTTCCCCATTGCAAGTAAATTCGAAGTCTCTTAAGACCATCCTTAAACTTGTCTTCAAGTTCTGAAACATCACACTTATCATTATAATTCAATGGACGCAACATTTTTTTAATATCATATAAAACAGTTAAATATCAATTTTTTAGTAATTATATTTAAATTAATACATTTTTTAAATGACAAAAAATTAATATTGTCATTTTTTAATTTTTAAATTAATGGATAGAAACCTCTTTTTTGTCGATATTAAGAACTGCAAACTTACCATCCATAGAATTACTTACAAATCCTTCTCGGTCTTCAAATGAAATTGTAATATCATAATTATACCATCGGATCATACATGACTTGTCATTATAATACTTATTAGTATCATAAATGAACGAATTATTTAACTCATCAAGAAGTGCATAAGCCAAACCAATAAGATGTCCTTTGCAATTAATATCAACTAATGCAATTGCATAATTCAATAAAATCGAACGCAAAATCGATTTAGCAGAAGCTGAAATATTGAAATTATTCAATGCAAGATTTTCCATTGTATTTTTAAATAAAAATTAAAAAAATAAAAAATCAATTTTTATATTAATTATTAAAAATTAATGCAATTTCTTTTTATAAAAATCCTGAAACAGAACAATCATAATTATACAATAAAATAATTGTAATGAAGGATAAATTGCAGGCATTTCACTTTTATAAGCAATTATATAAATTGAATTTAAAATACATAATACAAATTGAGTAATTTGTGCTTTTGTGATATATTTCTTATATGGATTAACATAACCAAATGAAGAATAAAGATAATGAGAATACATAATAAAATGAATAAAACTATTAATAAAACATCCAAAATAAGAAATTTCATTGGCTAAATTTGCATTTAACATAATACCCCAAGGAATATTAATGGTAGAATGATGAAATAAATGCAAAAAAGTTAATTGATTATCTTTTTTTCTTAAAACAATTATAATAGTATCAATATAATCAATATATTTAGATAAATAATGAATGTAAATAAATAATTCATAATAATTAGTAAACATAAAACCACAAACCATAAATAAATTAAATAAAATTTGAAAACTGTTATAAAAAAACATGAATTTATTTAATTTAAATGGTGGTTCATCATCAATATAATTATATAATACTGAAATATATGATAGATATATTAAAGGAATTCCAAAAATAGATGGATATGAAACCAATGGATATGTCATTATAAATAATAATGCAACTAATTTTTATATCATTATTATGATTTAAGTTTGGATAATTCATTAATAATTTCTTCAGGAGTATAATTTTCAAGTTTTTTATTACAATATTCAATATATTTATTTATAATAACTTGATTTATAGCTTCAAACTGTAATTTTAAATTTAATTTATTGATTTTTTCGTCAATATAATCTCTACAAGTTGCATCATCACAGGTTTCTAAATATTTAATTTCATCATCAGTTAAACTTTTTTTAACAGACAAAATAAAATATTCTTTTAAATCTTCCATCTACTTAATAAATAAAATAAATTATTTTTGTAATTTAACAAAATAATTTCCTTTTTCATATCCATTTTCAATTATTTTAAATTCAGGTTTTAATCTTGTTATTTCCTCTTCTAAATCTCCTTTTGCATATATATTATAATATCTATAGTAAATGTTGCCGGTTTCTATTGAAGTCCATTTGACTAAATTAGATTTTCGTTTAAAATTCAAAGAGTTTTTATTGGAATTATCTAATTGTTCTTTACTCCAAACTTCTAAAAAAGCAATACCATTATTTTTAAGAATTCTATAAATTTCATTTAAAGTTTTTTGTCTATCTATATCATTATCTAAATGATGATAAGAAGCTACACAAATAACACCATCAAAACTATTATCTTCAAATGGAATATCAGTCATTGATGCTTTAATAACATCAAAACCTTTCTTTTTGCAAATTTCAACTAATTTTATTGAAATATCAATACCTTTCATAATTAAATCATTACGATAATTAAGATATTTGCCATTACCACAACCAATATCAAGAATTTTAGAATTAGCAGAAAATGAATTTAAGAAATTTATAACACAAGACCATAAACGAATTCTAGTTTTATCAAATTCATTCGCAATTGTATCATAAAAAATTTCAATATTCATAAATATAATAATTGTATTATTTTTTATATAGATAAGTAAAAAATGATAAATAAAAAATAAAGAAAAATAAAAAAGATGTATTATTTATTGGCGAAGAAATCGATTGAAATCATTAATTTGATTGAAATGAATAATTACACTATTCCATATAGTTGTAATTTATTACTTGATGATAATAGATTTCTGTATGACAATAACATTTTAAATCAGTCTTTGAAAAAAGAATATGGTTTAAATGCAATTATCGAAAATATTGGAGATGATACATTGCTTATTAAGATTGAAAATATTTGGTTTATAATTGTTATTGTTGAAGAAATTAATCATCTCGAAATGTTTATTAGTTCATTTATGAATAAAAAGGATGCAATTGATTATATTGAAAAATTGAATTCATAAAAAAACTAAAAAGAATTGATATAGTTAAATCTTTTGTCATTTATAGATATGAATAATTCAATTACTTGTTATTGTGGTTCGATTATATTAAATAAATCATTGTGTAAACATTTAAAAACAAAAAAACATCTAAAAAATAAGGATAATAAATTAAAGGAAATAACTGAAAATATGATATATTTAGATGAAATTAAAGATACATTATGCGAAGGTGATTATATTGAAATATGTAATCAATTAAAAAAAGATTATAATGAAATTAAAAATAATAATTAAAAAACAAAAAATTAATTTTGTCTAAAGTTTTACAACTTTATTAATACTCCACATTGGATAAGATTTGAAGTTTATATTCTTCCTGCATTCTGAAATTTACATAACAGGTAATATTAACACTCCAATTCTTTATTTGATGAATCCAGAGTATCCTATGATTAGGTTTTTCCTCAACCTTCAATTTTTCGAATTGTTTCTTATATTTATTCGACTTTTTAATAAACTCATAGTCAGACATATTTGACATGTTATCGAATAATTTGCTCATTTTTTTCTGCAATTTCTCGAGAGCTTGTTCGTTGGTAATTCTGAAAGTATTGTCATGGTGTTCCTTGGTAAAAAGATGTTCCTTAATCTCTTTTTCAACAACACGACATTTTTTACCACAAGTGCAAATAAAGTAATGCCTAACCATTATTGGTATTTAATTTATAAATAAAAATAAATAATCATTTTTTTTAAATTTCTATAAATTTTAAAACCAAAATTATAAAAAATTTAATATATTTCATCATCACTATCATAAAAAATAAATTCTTGTAAATCTTCTTCACGTCTTCTAATAGATGGAAAAATATACATAGATGTTTTATTAACAAAACCACATTCTTTAAGAGTTTTAAAAAATTTAACAGGTAATCCTTTATATACAAAATAATGTTTTTTAGGATTTAATTCTTCAATAAATTCTTGTAATTTAACCAAAATCATCATAACAGTATCATTTTCATCAACCTCAACTTTATATTTACCTATATCAAGAGTTTTAACTATAATTTGCATTTATTATTTATTAATAAATCTATTTAAGGTTTTAAATATTATAATAAAATAAGTTTTATGAATAACTATTAAATTTTTAAGAAAGTTCATACAAACTTCAAAAAGTCCAAAGATAATTTATTATAATTTAAAATATGATATATATTTAGTTATTTTATGTTTGTAATGTGTATAGATATTATAAGGATAAAATAGTTAAATATATTATTTATTTTTATAAATATTTTGAAAAATCATTTTTAATTTTCAAAATATTAATCATTGGTAAAATTGGAGTGCAATCATGTAAATGATGTTTAAGAAATGTTTGAATTTTAAATTCAATAGGATATAAAAATCTAAATTTAGTTAAAGAAAGTTCTTTAACTTTTGGTTTAAAGTCTAATAAATGATGACTTTGAATAGGTAAGATTAATAATAATTGAATTTCGGGTAATAAATAATTACCTTTCTTTTGAATTTTAGAGATTTCATTAACTTTAAGATAATTACTGATATCTCTACATGTAGGAGGATAATTATAAGGATAAAACCATTCTAAATCTAAATCAAATTTCTTATAATAATTATATGTCCAATAAATACCTTTAATAAAGTTAGAAACAATTGTCGAAATTAAAGAACTATCATTATTAATATTAATGTCAAATAATGATTTATAATAATTATACCGCCATTTTTTATTATTGCAATAAATTTCATTTAACAAATCATCTTTATTTTTTAAACCAAATTCTTGAGATTTAAATGTGAAATCAGTTGGTTTTTTTGAAATTATTTTTGAAACTTCGGTAAACAATTCTGATTCTTCATTTTCAGCAATAGCAGTAAATATTAAAGTTAAACAATCTTTATTAATTTCATTATTTTTAACTAAAGCACCTGATTTTTCAATTGCTTTTGTAGTAATGTCAATTAATTTATTTAATCCATTATTTTTCATATTTAATGTTAAAATATGAGGTATGAAATCATTACCTAAAATTGAACACATAACACAATAACTTTCAATAATATCAATATCATTATCAATAAATGTCCATTTAGGTTTCAATTCATTTAATAAAGCTAATTTAAGATTATTAATAGAAACATAAATAATATCATCTTTGTTTTCACGCATAAGATAAATATTAGATAATCCAGAAATTAAGGATAAAATAATTAAATCAGCATCTAAACCATTGATAATAATAGATTTACTATCATCAATATTTTTAAAATAATTGAATATTTTATGTTCACCTTCACCTTCAGTTTTGCTTCCATTTAAAATAAATGAAGTTTTGTTTTCTTTTTCGATTTTCATTTGAATAAATTCATCTAAATTATTCATAAATTGGGTTCCAGTAGAAATAGCATTAGTATCCCATTTAACATCAATTTCATCAATTTTATTTTTATAAATAGATAAATAACGTCTTTTTCTTTGTTGAATTATTTTAGCAAGAGGTGCAACACCATCAATGCAAATAAGCATTTTATCAGGATTAAAAGTATCATTATAATGATTAATTTTATTCCATAAATTTATAAATAATTGTTCTTTATTTGGATTATTTAAATCTTTGTGAGCTTCAGGATGAATAATTCCATTAAAATCAATTGCATAAATTTGAATATCAGTAGGTAATTCATTAATAATGATATTTCTATATTTTTTAGTAAGATGATAGAAATAATAAGGAATACCCATTTTTTTAAATATAATATTATAAACTTAAATTAATTTTAAATATTCATTTTTTAAATATATTTTTTTATTCTCTTATTTTCTAAATAGAACAATAATATTATTTTAAAAATGGGTTTATATGATGCTTTATTTGGAAGTCCACAAGCTTTATATGCTGGTTATGCAATAGTTGCTGCTATAATAGTAATTGTAATAACTATAGTATTAACTAGAACAGATTTAACAGTAGGTAATCGATTTTTATTTATCTTTTTAGTTGTTTTAATGCTAATACCATCAGTATTTTTAACATTACTTCAATTAACTTGTATGGTTACAGGAGGTAATAAAAATCAAAGATGGTGGTGTTGGTTATATGCTTGGATTGTTTCGATATTCATAATCATTTATTGTATATTTGTAATAATAATATCATTTATGACATTATTTACTTATACTAATGCTATGAATAAAGTAGATATTCAAGAAAAGATGTCTGTAATGAACCCTTCTGATTCAAATAATTATGCAAATAGTTTAATGCAAGAAGGATTTGCAAATAAAGAAATGCCAGAATCGGAAGTTAAAGTAGTAAATAAAAATGATAAAGAAGAAGAAACTAAAAAACCTGAAATAAAATCAGAAGTAAAACATGAAGAAAAATCAGAAGTAAAACAAAAATTTACTAATCCTGTATTAGAATCCGAAAGTATATCAGTAAAAGCATCTCAATCTCAAATAAATCAATTAACAGGAGATGAAGAAGATTTAGAACCATTTACAAATCCATATTCAAGTTATTCGCGTTATTAAATATTTAAGAAATAAATTATAAGTTATTTTAATGTGATGAAAAGTAAAAATGCAGATAAATCAATATTTAAAATGCAATGTTGTAGAAATTGTGGTTTAAATGGTCATATATATAAAAATTGTCCTCATCCAATAATAAGTTTTGGTATTATTTGTTATAAAATAGAGAATAATGATATTAAATATTTAATGATACAACGAAAAGATAGTTTATCATTTATGGAATTTATAAGAGGTAAATATGAAACAAATGATATTGAATATATAAAAAAATTATTGATGAATATGACAATAACAGAAAGACAAATGATATTAAATAATAAATTTGAGGATATTTGGAATTATGTTTGGTATCAAAATGAAACAAATGTTAATAAAAATAATAAAGAATTTATAAATTCAAAAATTAAATTTTATACATTGAATGAAAATAATTTTCTTAAAAATTATATTACATCAATAAAAAGTATTTATAATGAACAAGAATGGGGATTTCCAAAAGGAAGACGAAAAATGAGAGAAACTGATATTGATTGTGCAATAAGGGAATTTTATGAAGAAACAAGAATTGTAAAGGATGATTTAAAAATTATTAGTGATATTATACCATTTGAAGAAATATTTTTTGGAACAAATGGTATAATGTATAAACATTTATATTATATTGCAAAATTAGAAAATTTAGATGTAAATATAAAAATTGATAATGATTGTTTAGAACAAATAAGAGAAATAAGAGCAATAAGATGGTATAATTATAATGATGTAATATCGCATATAAAAATATATAATACAGAAAGAATTGAATTATTTAAATTTGCTAATAAAAAAATTCTTGAATACGAAAAAATATAAATTTATTTTTTTTCTTTTCAATTTCTACTAATAGAAATATGAATAAAAAGGAAATTACAGAAGATGATTGTATAAAGTGGAAAATGAATAAATATATAAATCCACATACAAATTATGAATTTAAGGCAAAAGAAAAAAGTAAGGAATATAAAAGATTTAAAAAAAATTGTATAGGAATTAAAACACCTGTTAAAAAAATAATAATACCAGAAAATATAATTATTAATACACAAAAAGAACCAATAACTAAAGAATTATGTTATAAATGGATTGCTAATAAAAAATTAATAAATCCAATTACAAATAGTAAAATAGATAAAAAAGGAAAATTATTTAAAGATATTCAAAATGCTTGTATAACATTAGGTATAATAAATGAAAAAACAAAAGAAGTATTAGAAGAACATAAAAATTATATAGATAAATTTAAAAAAATAATTAGTAAAGAAAAAATAACTAAAAATCCAAAATATAAATTAAAAAATGAACCAACAAAAGAAGAATGTAAAAAATGGATAAAAAATAAATTAATAAATCCGCAAACAAATATTAAAATTAAAAAAAATGGTGAAATTTATTTGGCATTAAAAGAAAAATGTAATCAACTTGGTATATTTAATACTGAAATTGAAAGACGAAAATATGAAAGAAATAGAAAAATAAGAAAAAGAAGAGAAGAATTATCGAATATAGATATATCATCAGATATAAAACCAATAATAAAAGAAAAAATTAAAAATGTGGAAGAAGAATTAACAGAACCATATTATCCAGAATTGAATGATCCAAATTTTAATAAAAAATTATTAGAATTAAAAGAAATAAATGTTCATAAAATTAATAAATATCCTGATATTTTAACCTATAAGGATTATGAAAAAAAAACAATTGAATTGTGTGGTGATTTTGATAAGAGTTCTTTTCAATATTTAATGGCTCATTATTTATCATATAGAACACCTTATAAAAGTTTATTATTATATTATGCAGTTGGTGTAGGAAAAACATGTTCTGCAATAACAATTGCAGAAACATTACTTATAAATCATAATTCAACCGATGAACCTAAAATATGGGTAATTTTACCTTCGGCAACTAAAGAAGGGTTTAGATCACAAATATTTAGCATAAGTAAATTAATAGATAATTCATTAATAACAACTCAATGCACAGGAGATACTTATATAAAATTAGCTCAAATTTCAAAAGAAAGTGATATAAAAATAGCAGAAAAGAAAATAAGAGATTTAATAAAAACCAGATATAAATTTTTTACATATGAAGAATTTGCAAACAATGTAGATTTATATATAAAAAATAAAAAAATAGTTTCCGATAAAGTAATTATAATTGATGAAGCTCATAATATTCGAAGTAGTAGTAATGATGAAAATGATAAACGAGTTTATTTATCATTAAAAGAAGTTTGTAAAAATGGAATAAATAATCGATTGGTATTTTTAACAGCAACACCCATGTTTAATGAACCAGAAGATATAAATGAACTATTTTATTTATTATTATTGAATGATAAAAGAATAAATTTATATAGAGGTGGAAAATTTTTTGATAGTAATAATAAAATTAAAGATGATATTAAAAAATATATAACTTTAATGTCATCTAATTATATATCATATTTAAGAGGAAAAAATCCTTTTAATTTTGCATTCAAATTATCTCCAAAATTAGATAATATTGATGTATTAGATAAAACTATACCATTAAAAATAAATGGAGAACCAATTGATGAAGTTGATAATAATTGGACAAAAAATTTAGAAAATGATTTGGTTATATCAAAATTAAGTCAAAAACAAATAGATTTTATAAATACAAATAATAAAGTTCTATTTGATGATAAAGTAAATGATGATAATATTGTAACAAATACAAATTTTTCATTATACAATTCTACAAATATTGTATTTGATAAATATGCAGGTTCAAAAGCATTTAATACATTTTTTGTTAAAGAAGGTGATAAAGAACAATTAATTGTAAGATATGCTTCTAAATATAAAAATGCTTTAGCACCTCAAAATATTGGTTTATATTCAGGTAAATATGCAAAAATAGCAGAAATAATAAAGAAAGCAAAAGGAATTATAATTATCTATTCTAGATATATTGAAAATGGTATTATTCCAATCGCAATAATGCTTGAACATATGGGATATACAAGAGAAGGAACTAATAATATTTTATCAGAACCTACTATAACAGATCCAGTTGATTATCCAGATGTTAAATATCCTAAATATTGTATACTATCGAGTGAAAATCCTGTTTATATGGGAAATACAAAAATAGCAAATTTACTATTAAAAATCAATAATCCTTTAAATATAAATGGTGAATTAATAAAAGTTGTATTAATTACTCAAGTAGCAAGCGAAGGATTGAATTTTCTTAATATTAGAGAAATTCATATATTAGAACCGTGGTTTCATTTTAATAGAATAGATCAAATTATAGGTAGAGGAATACGTAATTGTAGTCATAATAAATTACCAATAGAAGAAAGAAATGTATCTGTTTATCTTCATTGTGCTATTAATGATTATAATAGAGAAACATTAGATGTAAATGCTTATCGAATAGCAACACGTAAATTATATAAAAGTTTTATAATTGATGAAATAATAAGAAATAATTCTATTGATTGTGCATTATTTAAAAATATTAATTATTTTCCAAAATCTATGTTTAAATTAGGTCCTATAAAAATTACAACATCACAAGGAAATGAAATTGATTATGATTTAGGAGATGATGAAAAATATGAACCTAAATGTAAAGTTAATTTAGAAGATTTAAAGGAAAATAGAGTTGGATTTAGAGAAGAAACTTATAAACATTTAGCATTAAATATTCAAACAAAAATTAAAAAAATAATATTGGAATTTATTCATAATAATAAAAGATTTATATCATATGAATATTTAAAAGAAATATTTGATTATGTGGAACCCGAAATTTTATTACATTCAATAAAAATTAGTATTTATCCAAATATAATTATAGATAATATATTATTATTACCTCATGAAGATGGAATTCATATAATTGATGTAATAGAAGATAAACCATTAAAAATTAATATAATAAAAGAAAATATAGAAATAAGAAGAGATAATAAAGATTTAGATAAAAATTTATATAAAAAAATAAAAGGGATAAAAAATGAAAATTATTATAATGCAGTTTTTACATTATATAAAGCATTAGATAAATATACATTTTATATTTTAATTAATAAAATATTTAAATATAGACGACTAAATGAAATAGATGATTATATAGAAGAATTATTTTTAAAAGAAGGTGTTTTAATTAAAACATCAGAAGTTCCAAATATTACTAGTAATGAAAAATATATTGGTTTTGTCAATATATTTAATGAAGATTTTGAACCATTGATTTATAATCCTGATGGAAAAAATCATCATTCATTTAATAAAAAACAAATAGAATATTTAATTTCAAATAGAGTTCAAATTAAACCACCTGAAGATTTTACACAAGAAAAATATGCATGGGGATTAGTAGTTCCTATTTCAGACCCTGAAAATAAAAAAAATAAAATTAATGTATTTAAATTATTGACACCAGGTGTCATTTATGGTAAAAAAACAGGTATCGTTTGCACTTCACTTCAAAAAAATGAACATAATAAAATTTTGACTGATTTAGGAGTTGAAGATTTAAAAAATACAAAAACCTCTTATTGTAATAAAATAGCAGTTGAATTAGCCAAAAAAAATCGTCTTTCAATATTACCAGAATATAAACCTAAATAAATATATAGATACGATGTTATTATATCCTTTTATTATTTCAATAATTTGGGGCATAGTTCCAGTAATATTAAAATTATTTTTATCAATAATTCCATATGAATTTATAATGTTAATATCAAGTATTACAATTTTTATATCCACATTTATTTATACAATTTTTTTTAATTATAATAAAATTGTTGAAGGATATAGTAATATTACATTAAAATTTATATTAATTTTAATAATAACTTTTTTTATAGCTTCTTTTATATGTCAATTATTATATTTAAAGACTTTAAAAATCCATAATCCATCTATTCCAGTTTTAATTATTGCATCAGCACCAATAATAACTATAATAACATCTTATTATATATTAAATGATAAATTAAAAAATATTCAATTATTCGGTTGTCTTCTTGTTTTTACAGGTCTTTATTTATTATTAAGATACAAAAATTAATTTATCATATCCATTAATTCTTTTCCAACTAATTGACATTCAACTAATGGAGATAATTTATCTTTTTCATACATTGATGGTAATAAATCTTTATACATATACCATGCAATAATATCTTTATCATATGCATCTTCCACCAAATAATATAAATTATTAGGAGATGCATCAATAAATCGAACAATACCATAACTATTAAAATTCCTTATATCATTTTTAATAAGATAATACATCTTTTTTTATAAAAAAATTAAAATTTAAAAAATCAAATTTTTAATTAAATAAAAAAAAATAATTACATATTTAAATTTTTCAACATATAATTATTTTTAGAAAATAGTATTTAAATCGGATATTTATAACACCTACCTAAATCAGTGTAAGTTTTTATAATGAACATTATGTTCTATTTTTAAACTTCTAAATTATATCAAATCAAATAAAACTTTCTAAATAATAATTAATTGTATTATAATCATTTTTTATTTTTGTCTATAATTTTTTAATACAAAAGTAAAAAAATTAATTCCTACTTTTTTTAAATTTAATATATACTACTTACTGCTTTTGCAAAAAATCCTCCACAATTTTAAGAAACCTTTCTTGATTGACAAAGTTCCGTTTGGTGTTGAAGAAATGCAAATCATAATCAGGAAGTAATTCGGATTTGTTAGTTCCATCGATTGATTTAACACGATACATATAATTATTATAAACAGCATCATAATAAACGATGGTACCATCGGGAAAAATATCCTTGGAATTATGTTTTACAACACAGTATTTAGAAAATTTTTCGTTCATTTTGTTTTAAATTTTAATTAAAAAAAATAAATCAGTTTTTAATTTTTTTAAATTAAATTAAAACATTTAATTTTTATTTTTTTCAATAAAAGTATTAACAATTTCTTGCCATTCTGAACGATAGTAAAATCTGTAATCAAGCTTAAATGGATATAAATCATAATATAAAAGCAAATCATGTTTAGAAGAATCATTTAAATCTTGAATTTTATATAAATTACCACACCAACCACAAATTTCACCATAAACAATAGTTTTAGGTTCAAATATTTTTGAATTATGCTTTACAATGAAAAGCCTTGAAAAATCCATTTTTTTAATTAAAAAAATAATTAAAAAATTATATCATTTTTTTAAATTTTATATAAAATTTAAAAGCAAAAGTTATTTTTTATGTTTTTCAATAAATTCATTTGCAATTTTATGAAATCTTTCTTGATAATTATACTTATATCTATTATTATCAATATCAATTGGATATAATTCATAATACATAATCCATTCTCTTTTAAGAGTATCATTTAAATCTGAAATTAAATAACATTTTCCTGAATCTGAACAAGTTTCCATTTTAACAATAGTTTCTGGCTCAAATACTTCTGAATTATGTTTTACAATATATAAATTCTTAATAGATGTCATTTTTATATTTTTTAATTATATTTTTAATAATAAAAATCATTTTTTTTATTAAATTCATATAAAAATCATTTTTTTTATTAAATTCATATAAAAAAAATGAAATATAACTTAATATTAATAAGTAATTAATGGAACTAATTCAAAAAGAAATTCCAATGGAACACGAAACTAATGAAAAAATGTGGATTTATAAGGATAATAAGGAATTATTTAATAAATTTTCACAAATACCGACAGAAGAAATAAAAAAACCAAGTTCTATTATTACTTCTATTCAACCAATACAACCATTAAAAACAAAAAAAGAAACTCCATTAGAATTAATTATTAAATATACATCAACAAGTGATATAATGAAACAAGAAATTAAAACTAGATTGATTGAATTTATAGCAATTCCAGAATTTTCGAAAGCATTTGGTGTTAAGAAATCTGCAGAAGTAATTAGTGCAATAACACGTGATAGTTGGAATCAATCAACAGCTTTATTTATATCATTTTTATTGGATTCAAGTATAGTTTATAAAGAAAAAGCTTATATTTTCAATAAAGAAAAAAATAAAAAAGAAATAATAATAACTTGTTAAGATAATAAATATTCTTCATGAGTTAATGTTTTATCAAATTTAGTGTTAACAATAGTATGTTTGCTAAATTTCTTTTTTAATAAATAAAATTTCATATAAGAGGAAATTTTTTGTTTATTTTTATTAGATATTTCAATTTCAGTATCATCAATTTTATCTTTATTATTAATTACATCACTAAAATTATTACATAATATTTCATATTTATTAATTTCATTATGAGATTTTATACAAAAAATAATATAATTATATATTTGATTTAGAATGTCTTCATTAATCCAAGATAAATTAATAATAACTCCATCATTATTTTTACTATAATTATTATTAGTCTTATAAATAATTTTAAAAACCTCTTCTAATTCATTTTGATTTAAATTACCTAATTCTTCTTTTATTTTTTTACATAATTCTAGTTTATTCATTATTATTATATATATATAAATCTTGTTTAAATAAAAAAATGATTTAAAGATTACATTAAATGTTTAATTGATGTCTTTAAATACAGATGATGATATTTGGAGTATAATGGAAGGATTAAGAGAAGTTAAATTTGAAGATACTGATATTATATGTGAATGTGGTTCAAAAACCATAATTGTTGAGGATTGTATGCAAATTTGTGGTGAATGTAGTTGTATTATTGGAAAAGTTATAGATAATACAGCAGAATGGCGTTTTTATGGTGGAGATAGTAAAAGTGATGACCCATCTAGATGTGGATTACCTACAAATGCATTATTACCAAAATCTTCATTAGGTTCTATGATTGGAGGTAATCGTTTTAGTAATAATTATGATATTCGACGAATTCGACAATATCAAATGTGGAATGCGATGCCTTATAATGAGAGAACTTTATGGAATGTATTTGATAAATTGACAAATGTAGCATTAAGTAATGGAATACCACAAAAAATAGTTGATGATGCAAAAGTTTTATATAAAAGAGCTTCAGAAAAAAAGATAAGTAGAGGTGATAATAAAGAAGGTTTAATTGCTTCATGTATTTATCATGCTTGTTTAATGAATAATTTACCCAGAAGTTCAAAGGAAATAGCTAAAATGTTTGATATAGACCCTGTAATTTTAAATAAAGGAAATTCAAGATTTCAGACTTTATTACAAATTAATGTTGTTAGTTCATCTCCATTGGATTTCATATCTCGTTATTGTTCATTATTAGATATGAAAATGGAAGATATGGAATTATGTAAAGAATTAGTTAAATTTTTAGAAGATAGTGAAATAATGAGTGTTAATTCGCCAACATCTAGTTGTGCATCAATATTATTTTATTACTCTGAAAAAAAGAAATTAGGTTATTTAAAGAAACAATTTGCTGAAGTTTGTAATGTTAGTGAGGTTACAGTAATTAAAGGTTATAAATTTTTATGCAAATATGATAATTTTATAAATAAAAATATTAAATTGAATTAGTATTATATTATAAATAATATTAAAAAAAATGACATTACATTTATTTTTTTATAATTTAAAATGGAAGATTTTGAATCAATTGTTGATGATTATTGTAATTTAATCGAGGATTATGAATGTTTTCAAATTTATGATTTGAAAGTCGATGAGCAAACTTTCAGAGACGAATTTATTTCTAGAGTTTGTCAAAAGTTGAATGCTTTGCAAGTTCCTTTAAATCAAAATTTGGAATTATCGGATGATGCTTTTGTGGCAAAAATAAAATTGCAAGAAGTTTATTATTTGATTGAATGTGTTTTTATTAACACTTCACCAGATTTGGAAATTGACATTTACACAAAGATTTCTAGTGAATAAAAAAATTAAAAATAAAAAAACAAAATTAATTTTTTGTATTATAATTAATTATAAAATTTAAAAAAATGATATTAAATTATATTTATTAAAATTTAACAAATGGAAACAGAAAGAGAAATAAATATTCAAGAATTTGATAATGAATGCAAGAGAATTGCATTTCATATCAAAGAAGACATTGAAAATAATGAAAAGTTCTGTATTCCTTATCTAGAGAGTTTTATTCCTGATTTTATGAGAACAAATAATGAGTTTCTTTCAGAATCATATATTATGAAAAATATATTTCGGAGACTTGCAAAATATCTAGATGGAACTATTATTGAAACTTCAAAAGAATGTCAGTGTAAGATGAAACTTTATGATTGTATAATTATCGTAGAATGCAATGTATGGTTTGGTCAAAAAGATTTTCAGATAGAAATTTCAGGAGAAATTATTCATAATTAAATGAATAAATAAAAAACAAAATTAATTTTTTGTATTAAAAAAAAATAAAATTATAAAATAATGATTTTTAATAATTTAAAAAAGTTAAACAAGAAATGGACGAGGAAATTAAAGACCTTGAACTTGAAATCAATCGTTATTGCGAATTAAGTATTTGCCCTTGTGTAAATCGAAATGAAATCGGAAAGAGTTTTGAATGTAAAATATTTGAAATTCCTTTAAGTTTGATGACATATTTCAAACAAAACATTTTCAAGAAGATTTATGAAATCACAGGAGGTTCTACTTATAGTATCGATAATACCACTGAAAATACAGTGAAAGTAAAAATGAGATATTATTATAATATCTTTGAAATCGAATGTAAGTTGGAGAAAGAAAGTATTAAATGTTTTGATGCTATTCTGACGACAACTCTGAAGGAAATCGAGTAATTTAATATCTAAAAAATACAAAATTAATTTTTTGTTATTTAAATACAGATAATTTTTTTTGTATATTTTCAATTTCAATAAAATCTTTAAAAGTAATATTAGATTTATTCAAGATTGATTTGAGTTTATTTAATAATGATAATTGTTCGTTGGTAAATTTATTTTTTTTATCTTTAGATATTTTAATAACAAAATCTAAAATATTTTTTGTATTAAGAATATATAATTTTTTACAATTATCAAATTTACAATTTAATTTATTAATATATTTTTTTGCAGTTTCATTTTTACAATTAGATTTAACACAAGCATTTAATTTTTTATAGGTATCTAAAATATTATTATTCATGATATTTATCTATTTTATAAATTTAGATAATATAATTATTTCTGTTGATAATTTTGTTTTATTCATTCCATAACTCCAATTTGCATCCAAAATTAAATAATCTTTATATAAATTTTTAATATAATCACAGTTATTGTATGTAATAATCCAATTATTTTTTGTTTTTATTAGATTAAATAATTCTTGATGATTAAAATTTTCATGCATATCTCCATTATTACCATATAATCTAGAGTTTTTTTCTAAATAATAAGGTGGATCTAAAAATAATAATGTTTTATCATTTGCAAATTTATTTATAAATTCCACAAAATCATAATTATAAATTTCAATATTAGAAAAGTCTAATAATTCTATTCTATTTATTGATGATTGTGTATATCTTTTTATACTTGCTTCTTTGGAAAATCCACCTGATAATGTAGCACCACTAAATGAACATCTATTTATTATAAAATATTGAATTGCTTGTTGTAATATATTATCATGTAAATCCATTATAGATTTTCTATAATCCATAAAAAGTTCTTTTGAAACTAATGGTATTTTTTTTAATTCCTCACATAATATAATTTTATCATCTTTAATTTGTTTCCAAAAATGATATAAAGGTATAAATTTATCATTTACAAGTAATTTATGATTATATTTGTTTTGAAAATAAAATTCAAATGAACCACCACCAAAGAACGGAGATAATAATGTATCAAAATCATTAATATCAAAATATTTTTTAATTATTTCATCAATTATTTTACAGGCTCTAGTTTTACCGCCCGGAAATCTTAATGGAGATACATTATTCATTATAAATAAATAATAATTATAATAATTAAATCAATTTTTTCATTAATTTTTCAGCTTCAATAATACCATCAAAATTTATTTTTCTTTTATCATATAAATTTATATTGAAAAATTTCACTGTAAATTTACTGTATAAACTTTCAATTTTTTTAACTATTTCTTTTTGCTCTTTATTAAGTTTTTTACTTTTTATTTCTTTTAATTTATTTTCTAAATTTTTTACATAACTTTTATTACATTTTTTAGCTATACATTCATATTTATTTAAAGTTTTCTTTAATTTATCATTGCAACCTCGAGAATAAGGACATTCATAAGTTTTCAATTCTTTTTTTAATTTTGATTTACTACAATTAGTTTTCATACATTTATTATAATTGTCCATAATTCTATTATATAACAAGATATTTAAGGAATTATTGAATAAATATATTATTATGCTAAAAAATTTTATAGGTATAACAGCAATAATTTTTAATAAATTCAAATATTTTTCAATGTTTACTATAAATTATTATTTAAATAATAAAAATAAATATAAAAAAGTCCATAAATAGGTATTGATATTTTTTTATTTTATAAAAAAAATGATAAATTTATGATTTAATAAAAATAAAAAAATGCCTTCATTTGAACAATTTATTCAACATTTAGACAGTGCAATAAATTTATCTAATAATGATTTGATAGATGAATATTACAATTATTTAGAATTTTCTGAATTTGATCAGAATTTTGAACAAAGAGTTGCATCACAATTAGGAGGCTATACAATACAAATCAATCATTCATATTTTAAACCTATAAAATATAATGGTTATTATATTCTTCTTGATTGGTCGTTATACAGAAATGAAAATGGAGTTGATGTTGGAGATATTATTATCCGAGGTTATAAGAATATGGATGACTTAATTGAAAAATTAAGTGAGTGATTTTTGTAATTTAGAAATATAATTTTGATTATTATATAAAGAAACTGCACAATCAATATTGAATTTTCTTGCAAATAATGATTTACTATTCATTAAATATTCTAATTCTTCATCACTAATATAAGAATAATTTTTTAATCCATTATTATTAATATCTGTAAATTTATAATCCATACCACACCATTGTGTAAATGTTGTAGCACCATCAGGAATATTTGGAGTTGTTACAATTTCATTTTCTAATTTATTTTTATAAATTTCAGTTATAAAAAAATGTTCATCTGGTCCATATATATTTTTATATTTTTTATTTATTTGTTCAATATCATAATTAATATATATATTACAAATATTTCTATTAATTATAAAAAATCCACTTGATTTTTGAATTTCATCATAATCATAATATTTTAATAATTCATTTGCACGTGGAAAACATTGTTCTTTTGGACAAATATTAAAATATCCATTATCATTTTTTATTAAAAATTCATATATATAATCAAATGATTTTAATGGAATACAAGCTTGACTTAATATTACAAATTTATCACATCCATCTTCATAAGCTTTTTTAAATAATAAATTATAAGCATTTATAAGTGTTGGATCTGCATAATTGGTATCTATTTTATTTTTTAATTTATATTCATCAAAATATTTTAATCTTTTATCAAATTTTTGATGAATATAAATTTCATATAAATTTTTATCTATATTATTAAAAAATAAATTCCATAATTCTTCATGATTTATTACATCATAAATTAAAAAACAAAAAGCTATTTTTTTCATAATTATTTTTTTATTAATATTTCTTTAAATCATTAAAAATACAAAAAATTAACTTTGCACTATTAACTGAAATTATCAAGAAACTTAAGCGACCTCAATTTCCTCGCGGATTTTACGCCGCGTCTCCATTAGAGCCTTTCCTAGGTTGTTCTTACCCTTTGCGACCTTCTCACCCTTGAGTGCCTCATCACATGATAGTCCAGTTCCCCAAAACTCATCATATGGTGCACACTCCTCAATTAAAGCATCACCAGTATCCAACAACACCTGCTTCAAGCCCTCCACACTAAATTTAGCATAAAGTCCCTCAAGCATAACATTATAGGAAATATCCTCCCAAATCTTGGGATCAAATTTCTTGACAGCCCGTCCAAGCTTTTTCTGCCCTTTCGGGTCTTTTTCAGCCAATATCAAATTGGCAGTCTCTTTGTCACCAAAATAGACCGCCTTCTTCCAATGGAAGAATTGTTCCACGCAGTTAAACTGCACACCATCAACGATAAAGCACATGATGAAGAAGTTGGAGAGCCAACCAGCCACAAACCCAATGTATCTCCTTACAGACCCATCCTCCATCTTCTCCTTCGTGCTAAACATATTCAACTCCTTTGGCATATTTGTTTTTAAATTTTAATATAAAAAATAAAATCAATTTTTTAAAAATTCGAAATTAATTAATACAGATTAATTTTTGTTCATTGTATTTATAAGAATTATCAATTTTATTTTTTTTATAATTCCAATAATAATTATAATAATATATATTTTTAATAGGTTGTAAAAATTTCATTAATTCTTCAAATTGATTTTTATTTATTTTATTATAAAATTTAATTTTATCTTCATTAACATCTTTAATAAAATCAAATTTGCTTTTTATTTCTTTTTCTGTTTTATAAATAATATAATTTTTATTTTTTGATTTAGATTTATAATAATAAATTACTTTAATTTCATTTTCAACTAATTCAATAAAATTTGCATTAACATCTCCCTTTTTTAATTTATTTGAAAGTATAAATATACCTAAATAAGCTTTAAATATTTTTTCACTAATACAAAAACCAAATGGAATATTAAGAAATATTTCAGAATTTTCATAAATTATGAAATCTTTATCATTGATTTTAATGTTTTTATAAAAATTAAAATTTTTGTTATTTGTTCTTTGCTTTATACTAAAATCAGTTTCTTCTACAATTAAATTATTACAATTCTTATTTAATTTTATAGATATATAAAACATTTAGTTATAAATTTAATTAATAATAACTTTTTATATATTTAATTAAAATGTATAATAAAGAACTTTTTGACTTTATAAGTAGAGGTAATATTGAAAAAAGTTTATATGCTACTTGTATTTTTTTAATTGAAAATGCTAGAATTGAAATTTTAGAAGAAACTCTTATAGCCATTTGTTCTCATATTGGAACCTTTATTAGTATTAGAGAAATTGCAAAATTAAATGATATTATTTTGACTACCAAAAGTTTAATTGAAAATGATAATATAGTTGTTGCTGATTACTTAATTTTAATTACTAAAATGTGTATTGTTTGCAATATTTATAATTTAAATCC
>JACCDO010713551.1_pt1 | contig 22242 bp, 20 predicted proteins | sample 7446101 | NCBI WGS metagenome assembly JACCDO01 (sample SAMN15323440, study PRJNA562643) | freshwater metagenome | isolation source: river surface water | place: USA:Blue River Watershed | collected 2017-08-16
AACTCTCTACAAGGCTCGCAAAAACATATTAGAAATATTAGCTGATCTCGACTACGAAACGACCGACTACGCCGGATTTAGCATCAATGAAATCGATGCCATGTTTGTCAATAATCAATTGGATTTATTAATGAATCATCAATCCAATGGCAAAAAGGTCTATGTCAAATCCTATTTAGACGCCAAACAAATCCGTCCAGCCAATTTAGACAATATTATCGAAGATTTGTTTGTCATTGACAACGTCTTGACCAAAAACGACACGCTCATTATTATCACCGAAGACGAGCCGAACGATACCATCATCACCAAACTCAAATATTTGTTTGACCACGACGGAATTTTCGTAGTGATTCACAACATCAATCGTCTTCAATTTAATATTTTGAATCATAAACTCGTGCCACCCACCGAAATCATACACGACGAAGCAAAAATCGCCGAACTCCAGAAGCAATTCAATATCAAATCCCTACAACAATTACCCGAAATATCCCGATTCGACCCCTTAGCATTAGCATTATGTATGCGACCCGGTCAAATATGTGAAATCAACCGCAACAGCGCAACCGCCTTGTCCTATAAGTATTATAGAGTATGTGTATAAACGAAAAAGTAGACTGTCCTTTTTGATTCATTAAATGGTACAAAATAATTCCGCGCCCTACTATATATGTCATCTATTATAACAGTAGCCTATAGTCCAAATGATTTTTTTTATACAACATCAAATGTGGTTCCAGATAAATCTACCTGTGAAATAGCCTATTCGGATGCATCATGGAATAACTATTGGGAAAACACGTGTAATAGATGTTATTCTGTATCCGTTAAAAATCCCGATTTTAAAGGAAATTGCGCCACAATGAATGCAGACGATTCAACAACTCCCCTATACTGGTCGGATGTATCGGGAACTTGTTACAATTTTCAACTATGCCGCAATCGCTCAATGGCAAATTTAGCAAACGAACAACAAAATAATAATTCCGGATTTGATGAGCGATATGCAAATGCACAAAAACAATACGATTACACATTATTAGAAACAGTAAATTTGGTGGTAGGAATCGGACTAATCACGTATCTCACCGTATATTCATTTTCAGTAAAATAACTTTATAATCATAGTATATAAAATGACTGAAATGGGTAAAGATTTGACATCGCCGACTGACGTATTTACATTAGAACAAATTGCCATGACCAAATTAAATACATTTAATCAGGCATATGCAAATTATCTGAGATGCGGAGATACGAACAATCAGAATCAAAATTATATTGACAAATCGGCATGCAAAGAAACGGATAAAAGTGTGTATAAAACAACAGTAGATAGCGCATATGAAGATTTATCCGGTGCACTTATATCATTAGATGATGCATTAAATAAAATGGGTAAGCGCGAAGGCAAAACCCCGGAGCAATACGACGCGTCTTACAATTCCATGTTATCAACATACAATGATTTAGTGAAAACCCGACAAGAGATCGACGAGGAATTAGCCGAATTATACAATACAACGGATGGAGTCAATAGTTTTTACAACAAAATGTACATGAGTACCATGTATTCAAAGATATTATTGACTATTTTAGCAACATCATTATTATATTATGTAATCATGAAATTGCGAAAAAAATAAATCCGATCCATTATAATTTATGTAGTCATTATATAGAATGCCTACATCATTTAATGTATATTACAATAATAAAAATAATAAAGAAGGTGATGTTACGACCAAATTTACCGCGAATGTACTCAATCCATACATTGCCAAAACGAACAAATCCAAATATTTTACTCTAAATAATATGACATTCGGTAACACGAGCAAAGATACATCAAATTATTTATATATTTCATTTGACGGGGGCGCTTTAAAAAAAATCGGAAAAACCGGTGATAAAATATATTTTTCAAACGGCGATATTGCAAATTCAATAAATATAACAAAAATAAAACAGCAAACCGCCACTGCAAATGCAAGTGCCGAAACAAATCAACAAACCGCCATTGCATACACGAATGGACAAGCACAAGCCAATGCCCAGGCAGAAGAAAAAGCCAAGGCCGATGCAAAAGCCAAGGCTGATGCACAAGCACTGGCCGATGAACAAGCAAAAGCAGCTGCCAAAGCTGCGGCCGACGAAGCCGCAAAAATGAATTCATTTGCAGATTCCGTATCGGCAACCCAGTTAATGATGTCAAAATATGTAAATTCACTAAGCACGCAAGAATCAACCGAAATTGCTCTTTCAAACGGAGTGTCATCAAAAACGCCAATACAAACAATTGACGCCAGTCAATATACAACACAAACTGCGATTACCACCCAAACAAAAGACGTTATGGATAATGACAAAAACCAATTTGAATTTATTCAATTCTCAAATAATTCAACACAATCGTACAAAAATTCGTGTGTTGCACCCGGCGAATATGCAAAATCCACGTATAATATGACATTGTTAGATAGCAATAAACTACATAGTGCCGAATCATGTAAAATAAATGCCGCATTGCAAAATAAAAGCTATTACTCTTTGGTGCGACCAGCCGGATTGCAACCCGGCACAAATTTATACAAATGTTATGTATCCGACGAGGTACCCGTGAAGAACGAAAATACCTATGTAAAAGTATGGCCTCTGTCAACCGACACGTTCGGTACGAATGTATCATCATTGAATATAGATACAAACGGCGAATTATACATTAATTATTCAAATGGACAAAGCCCGTACTATATCACAAACAATAGTAAAAAATTCGACATTTCGCTTTGCACGTCAGGAACGAATAGTTGTCATTTTTACATGATATTAACAGATACCGGAGATATACAGGTACGCCGCGTGTTTCAAACCAGCGGAAGTATTGCAGATAAACGCGACGAGCATATATGGCGATTGTTTTCAAACATCAATGTACAAAGCGAAATATCGAAATTATTGCCCCTCGTTAAAAAAGAATGGAGTGTGCCAAACAATGATACACTTACCGCAGGAGAATCTATCAAAAATATATCCAGTAGTGCAGCCGCTGCAAATAATGGTATCACGTCTCCATCGGGGTATTTCAAATTAGAAATTGTAGATGGAATTTTACAACTCAAAGCCAGTGTTTTTGCATGTCGAAGTGAAGATACTACCTATGCGCCAATGAATATATCAAATGCGAATGTTAATATGTACACAAATGAAAACAATGACAATCAAGCGTATTACGTGAATAAAATAGTGAAAAACGATATCAAATTAAATCAACCATATTATGCGATTAACACCCCAGGATATAAAGTATTGATGCCGATAGATAGTGCAAATCCAGCATTAACTCTGGGTACAACGTATACGCCATATACTGGGTATATTCCATCGGGTAATGAAAGCAAATTCGTCACGAAAGCAAACGATGGAGAATGTCAAATGGAATGTTCGAGTGATTCAACCTGTACACAAGTATTTGTCACGAAAACGTCTAATGCGGAAACGGTAAATTGTACCTTAAGTTCAGCAAAACCATCGTATACACCAAATCAGCAAAACCCGTCGAATAAAGATTCTACGCTTTATATAAGAAATTATAAAATGAATTTAGATAAAACAGTCAATCGGGATAATATTCCACTAGATTTCTCTACAAAAAAAGATACATTATCATATTCCACATTTACGATCGGAAACACAATTGCATCGAGTTCATTTTCTTATGGCAATGAATCTGTACCCAATTATATGGCCATGATCAAACAAAATCAAAACTTTCAATGGGGTAATAATGGACAAACCGGTAAAAGTATATCAGAGAACTTCGACACCCATGGATATTCAAATCCATCCGAACAATGTAGCAATACAAGTACCGGCGGATGTCAACCATTAATTGAAAATAACCAAATCAAACCATTGATACAAATATCAAACGATTACAACAATCAAATTCAACAAATGACGAAATATTACACAGACATTTCAAATAACATAACTGCTTATAATTCACAATATGCCATCGTTAACGGCGACAACAAATACGACTTTAGCGCAAATCAACCATTTACCATGGAAGATAATAGCGTTCAAACCGCCATGTTGAACGACACAAAGCAAATGGCATTGCAACAAAACAATATCGCCATCGCCGGCAGTATTTTAACAACGACCTTATTAATCACCGCAATATATTTAGGCATGTAATTATATCATAGTATTTATATATAAATAATACGATGTCAGATTTACAAAAAATGGATTTATCTGGAGTGTTTTATATTCAGCAACAATATTTAACCGATTTATCTGCGATTTCCGGAAACAATATACCCGTTGCTCAATACCTTACTCCATTACAAAAACAATTAGACCAGGTATACAATTCATTCGAAAAAGCAAATACTTCATCCAGTTATGTGCTCGACCATCAAAAAGAAATGAATACTATTATACAAAACGAAAGTGATCGTTTAAATCAAAAAAAAACGGGTGTCGACGACGCATTATATAGTCAACGCCGTCTAGTTGATTTGAATGAAAGTTATCGCAAGAAAAATTTGCAATATATAAAAATATTAATGGTTATTATTTGTACACTTTTGATATATTTAGCATTAGTGATACTTCGTCGTAGTTTTCCATTTATTCCATCTTTATTGATTAATGTGCTTATTGCTGCAAACTTTTCAATAGCACTTATATTGATTATCGTGATAGTTTCTTCCATTTCAAAGAGAGACGAACTGGATTACGACAAATTAAAATTATCATCACCAACTACGTCGGATTCTTCTGGAACTTCAACATCTACTGATTCTACAACTACTACATCAAGCTCAGGAACATGTACCGGTGAAGCATGTTGTGAAAAGACAGATATGTGGGACGGTACAAAATGTGTTGATAATTTTACATTGATATCAGAAGTATATGGCAACAACCATTTAGCTAATGATCGAACATTTCAACCATATATTCCTAGCGAATTCGATTCCTATGCAACATATTAATTTGTAGCCATTATATAACTAATGGATACAGAAGATATTATTGAAGGTAAAGGTTTGAAAATAAAATCCTCCAAGGCTACTGCAAAACTGAATAAAAAAATAGGTAAAACAATCACAAAAGCCGCTAAAAAAACTGCGAATGTAGCTAAAAAAACGGCGAATGCAGTTAAAAAAGCAGCAAAGGGAATCAAAAAAACATTCTCTGCATGTAAAGGAAAAGACCGATATATTTCAAAACTCAAGAAACAAATCCACTCTGCAAAATTAAAATTGCAAGATATGTTTTCCGCAAACAATCGATTAATCACAAAAAACAATTCATTGTTGGACAATATGCAATATTTTAGAGGTCTCATTTTTGGAAATAAAAATGTGAAAGGATACAGTGAAGCAATTATTGATGAAAAAATAAAATATGACAATGTTGTACAACAGGAATTGAGTCAGTCGGTGAAGGAAAACTTTTCATCTTCCGACTCAAACTACAATGCAGTAAAAACGGAAAACGAAATTCTCACAAATCAATTGAATAACAATACCGACAAATCTTCAGCAAACGATCAATTATTTATAAATTTATCGGCTCGCACAGAAACACTTGCTACCATAAATAGTGCATTAGGATGGGTAATCTTTGTCGTTATATGTATTGCTGCATATTACATATGGTTTGGCGACAAATCATTAAAGGATCGTCTGGTATTAGTCAAAGTCGTGTGGATTTATTTACTCATTGTCGGCACGTTAGAGTATGTATTGTTTTACTTGGCGATTTATTTGCGAGCATTGTTTGGCGGCAGAGCATATCAATCACATGATTATTGGAAATTTCCCACATTTACTCTCATCGACAAATTGATTGTAGTATTACTAATATTGTCCTTGTTTGTAGAATAAAAAAATAATATTATTTTTGTAAGAGTAATATTATTTATACCATATCATCCGTACTAATATCGTCGGGGTCTTCGACATCACTATTCGAGGCAATCGACTGATTGTCGTAATTGATGCGAATACCTACCCACGCCTGATGTTTATCGTATTTACCATAATGTTTGTCCATGTATGTATGTACATTTTTTGTACTCGGACGACCACGTGCATCGCGACCATAGGTGGATTCGTACCATAATGTAAATTCGTTGGTGATTTCGGTTTTTGTAATGCGACCACGAGCATCCTTGATGACGCGTGATTTCAAGAAATCTCCCACATAATCTAGACTGTCCTTGTAGGAGTTACTCGATGCCATGACGCGGGCACAATCCTTGACAATACCGTTCGTCTTGAAGGCGATTTCGACAAGCATAGCAGTAAAGACGTATTTCCATTTTTCGAATTTTTCGTCTTTCAAATTGCGGTCAATCAAGAATTGATATGGTTTGTCGACGTCCCCTTGTACTGGGTTGTCGCAAAAGAGTGATACGAAATCCACGACGCGAATACGACGCCAGGTGCCGTGGTCGTGACTTTTAATCACCATGAATGCATTCGAGCAAACGACGAGTTTGAATTGAGGAAGGAAAGTCACCGATTGCAACATGTATGGCGCACGGGCTTGAATAGGGTCTAGACCACTGGTCAATTGTTTCATGACACCCTCATTCAATTGGTCGCCTTCCGATGGCTCTTGCATGACGGCTAAACGAACACCCTTTAGCGCTAATAATTCTGGAGCTAATCCACCGATTTTTGTGCGGCGGTCAGTGACTAACGACAATGGCACATCGCCCTTGTATTGTCCTAAACAAAGCGTCATGAGGTCGGTCAATACCGATTTACCATTTTGACCGGCGCCAATATACATATTGAATGTCTGATTTGCGGATGATGTACCGATCAAAATCGACGCTAAATGTTCCCACATATAATCGTGTATTTCCGGAATCGGAAACAATTTGCGCATAAATTCGCGGATTTCCTCCATCGTAGATCCATCACGCAATTCATCGATGGGTATATAGTCATTATTCGTGCATTTCGACAAATAATCTTCCGGATATCCACGGCGGAAACAATGCAACTTGAAATCAAGGACTCCGTTTTTGAACGACATCAAATAGGGGTTCGTATCTAATTTCTCTACAAAGTTGGCGTCATAAAACAACTCCTTTGCCTCCGTCATGATATTCTTCTTTTCGTTCGCCCGACCTAATCGTTCGCAAATTTTCAATATTTTATCGGCGTAGTCTTGCATTCTCTTAGTGCGCTCTTCGTCGGGTGGATTCAAACTCGCCGCCTGTTCCATGAAAGATTGTGCGCGGTTCCAATATAGATCGCGCAACGTCGTGGAAATGGCTTTGCGCAGTGTAGTGCCCGAATCATTTTCCAGCCACAAATGTCCCTTCAGACGATACCATATATTATTCTTTACACTCACGCATACAAATTCCGATTTATACATCTGATAAAGTACATTTGCAATATCGAAATCCGTACAACCGCGCGAACTCTTGTCGTTTCCAATATTATCTAAAGTAACTGCCCGGACAGTTTGATCCATGTAAAAGTCAATACATGTTGCGCGAACCCGGCGATATTCATCGGGTGCATCTTGTTTGACCCAGTGCATAATCGAATGTTTCGTCAATCCTTGCGGATTTTTCAAATCGAATCCTTGCCAGCGTGAGCATAAATCGGGAATATTATCGCGAAACGACCAGTTTTGGGCCATGGCACTAAAGGCAATCCACACAATCAAGAGTCGGTCGCTAATGTTTCGCAGTGCCCATCCTACACGAATCCATTTTGCAAACGAACCAGTTTCGTAATAAGATTCGGGCAATGCCATCACATAATTATAGGCCTCTCGTAATTCATATTCTTGTGGCGTCAATGTATCAATAAAATCATTCACGGCATCTTTCAATTCTTGTGGGTTGGTAATGTGTAATAGGGATTCGTTGAGAGCGGATTTCGATAAGCGATTTCCAGAGGTTGTTCTCGTCATGGGTTTTCCACCAGTAGTGGGAGATGCGCTGCGGGTTTTCAAATATTCGCCACTGTAAATGTAGGACGGATGAGTCGGATTGCGGGCGGACAATTGATATAGATTTTGCAACAAATCGAATTCGTTGAGCTGGATAGAGTTGCGCATGCATTCGCCGTCGTCGGGGTCGTAGGTAATTTCATAGATATGCGTGACTTTATAGACGTCGTGATGGGGTTTTCGCGAACCATAGAGCTGCCAGCCGGTGGCGCCCGTTGTAATACTGGCATCGATGGCGTCTTCCCAGCTATTCGTGATGGGCAACTGACCACACGAATCTTCGCCACTAATCAACGGTATGACACGTTTGCGCAAATCCATTTGTGCCTGACGGTCTGCTGAAATACCAATGACAATGTGAATGCCGTCTTTCGTAATATTTTTTTCTTGCACTCGATTCACTGCGTCTTTTTCTTGTACGAAAACGAGGAATCGAGTGGTTTCGTCGAATTGATACATGGTTTTCAAAACGCCTAAATAATTATCGACGACTTCTTCAATATGCCATAATTCATATTGTTTCTCGGTGACCGCATAATCATAATGCAAATCAATGTCAATCAATATAGGACCGCCATTTTCCAGCTGTTTTTCGGTCAAATGTTCGGCCACTCCTTTTCGGATAATTTCTTCGCCATAGAGTCGGAGAAAGGTGGGATATTCGGCATCTGATACATGAAACGACCCGCCCGGAATTTTACCTCCCTTGTCCTTGTCTCCGATGCGTGTATTGGTGATCGGTTGGGGATTATCTTTCGTGACATAGTGATTATTTAGGAAATCAATATATTCTTTCGACGGTTTTCCGGGCGGGGCAGCGCGTTTCGGCGCGGTCGCCTTTTTTTTATCGCTAATTTGCGGCAAATGAATATTATCAGTTGCCATATTTGATTGTTGGATATAGTATTGGTATATTTTTATATCCTTTGAAAATTCAATTTTATGTTTTGAGGTTTGGCGTTTTTGGCATATTTGGGAGGTTATTTTTTACACATAGGTACGCAAAATTGAAACAAAGAAATCCGACAAAATAATATACACATAACCATATATACTACAATATAATGAAATTCTGCGCTCACTGTAATAATATGCTGTATATCAGTATTGATGCTGAAGACGGAAATCAACTCACTTATTATTGTCGTAATTGTGGAGCAACTGATGAAAATTTGACGGCCGAAAGTCTTTGTGTCATGGAAACTCATTTGAAAAAGGGGGAACAAAAATTCAACCATATTATCAACAAATATACGAAACAAGACCCCACGTTGCCGCGCATCTTTAATGTGAGGTGTCCGAATGCATCGTGTTCCACCAATAGTTCTGACGCAAAATCGCCCGCTGAAGTGATATACATGCGATATGACGATGATGCACTCAAGTATTTGTATATTTGCGTGACATGCGATACTGTATGGAAAACCGACGATAATAAATAAATGATGGAATAAAATTGAAAATAAAAAATGTCTTTTTTATTTGCAACAATTTAGAACAATACTATATACATTCATATGAACGACGACAAATATGGCGATGACGACGAATATTATCCCGCGGAAAAGCCCATTGTGGTTAAAAAAGATCTACATGATAGCGATTCAGATGTAGAATCTCGCATATCAGATGACGATGCGTCTTCGGATGCAGATAGCGACGATGGCAGTGACGCAGAAGAGGAACCTAAACATATATTCACGAAAGCGGTTGCCGAAAATACTGCCAGCATGTATCCAGTAAGTGACGACGACGACAATGATGGCGGGGACGATGACGATGATGACGACGACGATTATTTGCAAAAATTCGACGATAATCTGAAAGATCACATTATTACAGACCATCATCCGGAGTTGCAACAACATAATTATGACGAAATCGATGCGCTTTGTGTCATCGTAAGGGATAATTGGGGTACCATCATTGATCCGTTACATCGCACATTACCATTCTTGACGAAATATGAAAAATCGCGGATTTTAGGAGAACGCGCCAAACAAATCGGCGCTGGGGCAAAACCTTTTGTGAAAATCGACAACAATGTGATTGATGCCTATTTGATTGCTTTAGCCGAATTAGAACAAAAAGCCATTCCATTTATCGTAAAACGCCCATTGCCCAATGGTGGATGCGAATACTGGAAATTAAGGGATTTAGAAATCATTTGATAACGAAGCACGTCATTCTTTTTTATGTATTTAGTGTATAATGAAGCAAACGGTGTTTATTGTTATTGCACTACTTGTGTTGATTATTTGTGTTATATGCCTACATGTATATTATGTATCGAAATTGAATGTAGAAGGGATGTCATCGACCGACGTAGATATTACGTATTATGCCATCACAGGTAATGAAGAAGAAAATATCAAAAAACAACAGGCGAAAATGAAACCCACCATCAATATTGTAAAATATAATTCACCGCCCATCATTGGCAATGAAGAATATACAAAAACCGAATTATATAAGCGAGAACTCGCAAAAACCAGATATAATATACATATTGCACTATTCAATAAATTAATCGCAGATACGAATTCTACGAAAGGTACATTGGCGACCGTTATATTTGAAGACGGATTTGCTATAAACAATGACGATTATAACGGATTGATATCAAAAATCATTGAAAAAACGGGGGAAAATGATTTTGATTTTATCATTATCGAAAAAGATGTGAGTGACGGAACCGTTTCAAAAATAGATGAATATTCCGCGTATACGAAACCAATCTACGCGTACATAATTAACAATATGAATATTGAAAACATTCTATCAAAAATAGGGGATTCCGCCAATATTGTATTCATGGATAAAATCATGGATTTAGCAAAAGCGGGTAAGGTAAATGTCTATGTGTATACGAAAATCGCGTCATTATGATTTCCAGTGTTTTCCGCAGTCTAAACAAGTGACGAAAATGGTGGCGGGTTCATCTGCCGAGCGTGTCTGCAATTCGTAATAGGTGCATTTTTTTGATTTGCATTTTTTGCATGTAAACATGTCGGTAGATGCTTGAATATTGGTGGTGAATTTGGAGGCATCGCGTTTTGTTTTCTTTTCAATCAGCACTTTCCAGTGCGCCGGATTGAATTCTTGATGTGTCATAAATGCAACCGATTGTGGTGTCACTTCTCGATTTTTTATTTGTTGTAATAAATCGACGTTTTTCAAATTCATGTAAATGGTGCGCAGTCGGTCCATGTACAATTGCACAAAGGCTTGGTTCTCCCATTTTTTCACTATTTTTCTGGAATTCGCCTCCTTGATGGCATAATTAAAGATGCCTTTTTCTAGATTGATGGCCATCGTTTCGTCCTCCAGAATGGCGGCGATTTTTGTGTTTATTTTTGCGCGAAAATTGTCGGGGGATTTTATAGCGTACATCGTGTTATAGTATTGTATGGAATGAATACAATACTATGGATTTCAATTTTATAGTTCAATGAAGAGTGATTCCGTTTTTACACACCATGTTTTGGTATGATTGTTTTCAAAGATGATGACGGATACGAATGGGAGACCGCCTAAATCTTTTGCGGAAACTTCAATGGATGATTCTCCTAAATCTTTGTCGGAAACTTCGTTGGTTGGTTCTCCTAAATCTTTTGAGGAAACTTCGTTGGTTGGTTCTCCTAAATCTTTGTCGGAAACTTCGTTGGTTGGTTCTCCTAAATCTTTGTCGGAAACTTCGTTGGTTGGTTCTCCTAAATCTTTGTCGGAAGATTCGTTGGTTGGTTCTCCTAAATCTTTGTCGGAAACTTCGTTGGTTGGTTCTCCTAAATCTTTTGAGGAAACTGCGTTGGTTGGTTCTCCTAAATCTTTTGAGGAAACTTCGTTGGTTGGTTCTCCTAAATCTTTGTCGGAAACTTCGTTGATTGGTTCTCCTAAATCTTTGTCGGAAGCTTCGTTGGTTGGTTCTCCTAAATCTTCCACCGAAGATACATACGAGGTATTCTCAAAATCATTGTCTAGTTCAGAAATTGAACTATCTTCTTCCGTCAGTAATAATGAATCGTCTAAAGTTTCCACTTCGGATGTAGAATCGGCATCAACATATTTGGGTACATTTTGATTCCCACTTATAGTAATTTCATTTTCAATCATCACCGCGCATCGTCGGTAAATATATGGATTGTGTTCTGGAATGTTCTCAACAAAGTAATAAAAATTACCATAAATCATATGCTTGCTTCTAGGCTCTACAATCGTCGGAGAAGCCGGTTTTTTCAACAGTTCTCCATGTTCAATATCAAACAAATACATCGACACTGGCATGTCCATCGCAATATTACTGCGATTGTGTATCTCATAAAGAATTGGTTTTGTTTTAAACAACTCGCGCAATGAATTGTCTATATTTATAGTTGTTCGATTCAATATATCATCAACGAGAACCCACAAAGGACATGTAGATAACGAACGAAATGGTAGAGGTAAAAAAACACCAGCATCAAAAAACACCATGATCGTGTTGTCATCAATCTCTAATAATCCGCTAAATGATTTGTCCATGTTCTCAACTATATTCGATTTTGAATCGATGAAGCGTTGAAACTTCCCCTCTGGTGCGGATTGAACTCTTTGCTGGTTTAAATGCCCTTCAATGACAAAAAGCCGTAATATGTTTTTCAAGCACTCGTCTCGAAAATGTTTCTGTAAAAAATCATCGTCCATAAATTCCGGATAATTAAAAACAAAATTCGGAAAATGATAAGTATCTTCTTTGGATTTTATCATAGCATATTGCAAAAATGGCAAAGGTTCTCCGCGACCATTGTATAAAGTATTCATATGATACAAACAAATTCGAATATTCATTCCCGATGGTTTGTCATATATTTGAGATAACGGATAATCGTGCATGTACAAAAAATCGTGATATTTCGAGTTACTCTTGTTTACAAAAGAATAAAAATCAAAATCAGAAGAGGGTGTAGATACGTTCCGTTCGAAAAATGGTATTTCAAAAACACTTTCTTCATCACTCTCGTGATCTTGCGTTTCTACTTCATGGGCTGGAGTAACCTCCACTGAAATTTCATTTTCTAGCGTTGGTTGTTTTTCTAAAGGCGTAAATGTTGTAAATGAGCGAACTGCGGATTTCACCGAATTATATAATTTACGAAACGACATGAATATTATATAGTATTTTTATATTTTTATGTAGTTTGTATGTGTAATATGATGATCATTCATCGTTGTAAAATATATTTACGAAACCTATATAAACACAGTGCGAGTAATAGATATATACACAAAGGCATTCGCTTTACGGTTACAGCAAAATGTACGACGAATATGGTGATTATGTAGAAGACGATTCGGTATACCGCGAACCAGACATGGAGTCTATTGCGACGAAATCAACAATGTTACCTGAAAACATAAAATTACAAAAAAAAATGATGGATGAAGTGAAAAAGGCGGATAAGGGATATAGCAAAATTTACCGTTATTCTGATGGGAAGAAAAAGACGATTGAAATATACGCGACCGATCTAACCCCTGGAAACCGGATTCGAGGTGCGATAGGCGGTTCCTATTATTCAAATTTCAAGGTCGGGTCAAAAGACGAAGACATATTTTACAAAGTAGCATTATGTACGGCCGAATGTCGTGAAAACGGCGCGTTCTTTTTTGATAATCCAGAACAATATGAACGTCATATGTGCACTACCGTATCGCAATCAGACAAAGAAATCTGGTATGAAAAATTTAACCGCGAACGAATCGCTAGACAATAAACGTAAAAAACCATATATTCATTATTTGTATATATAGTTTAGAATGCAATTACTCGCATGGTTGTGTATTTTAGGCGGGTGTGGAATCTTATACACAAACAATTACGTACAATCATGGCTACAGAGGCATCAAATGCGCACTAAGACATTTCACGCAAATTTTGCACTACACGAAAATACAATATTTGTATTTTTCATAGAAAATAGCAATACAGACAATATATCAATATTGTATATCACAAATATTCAAAACAAATCTCGATCATCTCCTCCTCTATTACAAGGATATGATGCCAGATACGCAAACGATTCACATAATGCAACCCTATTACACAATATCGAAAATTATATCAATATACAGAAATTGCTAAATATTCTGGAAAATCCACATACTTCACAACATAACAAACTGAATCATTTAGCAGAGGATTTACCCAACATAACACTGTCCAACAATAGATCGACAATCTTGCGAGAAAAGGTACATGGTCCGAATCTGGCAGCGGGTGGATTATATGACGAATGGAATTTTGAATGGAATACTACCATTTTTTAGCGAAAAATATCTGGCATTATAATAAGATGAGTTCTATTCAAATTGATAATATGGGTCTTTATACGTATGGTGCAATAGGGTTAACCAGTATTATTTTAGCAATAATCACAATCTATGACACTGAGGCGGAAGAGCCGGCTGAGGCAATGAGTGATAGTTCAGAAATGATGGAATCTATGAAATCATTTATACCGTCATTTTCGTCCAAGGCTACACCAGTGGTAGAAACTGCCGCCGCCTCATCCTTATTCGGAAACGAAACGAGCGAACCTGCATCGGCACCATCCTCGTCTTTATTCGGAAATGACACGAGTGAATCAGCATCGGCACCATCTTTATTCGGAAATGAAACGAGTGAATCAGCATCAGCAGCATCTTTATTCGGAAATGACACGAGCGAATCAGCATCTGCACCATCCTCGTCTTTATTCGGAAATGAAACGGAAGATAATGAATTGTTACAAACCGTCGAAGAAAAACCCAATAACAATCAGGAAGTGGCTGGTGGAAAACGAAAATCTCCTCGTAAAACCCCTCGTAAACACCAGACAAATCATAAAACAAAATCTAGAAGATACTAATTGTATAGATCATTGTCTTGATCTATACAATACCCCCGCCTCATACTTTTCGCAAACAACGCTCGAAAAACGCATCCACTTCACTGGGATTTGCACCGATAACACTGTCCGATGGTATATAGTTTATATTTCCCTGATCGTAGCATAAGATCACTGGAATACCATTCACCATTTTCTTCGTCTTTAAATAGGCATATACCTCAAACGATTCGTCAATGTCAACCACAATGGTATGAACATTGTCCGGCATTTTATGAAACCAGTCATGTACTTGCGACTCGATTTTTTTACATGGAGCACACCATTCCGCTCCGAACTTGATAATGACTAACCCCGGATTTTGCAACAAAATTTCCGAAAAATGTGTCATATTGTTTATTTCAAGTGAATGAGGCATTCTATAACACCTCTATAGAAAACTATTTAGGTGGTTTTCGTCAAAATTTCTTTTTGACAGTCGTCAAAAGACCAGTCCGGTCGCTGTTGCATAAGATCCCGAATCTCTATGAGAATCGATTTGCGAATATCCGCTAATTCTTTGCTAGACCACCATACATCTTTATCTATTTCATTATATTCGTATTCACTTCGAGTATTTACAAGCATCACTCTGACAATAGTATTGAACTTGACCGATTTTTGTGGCATAGATATTATTTGTTATACGTCTCTAAATAATTTAGCACGATTTACTAATGAACCATAATCTAAACATTGCAAATTATTCGCTTGATGAATTATTAGGCCTCTTTGACATGTCGTGTCATAGATTGATTAGTCTGGAGGAAATGAAACGGGCGAAGAAAAAGGTCCTCATGCTCCATCCCGACAAATCGCGCCTAGATCCATCCTATTTCCTATTTTACAAAAAAGCGCTAGATGTGGTCGCCCAATTTTACAATCACCAGCATCGACAAGAGGTTGCCGTGAATTCTTCAAATACACAATATGTAGCACCATCGGCACCGAAATCGCACAGCAAACAAATCGGGCAAGTGATGGAAAACATGGGGTCGACGGGATTTCAACAAAAATTCAACCAGCTGTTTGAAGAGAACATGACGAAACAAGTGGACCCCTCTAAAAACGCCTGGTTTTCCAGCAATGAACCTGTTTTCGAAAATGTCCATGCCACGAATGCGCGACAAATGGGCGAAGTTCTCGACAACATCAAACAAAAGAACCAGGCCATGATTCAATATACCGGCGTCATGGAAATGCGGTCGGGTGGGGGCGGTACGAATTTTTACGACGAAGAAGACGACGACGCAAATGTCTATGTCACCAGCGACCCATTTAGCAAATTGAAATACGACGATTTGCGCAAAGTCCACAAAGATCAAACCGTCTTTGCCGTGAGCGAGCGCGATTACGACAAGGTGCAAAAATATGCATCCGTCGATCATTTTGTCCGCGAACGGGGGCAAATGGGTCCACCCATTGAAAAAACACAAGCGGAACAAATGCTGGCCAATCGAGAACGCGAAATGCAAGAGAAAATGATGCGCCGGCAACATCAGTCGAATCTACAAACCATGGCCTATGAAGAAAAAAACAAATCGGTGTTGTCATCGTTCATGTATTTGACCAATAGCAAATAGTTATTTGTGCGTAAACTGCATGCGGCGCTGCTGAATTAACCATTGTTTTTCTAAATCGAGCATCAGTCCACTATAATTTACATATGTACCTTCTATATCACTAAAATCCTCGTATTGTATCACCGTGGGCGGAATAATCATAAACCACATACCAGTTTGTTGCAGCGTTTTCCAATAAATATCAATAGCATATTGATTACGCTGTTCAGGATGTCGCATCAATTTAGACGCACTTTCGTGAAATATTTGAATAAGAGTGTCGTAGTAATGTTGTTTGACAATATACCCCGTCGTGGTTTGATTATTGCTTATGCGAATGCAATAATCAGATACTTGCACAAATGGTGGGCAATTATTTCCGCCGATGATGAGAACATCCCACGGAATGCCCGATTTAGCGAATTTTTCGACGTTTTTGTGTAATAGGGGTGGATTTAAAAACGTAATGTCGTCTTCGCAAATGAAAATGTGGGGGAGATTCCGCGATTTCGCGAGTTTTAAACATTGGATATGACTCATGGCACATCCCAATGCGCCGTTTTCCATTTTGATGGCATTGATGCGCTCTCCGGAAATAGCCATTTTCGCGAGCTCGTCTTGTACGTGTGCCAGGCGGTCCGGTCGCGACTCTAAATTTATATAAAAGGTATGTTCGAAAAGTGTCATAAATATGATTTAGTATATCCGTGTATTTTTATGTGGTTTAGGAGAACTTGCTACTTTTGTTGAATTGTCTTTTTTGCGATATATTCGCGTGTGTAGTTTGCCTTCTTCTCCGCACATTTTTTCGAAATATCTTGCGGAACTACAATATTTGTGGTCAGTCGTTTGAGAATTCGGCTCCCCGGTAACTAAAAAATCGTCGTTTTGTATCACCATCGGAAACTGTGCACATTTGCCGAATCGATCTTCACCATTTTCGGCGGGTAAAAAGTGTTTACAATTGTAGCAAAATTTCGGGCGGAGGGCAGTTGCCGATAGCGCGAGTAGGGCGAATATCCAGAAGCAATTCATGTTACTAATAAGAGATGATTGCTTTTATGTGATTTGTCTGGAATAAAGAAACTCGTGTATTTTGTTTACAGATTGACGTAAAATTGAAAAGCCAATTTCAATAAATCAAATCTATAACACAAAACGCTAAAACTGTTATCCAAAATGTTTCAACCACAAAAAATCCGTAAAGACGTCTTTGCCAATATGCTTCGTTTAGGGGCTTCGGGAAATGGTCCCGAGGTCTATCGCGCCGTCATGACCGACAATGGCGGGTCGCCATCCGACAGTCGTGCCGGATTCTTGTACGAGACCGTGGCCATTAACCTCGCGGTCACGAAATGCATCCCCGGTATCGACGCCTGTTTTATGACGGGTCAATTGCAAAATCTCAAACCCGTTACCACGATGTCTACCTTGCTAGATATTTCCGTCACTGACAAAAGTGGCGGCTGTTCCGATTTGACCTTGCGCAATGCCGACCAGTCATTGACCGCCTTTTCCGTAAAATATAAAAATAAATTCAATCCTGCAACTTCTGACGTGTCCGACATGGACAATACGTTGAAGGCGATGGAGGGTATTCCCTACAAACTCGGACTCATTGTCCGTGACAAATCACTCGTGGTCAATCATCGATACACGAATTCATCCAGTATTCACAAAACCGTCCACGATCGCGTCATTGCCGATGGACTCTTGTTTGACGAAGGCGATATGATTCGCGGTATGCAGGTCTTTTGCGACCGATTTGCATCCCACTCATCTTCATCCGTCGAACAATTTATGGAACATGTGAATGCCTATTATTTAGCCTCTGAGCGCAAACAACTTGTCCGCAAACTTCACCAGCAAATGACGTTAGAAAAATTCGTCCAGAACGTGGCAAATGGACATCAGAAACATCTGGTTGCCCATAAACCACGCAGTGGCAAATCCATCACACTCCTACTATTATGTCACCATCTATTGCAAACCCACAAACGTATCCTGATCATGACCTCTGTTCCAGCGACCATCGACAGTTTCGTCGCCGATTTGCGCAAATGGCAAGATTTCAAAGACGTGGCCTTCTTGCAGCAAGACGAATTCGCTAAAATCCCCGACGATTTCCGCGGTATTGTTTTCTGCAGTGTCCAATACTTGAAAAACGGCGCCGCAAAGAAGAAGGAACAATTAAAAGCCGCTGGATTCGGTGTCATGGTTCTCGATGAATCTCATTTAGGTTCTTCTACCGAAAAAACGCGCGACGACATTTTATTGTCCGGAAATTCCACTGTCGCCGACATCCGCGCCACCATTCCACTGACCATTTTCGCATCGGGCACTTCCGAAAAAACCCGCAAATTTTATCGTATTCCGACCGTGGCCTGCCATGAATGGGAAATCGAAGACGAGGCCTATATGAAGATCATTCAAGCAAATGCTGCCGATGCAAATAGCATCGACACGATGACCCTGCGCCACGGTCCCCTATTCGCGAAATGCCTTGAGAACATTACCCTAAATCACGATTATTCGCAACATCCGACCCAAGTTCTCATGAAACACCAGTTCCCTCAACGTGTTATAGAAAATATGAAGGCCTATAATGCCCGACATGGCACGAACTACGGTTATTGCGCCAGTTCGCTCTTTGCCCAGGATCAAATCGTCGATGAAGCTGGGCAAAAATCCTACCGCAACCAATTCGAAATCGCTAAATCCACCGACGGCGAAGATCTCCTCGTCGAATATTTAGACGCCATCATTTCGTCGGATCCAATGAAGCAAACCATCATGAAATCCATCGAAGAAACACAGCACGCATATCAATCGCGCAAATCCACGAAAGCCTCGCCTAAAATGATCATTGTATTCTTGCCAACTCATACCGGCAACAATACCATCAGCCAGTTGCAAGAGACCCTGTGGACGTTCTTGCATAAACACAAGCTATGGCAAGATTATAACGTCGAATATTCGAATTCCCAGGGCGACACGAATAATGTCACCGAATCCTACAATGAGTTCATCCAAACCTGCATGGACAACACCCGTTATCGCAACAAGAAGGGGTGCATTTTGCTATTAGGCAATCAAGGAACCACGGGCATCACCTACCACGATTGCGACGTCACCATTTCGCTCGATGATGGCCAGAACCTCGACAATCAAAAACAGCGATTCTCCCGCGCCTTGACCGAAGCCCCAGGCAAAACCATCGGCATCAACGTCGACCTCAACATCCAGCGCCACTACCAGATGATGAGCGACACGATCCAACGACACCGCCAAATTACCAAGACCACGGCCACCAATTGCGAAATCCTCACCTACTTGCTAAAGCACAAGATCTTCCTCTTCAATCCACAAGACCTCGAATATGGCAAAGTCACCGTCGATGTCATCAAATCATACTATAACACTGAATCGACTGCCATGTTGCGTAATATTGACGACTCGATCTTGTTAGAAAGTATTGTATGTGAAGACGACTTGAACTCTTTGATTACCACTGATTTACGCCGCACTCTAGGTCAAAGTCGTGAGACGAATACTGTACTCGACGGATTGAACCCCGATTGTCCAGAAGGTGGTATCGAACGTGTTATAGTGAATCGTAAAGAAAGAGCCGATGGACAAGATGATGTGACTTCTGCTAACGCATTAGCAGAAGAAGAGGCCATCAAAGAAACCATCAACCAGACCTTAGAAGCCTGCAAATTCATCTTCCCCGTACTAGCCTTATTGTCGATTTCCACTGGCATACCATGTTTCAAAGCGTTACTGGTCGATGACCGAACAAAACCCATCGTCATTGCCCTATTGCGTGAAAAGAAAATCAATATTGATAGTACAACCAACTTAAAGCCAAATAGTTATACTAACGTAACAACAATCATGTCGTCGATTATTGACAACAACCTCGAAATCATCAACAATATCCGCGAAATCTATGCCAACGCGTCTCCTGATAAATTACGCGACCTCATTGCCCACCATTTCGTTCCTTCTGACGAAGAACGCAGGGCAAATGCCGAAGTATCCACACCCGTGGTCCTGGTGGACGACATGTTGGCAAAAACGCCTCGCGACTATTTTGAAACGCCTAAATTTGTCCTCGAACCTTGTTGCGGAAAAGGCAATTTTGTCCTCGGTATTTTCGAGAAAATGTATGACGGGCTAGAAAAGAGCGGCCTTTCCGAAATCGAACGTTGTAAAACCGTGATGGACCATCTTTATTACAGTGATTTGACGGCCATGAATGTCTTCATCACCACTGAACTCTTGAAATGCCATATCCAAGCCCATTGTGGCGTAAGTGCCGAAGATTTCGCCGAACTCGGCATCACGTTCCACAGTTCCGTGGGAAACAGTTTGACAATGACCCAATGGCACGGTTTGTTCGATATGGTGATTGCAAACCCACCTTACAATGACGATTCGGGCAACAAAGGCAAGGGTCATAATATCTGGGTGAATTTCATCGAAACGGCCTTAGACAAATGGCTAAAGCCCGAGGGTTACATGTTGTTTGTCAATCCATCTGTCTGGCGACAACTCGATCATCCGCTGTTGAAGAAGATGATGGAAAACCAGATTGTCTATTTAGAAATCCACAACGTCGATGACGGATTAAAAACCTTCAAATGCTCTACTCGATATGACTGGTACCTCTTGCAAAAAACACCTGCACATAGGGAAACGGTTGTCAAGGACGAAGAAGGGGTGACTCAAATCATTGATTTACGCGAGTGGTCCTTTATTCCCAACATGAAATTCGATGAAATCAAGGCCTTGTCTAGGGATTCGTCGACTCAAGCGGTCGAAATCATTCATTCGGAATCCGATTATGAGGTACGCCGCAAATGGATGTCCCATGACAAGACCGACGAGCATATACATCCAGTCATTTACTCCATCAACAAAGACAATGTCCCATCCTTCAAGTGGAGCAATACAAAGAGCAAGGGACACTACGGTGTCGCGAAATTCGTCTTCACCAATGGCGCCGGTTTCTTGTGCGACGTGAATGGCGAATATGGTATTTCACAGTGGGGAAGCGGAATCGTCGATTCCGTCGAAAACTTGCCGCTCATTGAGCGCGCTTTCCGCAATCCGCGCTTCCAGGAAATCAAGCGTGCTATACAATTAGATAGCTCCAATTACAACATCAAGGTCATGCGCCTCTTCCGCAAAGATTTCTGGCAAGCTTTTGCATAAATATACATCAATTCTCTTTACTCATATAAAAAATACCACCATCATGGTGGTATTTTTTATGACGGCTATTTCTGGATGGTTCTTTCTAAAATTTCGATTCGACCCGGAATCGCTGAATTCGCATGCAAAATTTGATTTGTATGTTTGAGCAACTGGTTATTTTCTTCGAGCAATCGAATGTTTTCTTCGAGTAGTTTGTTGTGTTTTTCTAGATAATTATAGGTTGGATGTTTTAAATGGATAAATTTTTTCCATTCGTCGGTATCTTGAAGTGAATAATGAGAAATAGAATCGGGTGAAACATGGTATGATGCTGTGGTGGAACGTAGTGGCCACCGAGTGACGCTACGAGTAACGCTACGAGTGACGCTACGATTAACGATTATGCGCAACATTTATATAATATATGCGGTCATCTTTATACCTTTTCAATGAAAAATTACCCTAAAGGGTGGATTTTTACCCTAAAGGGTGGATTTTTACCCTAAAGGGTGGATTTTTACCCTAAAGGGTGGATTTTTACCCTAAAGGGTGGATTTTTACCCTAA
>JACCDO011568163.1_pt1 | contig 22239 bp, 23 predicted proteins | sample 7446101 | NCBI WGS metagenome assembly JACCDO01 (sample SAMN15323440, study PRJNA562643) | freshwater metagenome | isolation source: river surface water | place: USA:Blue River Watershed | collected 2017-08-16
ATCTAACAAAATTTTATCAATTAATTCTGGGTCATTATATGATAATACAAACAACGCTTTTGATAAATCTAAGTCTATTCCCGAAAAATACTTATCTTGAAAACAATCATTTTGACTTGGATCTAACAAATGCGTTAAAATTCCAACAATTTCCTTCCCGTGTTCTGTCTTGGATATTTTATCAACTTCATCGATAAAAATAATAGGGTTCATACATTTTTTATCAATAAGAATTTGCACTATAGATCCCCATGTTGATCCAACATAAGTATAATTATGTCCGTGAATACTTGAACCATTTGCATCACCCCCCATTTGAATCATTGCAAAAGGACGTGATACTCCGTTTTCATCTTTAAGACAGTCTGCTAATCCCTTTTTAGCCATTGTAGTTTTACCGCAGCCGGGGGGTCCTTCAAATCCAAAACAATATCCATCTTGTTTACCATTAATCCATTGTCCGATAATACGTTCAATTTGTTTTTTAGCTTTGTCGTGACCATAAATAGCTTTATCCAGAGTTGTTTTCACTTTTAACATATAGTCGTTTATTTTACTATATTTGGTTTCAATTGATAAGACAATTTCCTTAATTTTATTGTTATTACTATTATTGATGGTAACAGCATTATTATTACCAATATTATCATTATTAATGTTAATTCCAAAAATTTCAAAAAGAATAGATTCATTATTATTATAACAACTAACAAAATTATTTAAATCAACAATAAGATCATTTTTAGAACGATTTGAATGTTTAATTTTCGGATATGTTAGTTTATATTTTTGTCTAATTTCATTTACCTTTAAAATAAATGTAACTAACTCTGTTTTATTACTATTTTCTATTGTAGTTTTAATAGTGCTTTTTTTTGTATTTGTATTTGTATTTGTATTTTTATTTGTTTCATTTTTTAACGCATTCAAATGTTTTAAAATTTCCAAACTAGTATATTCAGTTTTAGAGTTACTTACTAACAAATTATTTGTTGAAATTAAAGATAAATAATCCACCTTTATTTCATTCATAATATTTAGTATAGGTTCTTTCTTATAAATACTAAATGGTATTTTAAGTAATCCTTCTAAATATTGTCTTGCCTTTGATCCTGAATCTTCCGATTTTGCCTTTACTTCTTTAAGTTTTTGCATTGCTTTTTCTTTAACAGAATCTGACGCTTTAAGAAGACAAATTTGCTGCTCCAATGGTATTTTTTGAATATCAAAATTAGATAAGTTGTTAGTATATTGTATTGTATTTTTCATTACATCTTTAAAATATTGTTTTATTGACCAAGGAAAACTATCAAATAACATTGTTTGTTCTTGTGTATCAATATTACCATTAACATCATTTGAAAGCATATCATAAAGTAAATATGCCAAATATTGGTTATCATATTTATCTGATTTAATTAAAAGTTGCATTATTGTTAATCGTTTTATGTATAAATCATAAGAAGCAAAATCTTTTATAATTTGTGAAATTGTTTTTTGTTTTATATTATTTAGGTTACTATTTAATCCCGAGAATTTTAAGTAAACTTCGTGTGGTTCGCAAATTAAATAGTCTTTTAAACTTAATGAACTAACAAATCTTATAAATGTATCATTTTGAAAATCACTGTTAGTTGGTAAATTTTCTTTAATGGATTTTATTTTCAAATTTATAAACCGATTATTCAAAATATCAATAATAACGTCATCTATAACACCATTTATTACCAAACTTTTATTATGTTGAGGATTATGTACTATTAATTGAATTCCATATACTTTAAGATAAAATTGTTTAGCTTTTATTCCAATATCAACGCAATCTAAATTTTTGGACTTTTCATTTAATTCATCATTTGAGTCAGAAGTTGTTGTTGTTGTTGAATGTTTATCCTTTTTAGATGTCAAAATTTTGTATCCTATAGGATGAAAATATTTTTTAAGTAATTCAAATTTATGTTTATCCATATCAGATATAGCATATGTATTTACAGAATTATTTCCAAAACATATCCATAGCAAGTCTTCAAAAGAGTCTGTACCAAATGATTTAAATAATGTCGACAATTCATTATTTACATTTTGTAAAACATTAATAATTGCATCTGTATTAGAATTTATCGTTACTTCTGAAATATCCTTTATTTTTTTACTTAATTCAGAAAGAGAATTTATGCAACTATGTACATCACTAATACCAAAAATATCAAATAATTTATTTTTTTGGACGTGTAATATAGTTTTTTGTATAACATCTTGAAAAAATAATATTTTTTTATCAATTAGCACGATAATTTCTGGTGTTACCTGTTTTACTATTTCTTTCTTTGGATCTGTCATTTTATATTATATGTTTATAAATATATATTAATTAATAAACATAAAACTTCTAAACAATTTTAATAATTTCTTCTTGAAATTATATTTTTTATGTTAGCTGGCTTTTGTTGATTTGAAAATGTTGAAACCATTTTATTATACGTATTTACTTGTACTATTCTCTTTTTTATTAATTCAGTTTTTGCATCATTATGTGTTATTTTTCCTGTTACCGGAATTCCTCTTAATAATTTTGTTGCGACATCTTTTCTTTTAATTTTACACGCTTTACATTTACATCCTTCATCCATGTAGTGATCAGTTTGGATATAATCTATATGGGAATTTTCTATTGTTAAATCTTCATATAATTTATATTCGCTGGGACTATATGCTTCAAATGGTTCACTCGATTTTTTTATCCATTCATCATAATATTCTGTAATTTCTGTTTGAGAATAATAATAATTAAGATATTTACATTGCATAATATTGTCTAATAAATTTCTAGGTATCTTATATAAAGCCTTAAACTTTAAATATAAATCTTTAATCGGTTTATTAGTACTCTCATAATCTTTAATTAAAACCATATTTATTTTAAATATTTGTCCTAATATTGTAGACCACATTCGTGAATCCTTTAATCTTAATTTTATGTATTTAATTCCATTACTACATTCAAGTAACACACATTTTTTATTTGTATCAAATTTTTCAGGCATTGGTATATTATATTTATCGATAAAATGATCACCTTCACCAATATAGGGAAATATTTTATTAAATCTGTTAATTACTTTTTGTATATTATATTCATTTACTTTTTCATCAGTATTATTAAAATGATACGAACCTATTTTTTCAAAAAAATTAGAAATCTTTCTTTCAATTGGACTCCTATACACATCTATTACGTAAACATCTTTTCCTAAATATTTATTATATTGTATTAGCTGATTTACAGTAACATTTTTTACGTGTCCTAATACACTTAACATTTCTTCATCGTGAATATGTACTACATCTAATTTATCTTCAGCAAAAATACGTAACGAAGTAACAATAGAAGTTGAACCAACTTTAGGAGCGCTATAAACAAATACAACCATTTTATTTTGTGTTTGGTCCAAATTAAGATGTAATGTTTCGTTTGCCTTTTTAAGCGAATTAATAATATTTGGTTCAGATAAAAATGTAAATTTATTTTCCATATTTATAATTATAATATGCTTAAATATTTAATTTTAAGTATTTAAACATAATAAAAGATGTCAATAATTAATAACCTATCTGCTATTATCGCTTTAGATGTAAATAATGGTTTTGCAAAAGACGGAAATATACCGTGGAAATCTAAAACCGATATGAATTTTTTTAAATTGGAAACAATCGGTAAAACTGTAATAATGGGCTACAATACATTATTATCATTACCTAATTCTAAACCTTTAAAAGGTAGACAAAATATAATTATAACTAACAACAAAGAAAAAGGCAAAGATTATATACAATATGATAATATCCTTTTTTTTGGATTCGAAGAAACATTAGATTATATTAATAATAATACTAATCAAGACTATATAGTAATTGGAGGAATACAAATCATTGAAATATTTTTGCCCTATATTAAAACGTTATTTTTAACGCGGTTTAAAACAGACTTTAATTGTGATAAATTTTACCCATTAAATACTAACATATTTTTAAAATCTGTGCAATTATTTGAAGATGATGAGCTAACAATACAAAAACTAACTAAATCTCTTTAACAAAATGTTTATTCATATATTTTTGAATATTAAAATACGTTAAATTTGCTATTTCTTCATCATCTATTCCCAATAAATTGGTTAGCTTTTCATCCGCCACTATTTTTTTCTTCTTTTGCCCTTCATCCCATTCTATCAAATTATTCCCCTTAATATAATTTGCTAAAGCTTTATTCACTTCTGTTCTCGCTATTTGACTTCCTTCTGGTATACCCATAAATTCACATAATTCTTTTGTTACTTTTGTCGGCTTTGCGAATCCCGATGGTTGTCGCTTTGGTTTTAATTCTTCCTTTAATTTTTCCTTTTGAAATGTCTTTAATTCTTTTCGAACATTTTTTTCAACAGTTTTGACGTGTTGTTGCAAAGTACTAATTTGCATTTTAAATAAAGTTAAACTATCATTTATAGTATTGAACTGCTTAAATATATGTTCAAATGTATCTTCAATATCCATACATTATGTTAATTATAAATTTTAAGTTGTTTTTATCATAATAATTATAAAAATATAGTTATAATTATTAACATTTTTATTTTTCATAAATTAATTAGCTTACTTAGTTTCTGTCTTTTTAGCTGCAGGTTTCTTAGGAGCAGCCTTCTTAGGTGCCGCCTCAGTCTTACCCTTTTTAGCGACTTGTCCCCATTCACCCTTTTCTTTTTCTTCCTTAGGAGCAGCCTTTGCTCTGGGTGCCTTTACAGGTGCCTTAACCGGTTCAGCAGTTTGTTCTCTATATTGAGCACGACTAGTTCTAACATCACGGCGAGTCTCACACATTAACTTACCACCCTTAATGCCACTAACTGAACTAGCTTGGAATTCGTGTTGACCTCCATTAGTAGATGAAATTGAAAACTCAACATACTCTCCTTGTACTAAGTACTTGTACTGCTCATCGTGAACAGAAATTGAACTATGATGAACAAAAATATCGGAACCTGATTTAGGACCATCGGTTACAGTAACAAAGCCATATCCAGCCTTATTATTAAACCACTTAACGCGACCAGTGTATCTGGTAGAAGATGTATCAGCAACAGTTGTGTCAGCCATTTTATATAATATTATATAAAGTCGTTTTTAAGTTGTTTTAAATAATTATTATTTTTTCAAAAATACTATCTCATTTTGTTGAGTAACAATTAAGTTATTCAAGAAATCTTGTATATTATTATTTTTATCTAATAATTTTTTACTCATATGTATTGCCATTGAATGATGAGGTATCATACCCAATTTATATTGTGTTTCATCTATTAAAAATTGCGTTCTAATACACCAAATACTACCAATAACTAACAATAATCCAATAATTACTATATTCTTTTTCCAATTAATTAACCCCATAAACAATAACATCCATCCTGTCATTAATAGAGACATATAAACGTCATTTAAACTATATCTTATATCTTTTATATTATCAACCCATATATTCATAGTCGATAACAAACCAGAAAAAAACATTATAATAGCCATAATAACATAATGATTATGTATCATAATATATTCTAATATTATTTATATAATATTTGAGCTATATATTCATAATCTGGTTCAAAATCAAACGCTAAACTTTGACAATATAATAATAAATTACGAAAAACAATTGGAATATTATCTGCTGTTAAAATAGATTCTTTAAGACAAATCATTGTATTTTCATTAGTACAATTTTCCCATTCTAATTTTCCAAAATATAAATATATTAAAACATATATCGCAGAAATTAAATCATCTCTTCGACTCGGTTCGATTCTTTTATGTACGTTTAAACTGACAAAATTTAAAGATCCAATTATTTTGTTAGTTGTAACCTCTCTCATATGTTGTCCATTAATAATAAATCTTTTGGCAAAAGAAAAGTCAATAAGATATATTGTAGTTTTATCTTTAGAAAGTATTAAATTATGCGGTTTAATATCTCGATGGATTAATTGTTTCGAATGTAATAATTCGATGCGTTTAAAAATTTGTGAACCAATATTTTTAACAATATTTAATTCAATTTGATTTCTAAAGTTATTAAGTGATTTTCCTAAATAATTGATAACAAGTATATTATGTTTGTTGTTAGTTTGAAACCATTTTAATTGTGGGAATCCTTTTTGTTTTCCTAAATATTGATATATTCTGGCTTCAACTAACAAAGTATTAATATTTGATTCGTTTCTGTCTTCAATTTTAATTGCAACTAACTCACCAGTTATTTTATTTTTGCCTTTATATACGCGACCAAATGTGCCTTCACTTATTTTCTCAATAATTTCGTATTTTTCTGAAAATGTCGCCATTTTTAAGTTTTAAACGCAATGTTTCTTTAAGTAGGTTTCAAATAATATATATTATTTGAATTTAAAGAGGACAATTATCATAGTATAATTCGATTACTTCTAATAATTCTGTATTTTCTTGATTTTGAATTCTTTTAATTTGTTTATTTATTTCATTTTCTAAAACAGGCAATCGATTAACTAACATAGGGTTTTTATTTTTTCCTTTTACATCCTTATATTTATCGGGATTAAAACGAATAAATATAAATTTTCCACCAAATGCCATAAATATGTCATGGTAACGAGATTCTTCATCGCTTTTTGAATAATACTTGTGCTGGTTTTCATCAGTTTCAATGCATAATAAAGTATTGTCTATTAATTTACGATGATCTATTCTGCGTTTAGTCGTACAATCACAATCTGTTTCATTATACCAAATGGGTTTATCATGTTGAAATCCTTCAAATTTAGCATTAATAAAATCACGAACAGCAATTTCTTTTGTTTTTGAACGAATTTGAAACGTAAGAGGGTCTAATGGAAATAAATTTTGAAAGCAAAAAGAACAATATCCTTTGTAATTTTTATTGCCAATTGTTCCACAGTTGTCCGCTTTACACATAGGATGTTTTACATCGTACATGTTTTCTTGTTTATGTTCGGAACAATATAAAGCATTTTTATAGTTTTTAAAATTATATGTTGGTTGTTTGTTACAATCTTTAAAAACACATTGTTTGCTTTTAACATCTATCATATCTTTAAGTTTGTGTTCTGAACAATATAGAGTATTTAGTATACCTTTATAATTATATACAGGTTGCTTACAACAACCTTCATAAATACACTTTTTACTTCTAACATCAATCATATAATTTAATTTATGTTTAGCACAATATATGGGATTTATAATATTTTGATAATTATATGTAGCAATGGTGCTACAATTATCGAATATGCATTTTTTACTTTTTATATTAACCATATTTTCAAGTTTATGTTTAAAACAGAACAGTCTTTCAGTTTCATTTTGATAGTTGTAAACGGGATATTTATTACACCCATCAAATATGCATACTTTTTCTTTTACATCTATCATAGTTGTATCTGGTTTACAATTAAAACAATATGTTGGTTTTAGTCCTTTATAATTATATCGTTTTTGTTTTCCACAATCGCATAATTCAGATGATAATTTCATATTTTGTTCTTTATGATCATAACATTTTATAGGATTCCTATTAAATCCATATGTAGCACGTTTACGACATGTCTCATATTCGCAAAGTTTAGGCATAACTATATTATTTTAATATCTTTAAGTTATTTATACAAACTATTAATAGTTAGGACATATAATAAAACAACTTAAAGATAATAATATATAATATTATAAATTTAAATGGTTAAAATTTGCTCCATAACAAGTTATCCTAAAGATAATGAAAATAAATATAAAGAATATTTTGAAAAATACCCATTTGAATTAAGTATTTTTCAAAAATGGGCTATTGAAAGTATAGTTGAAGGACATAACGTACTGGTTACAGCACATACCGGTACAGGAAAAACACTTCCAGCTGAATTTGCAATAGAATATTTTAGTAAAAAAGGAAAAAAAGTCATATATACCGCTCCAATTAAATCTCTTGTTAATCAAAAATTTAATGATTTTACAAAAAAATATGACGATATATCAGTTGGGATTCTTACAGGTGATATAAAATTCAATCCACAAGCAAATGTTTTAATTATGACAGCAGAAATATTATTGAATAAATTATATCAAAATAAAAACGTATTAAATAACAATAACTCTGCATCTCCAATGGATTTTGAAATAGATATTCATAATGATGTTGGATGTGTAGTTATTGATGAAGTTCATTTTTTTAATGACCCTTCAAGAGGAATGGTTTGGGAAAATACATTTATGTTACTTCCTTCTCATATTCAATTAGTTATGTTATCTGCAACCATTGATAAACCTGAAAAATTTGCTGAATGGTGTGAAAATATTCATCCAAATTCAAATAAAGAAGTATATTTAACAAATACAACACATAGAGTTGTTCCGTTAACACATTATTCATTTATTACTGCTACTCAAAGTGTATTTAAAACAATTAAAGATAAGGCTTTGCAACAAGAAATTAAAAGCATTATCAATAAACCTTTTATAATACAAACTTCAAACGGAAAATTTAATGATGAACACTATTCTAAAATGACAAAGATACTTAATTTATTCGATAAAAATGATATTCGAATTAAACGTGCACATGTATTAAATCAAGTAACTAAGTATTTAACGGAAAATGAAATGTTACCTGCTTTATGTTTTGTATTAAATAGAAAACAACTTGAAGTTTGTGCCAATGAAATTACAACCAATTTACAAGAATTTGATACTAAAGTTCCTTATATAATTGATTATGAATGTGAACAGATTTTACGGAAAAAACTTCCTAATTTTGAAGAATATATGCATTTACCAGAATATAATAATATGATTAAATTATTGCGTAAAGGAATTGCAATTCACCATAGCGGAATTTTGCCAATTTTAAAAGAAATTGTTGAAATTTTTTACGCTAAAGGATATATTAAATTATTATTTGCAACTGAAACTTTTTGCATTGGAGTAAATATGCCAACAAAAACGGTAATATTTACGGATGTAAATAAATTTGATGGTAGTGTTAATCGTATGTTATATTCACATGAGATGGGACAAATGTCCGGCAGAGCTGGACGACGCGGATTAGATACAGTTGGTTTTTGCATTCATCTTAATAACCTGTTTAGAAATGTAGAATTAGTTAACTACAAAACAATGATGAATGGTAAACCACAAACGCTCGTATCAAAATTCAAAATATCATATAATTTGTTACTAAATTTAATTGACATCGGTAACACAAATATCATCGATTTTGCTAAGAAAAGTATGACAACTGATGCATTGCAAGGTCAAATGGAAGAAATAAATAAGCAAATTATTATACAAACTAAAGAATTAGAACAAATAAAAGGATATTTGCCGAATTTAAGAACGCCAACTAACATAATTGAAGAATATGATAATCTTCAAAAGACCGTTAAATTTACGGTAAATAAAAAACGCAAAGAAACCGAAAGACGTATACAAAATATTAAAGATGAATACAAATTTGTGGAACAAGATTTGAATAGTTATACAAAAATAACGAATTTAGAAAATGAAATTCAAAATAAACAGAAACAAGTAGACGATTTAACAAAATATTTTAAGACAGGTGTTGAATCAGTATTAAATGTTTTGGAGAAAGATGGATATATTTCTAAAAATGAAAATATTTGTTTAACCAATTTAGGTAAAATAGCTTCACAAATAAGAGAAGTACATTGTTTGGTATTTTCAAAATTATATGAAGACAAAGTGTTGGATAATTTAGAGCCAAAACAACTAATCGCTTTATTTAGTTGTTTTACAAATGTAAAAGTACAAGATGAGATCAAAGACAATAATCTAAAATCATCGGATTCAATTGTAAATAAATTAATAGGAACTGTTGAAGATTTATATAATGAAAATAAAGACAAGGAACTAACAAATAATATAAATACAGGTGCAGAATATGATATACATTATGATTTACTAACGTATGTGGAACGATGGGTAGATTGTGAAAATGTAAATGATTGTAAATTGATTTTGCAAGATTTAGAAGAACAAAAGGAAATATTTTTGGGTGAATTTGTAAAGGCAATATTAAAGATAAATAATATTTCTTGTGAGTTTGAAAAGATAGCAGAACTAACAAATAATGTGGCATTTTTACATAAGCTAAAACAGATTCCACATTTAACTTTAAAATTTGTGGTAACAAATCAGTCTCTATATGTGTAAAATTATTTTTGTAAAATAGCTATATAAATACCATTCCACCAGCTTTTTTTTGCAATATCTAATGGAGTATGAGATTCATCGTTTGTTAATCTGATTTCCCATTCATGTAATATATTTAAATTTAGGTGATTTATTGAATCCTTTGTACCATTTCTAACGTCTGCCCAATTCCAATCATCTACTATAAATATAAATATATCATCCAGGCAGTCATAATAATGATTTAAAGCTTTATAATGGCTTTCAGCTGTGTGATTACCATCATACATATAAATATTAAATTTAGGCAACAAAGAAACATCTACTTTATAGCAATCATTTTCAATAAAAGTTGCGTCATTTTCACCTTTAAACTTATTAAAATTAATTAAAAATTCATCTTTAGGACCCCCAAATTCACTCCAATTATCAATGCACAATACCTTTGCTTTATTATTACACATTGCTGAACATATAGAGCTTCCTTTCCAAGTTCCTATTTCTAAATATCTTGCGTCATCGGTATTTAATAAATTATTATAAAAATGTCTTGTTTTAATTCCTGTCATACCATCTATATCAATAATATCTTTCGTAATTTTTGAATCATTGTCCTCCGCTTTTTTTAAGGCCGTTTCAACCAAATTTTTATATTTATTTAAAATCATTATAATATAAACATATACAATAATTTAAAAAAATAAACGCATATTATATGGATATAATAACAAAGACATTTTTGTTTAATATAATATGTATTATTATATTTGCGTTTATTTACTCAATAATTCCAGTGGATAATTTTATACCATTAAATAAAAATGATAAACTAACATTTGTAGATTTTTTATTTTATAGTATAACAATTCAGTCAAGTGTTGGTTTACCAGATGTAACCGCTTTATCGGATTTAGCCAAAGGGTTAGCTATGATTCAACAATTAATTGTTATTGGAAGTGCGTATATTTTAATTAAATTCTTCTATTACAAATGATATTCTGAATTCAAATACTTTTTGTTAGTTTGATTTATTTAAACTAACAAATATTGCCGAAAATAATATATTATTTTGAAACCTATTTAAAGACGAGACTGAATTTTTTTGTATTTATTTGATTAAATATTTTGACACCATAAACAGTAATGAACCTAGAACGCATATCCTGTCGATGGTTGTCAGTCACAATAAATTTTCAAAAAGTATTTTCAGAAATCGATTTTGGACATTTTTAAAATGTCCATTTTTGAAAACCTGAAACATTTTTCCGAAAAAAGTGCGTTTGTGACTGACTTCATCACAATTATTTTTTTTGTGAAAATTTTTGTGACGATAATTTTTCGAAATTATTTTCTTCACTTAATTATATATGGAAACTTTAGGAAACCAAATACTTGCAAATACTTGCAAACAATTTTACTGTCAATTATGTGACTATACTACATCACGAAAAAGTAGTTATGATATGCATTTAAAGACGCAAAAACACGCCTCAGTCTCAGAGGAAACCAAGGAAACCAAAAAACTAGCAAAAACTTGCAAAAAAAATAATTGTGACGTATGTGGTAAGACTTTTTCACATCGTTCTGGACTTTGGAAGCATAAACAAAGTTGTAATAAGGACCAAAATTCTGACACCATTTGTCAAGTAATTGGTCAACCACTTAAACTAGAAGATTTAACTGATAAACAACTAATTATGCAATTATTAACGCAAAATCAAGAACTTCAAAAAACAATAATTGAACTAACAAAACAAGGGATAACCCAGTATAATACGATTAATAATAACTCTAATAATAAAACGTTTAATTTACAAGTATTTCTAAATGAAACATGTAAAAATGCAATGAACATTTCCGAATTTGTTAGTTCAATTAAGCCGACATTAGAAGATTTAGAAAATGTTGGAAGAGTTGGATATGTAGAAGGAATTAGTAAGATTATTATAGATAAACTTAATAATACAGAAATAACTGAAAGACCTATTCATTGCTCTGATCTAAAACGTGAAATTTTATACATTAAAAATGATAATAATGAATGGAACAAAGAAGATGATGATAGAACACTCTTAACTAAAGCTATTAAGATGATTGCTAATGAAAATATGAAAAATATTTCTGAATGGGCTAAAGCCAATCCGGGATGTACTCAAGCTGATTCAAGAAAAAATGACCTTTATTTAGATATTGTTTCAAATTCAATGTGTGGCCTAACTAAAGAAGAAACTAACAAAAATATCAATAAAATTATTTCTAAAGTTTCTAAGAAAGTCGCCATATTAGACAAGAAAAATATAATATAATTTATCGGCAAAATAAAACTACAACCATTTTTTGTAATTTTAACGCGTCATTCCTTATATTAGTTTTTAAATTATTTACGCCGAATTTAATGCCGGGCCTCACCCACCATACATTGCAATTTCTTTAGCAGAATTTGGTTTTGGTGAAAACCCGCCTCATCCACCGCGCTGTCTTCTTGTACGACTTCGTTTGCTTCTAGAGCATCTTCTACTAAGTTTACTTCTACTACGTTTGCATTTTGTCTTATAACGCATATAATTATAAGACAAAAATTTTTATTTAAATTTATTTATTGAATCTGTAATTCATTTGATGATTCGTATAATATTCTTTAGCTTTATAACCATCAATTTTATAAGTATTATTATAATTTGGTGTAGATCTTCGTCCTAAAGATAAACCGAGAAAATACCAAAATACAGAAGGCATGTATTTAATTTGTTTATAAATTGATTTTATATTGTTTTCTTATAATTTACTTCTAATATTTCTTAAATACAAAAAATGAATATAATAATTTGATAATTCTTCTAATTCATTTACTGATAAATTTGGAATCAAACGCACCAAATATTCAAATGCTTTATCATATTCTTTGCTATTTATCATTTTTGTTAGTTCATTACGATAATAAGACAACATATTTTATAAATATTTTGTTGTTTTTATATTATTTGTAATCTAATTTTCTTTTTAAATTTTTCCTCATCATTAAATAAATATAACCTATATTTACGCGTCTCATATTCTTCTAAATTATCACGCATTGTTATTCGTGTTGCCATTCTTATTTCTGGTAAAAACACTATGTATTGATATAATCCATCATTTCTTATTAATTTGTCAAAACAATATCCAGTATATTCTTTTTCTAATACTTCTGGATTATTATTACATAAATCCAATAAATTACAATCTGATTGTACTTTTCTAATTGCACGCATAGTTGTATTTATATAATCTAATGATGATAACCATTTATTATAAAATTTTAACGCATCTTCAGTTAAATCAATCAAATTATTATTTTGTTGAAATTTTATTATATTTAATAAATCCACTAAACGTCTAATTGGAGATGTTATATGAACATAAGCATCTACTTCCATTAAATCGTGACGCATCAACCCATCTTTATCATCTTCTGAAAGTGTTTCTAAATCAATATATTGTCCAGCAGCGCTGTTCCAGATTTTAATAAAATGTCCCACATCTTCTGGTAATTGTTTCGGAACATCTATATTCTTATTTATTATAGTTGACCTAAATATACCATTATTTGATTTTAATAATTCTTTTGCACAATGATAATTCATTAATATCATTAAATAACAAACCATATCGTGACTCGTCTTGACATTTGTTAAATATTTGTAATTCGTCATTAAACCTCTACAAATTGCTATTAATGTTTTATAATCATTATCTTTTAATAATTCTGATGATTCATAAGCATAATTTTTATATACTTTAATCATCGTATTTTTATAACTTATGTCTATTATATTATGATTATCGTCAATAATAATATCCATTGTAAAGGCAAATCGATTCGTATTTTGCTGTAAAGAACAAAGACAATCAGATAAAATAGATGGTAACATTGGTCGTTTTCTATCCGGTAAATAAATTGTAGAAATTCTTTGTGAAAAGCTGTTCCATAAATTTAACGAATCTAACCATATAGTAACATTTGCAATATAAATACTCAATAAAGTTTGATTATCATTTAGCTTCTTAACGCTGAAACCATCATCATAATCAGAACTAGTTGGAGGATCTATTGTAAATACTTTCCATAAATTGTTGTTAGTTCTATCTTCAATATTTTTGTGTTTTTTAAATACATTTTCAATAAATATGTCATGTGATTCTTGTTCTTCAAGAATTTTGTTCGTATCTTTATTGAATTTCTGTATTGATGCATTCAAACTTTTACAATATAATTGGTATTCGTAATAACTATCCAATATATTTACGGGGCCAATTGTTTGAGTTAGTTGTCCTAATGGATGCACATCATCCCAAGATTTAAATCGAAATGTTACGTATAAATTTGAAAATACTTTAGAAAATCCAATATCTTTTATTTCATAAGGAATTAAAAATGCCGGAATACGTTTATCATCCGGAATGCATTTATATAATAGACGTCCCAAATGTTTATTTTTTGAATCTTTTGTATATGTTTTTCCTTCGACCATTTTTCTTTCTCTTCCATAAGTTTTATTTCCCTCAATTAATAAAACACCTGGTATATTTTCATTTAATCGTGTTGAAGAGTGAGTTAACTCAGTTTTATTTGTGCTTTCAGAAAATGTAAACACATCATTTGAAAACAGTTTTTCTTTAATTGGTTCAAGACCAGATATATTTACTTGTTCTAAAGTAGATGAATTATAAATTGACCACGACTGGTAGTTCCGGTCATTTATATGTATTTTATATTGTATATTCATTATATAATATCAAATGTTATCTTTAACTACTCTATATTTATTCTTTAATAAGTATTTTTTATTTCAATTTTATACAAATTGAGAATTAATACCGAAATCTACACCATAACTTTCTAAATCATTATTATTATCATTATTAATATGATTATTAATTGGTCTTCTATAGCTTCTATTTTTTTTTGGTCGTTTTTTTAATTTAAATATATTTTTAAAATTAATTTTTTTAACAATAATTATACCAGCTAAAACAACGCATAAACTAACAAATGCACCTAAAGAATATGTATATGGTTCGATGCACTGGTAGCACGCATTATCACACACACCAGATTCTTTTATTTGTGTATTATTGGTTGGAGGTGGAGGCGATGGAACCAACGAATTATAAGAAGGTTTAAATGTAAATAAATTTATATTATTTGAATTAGATATTAATGGATTAGATGTTAACGCATAAGTATAAACATAACTATATGAATTAGAGTCTTGTATTAAATCCGTTATTATATATCCATCATTTGTCATCATTTTTTATTATAACGCAATATTATTATAAATCCAAAACTTCTATATTATCATTGTTTATAAATGTTTCTCCAATATTTGGTAACGGTTCAGGCTCTTCTTTTGGTATCAATATATCAGGAATTTCTAAATCGTTTATCTTTGTAATATTATTATTATCATTATGTTCTTTATTCAAATGTTTAATATCAATTTGCTTTGCAAATTTTCTTTCTACATTTTGATTCTGTAATGCATATAATGTTATCTGAGGAATAATAGATAAATTATTCATATATGTTCTATATTTAAAACAACTAACACTTGTATTATTAACAAATTTAAACGAATACCACCAATATGCCGGTATATATAGTATTTTTCCCGGATTCAATGTTATTTCTAAACATTTTATTTTATCAAAATCTATTTTATATTTTGGTTGTGGATTCCATGGATTAATTGGTGACTTAAACTCAAAATTCTCATAATCTTCTATTGGATGTAAATATTTGGAACTTTTTGGCGGAGCTAATTTTATCGTTATCGAACCCTGAGTTACCAAATAATAATTCCTATAATTTATATCATAACGTAATGGTGTTTCCACGCCGGTGCTTGCCATTATTACATCATAATAACAATTTGACACCAAATTTGGTCTTAAATATTCGTCGTTATATGAAAAACTTTTTGTAACACCGGTTTCTAATAAAAAATCACTATTCCCTTCACTGAAGTAGGTAGCATTTTTGTCTTCTTCAAATAGCCGTGTAGCGACATGTAGGGGTAAAGGTACATAAAGTTCTAAATCGGTTGAAACATTATCGCGTATTTTGACCTCAAAAACTGGATAATTATCTAATAAATATTGTTTATTAGTTGTGTTAATAATACGTTGACAATCTTCTGGGTCAGGAAAATCGAACAGTGCTGGTTGACGTAGGTCACATATTTCTTCCTTCTTTTCTTTAGATGCATCTTCTATTTCGTATATTTCTAAATCATTGCTAGTTTTAATATGAAACTGAATATGTAAATAAAAAAATAAAACTATACAAAATACAACTATTGCCATTATTATTTCTTGAATATTATCTAACATTGTTTATAAACATTGATAAATTTATTTATATTTATAAACGAAGAAAACTACTTAATTATCAACTACTTTTGGAGCTATATAAAATTTTGCATCACTATCATCTCCTAAATCATACTTTAATAACATCGTATATTCATCACTAATTCCAATTAATATATTTGAAGACAACTTTGTTGAAGAACACATTTTACATAAATGAGATAAACTATATGAAACATTTATCATAGTATCCTCCGCTATTGCATACTCTTCCAAATTATCTGCCGGTATTTCTACCTTTAGATTACCATTATCACCATTTGAAACAAATTGCACATTATCTTCTGTACATACTACGTTCAAATCTTGACCAAATGCCGATAATTCATTAAATAATTCAATTAACTTTTTTGCCTCTATTAATAAATCAACTATATAATCTACTTCAGGTATACCCATTATTTCATCGTCTGATTCAATTAATGGAATTTCAAAAAAATGATCAAATGACGATTTATTTTCCTTTGAATTCACAAAATTTATATATAAATGATCATTATCTATATCAGCCTTTTTTTGGTTCATTTGATTTAAATTTTGCTCTCCATATACTATTTCTAAAGTGTCGTGCTTTAATGCATAACTCATCATAGTTGCAAAATGTTGACCACTTACTGATATACTATGTGAATCAGTAACAACATATTCCGTAAACCATTTTGCCAACAAATTTAATTCTGCTAAACATATGTGTGATTTATCCATTAACTGAATATATAATCCCTTTTCCGAAAATTGCATATTAATATGCGAACCCCAATTCTTAAATAACTGAAATATTGAACTAAATATTTCCATTTTTTGCTTATTTTCGATTTTTAAACGCATCTTTCTCTAAAATATATTATTAACTTATGTTTATATCCTTTTTACATATCTAAATTAATTTCATTTTCAATTAGTTCTTTAAGATTTGTTCCAACTATTTCGTTATCATCTGATACTAATTCATCCAACTGGGTTGTTCCCTCATCATAACTAACAAATTCTTGTAAATCAGGTTCAAAACCACCTAAACTTAAATTTAACAATTTACTATTATTATCCATTACCATTGTTTGTAAACTATTCAATAAATCCTTTGTTTCAATTAATTCTTGTTGCAAGTTAGTTACATTTTGCTTTAAATCCTTTGATTCTTTGGTTAAACTTACAACAGCATTTTTCGTTTGTACTGCTGCTTGTTTTACTGGTTCAAATTGTTGTTTTAACATTGTTACATCATTATTTATGCTTTGACTTAGAGTTCCATTTGAAGATACTTGTTGCTGAGGACGAGTTTCTAATGCATTTAAACGTTCTAAAATAGTGTCCATAAAATCCCTGTCAACTGTAACCGTATTTTCTCCTAAAGAATTTAAAGATTGGTTTGATTTAATTCCACCAGTAGCCTCAATTTCATACATTTTTGATTCTAAAGCACCTAAACGTAATGTAATTAATGTTATAGCTTGTGCTACAGTTATTTTACTAACATCTGGCATAGGAGCAGGTTGTTGTTGAGATTGCTGCTGTTGTTGAACATATTGTTGCTTTTGCGTTTGTCCGGGAATTCTTTGTTGTTGCTGTTGCTGTGGCATTCTTGGTTGTTGACCATTAAACATATGTGATGAACCAATGGAAGGCTGAGGACCTCTTGAATTATTAGTTGAGCTCATTTCTTGACCCATACGTCTTCTTTGCGCTGCTTGTACTGAACGATTTGCACTCATATAATTATTCTTAATACTTTGTTTCTAAATAAATTACGCATTTGTTTATATTTTAAAATATACACTTAAAAACATTTTAAACTAACAAAATATATGACAGAAGAAATATATATTGTTGGTGGATATGTACGTGACAAATTATTAGGAATAAAATCTAAAGATATTGATTTTTGTTTTGTTTCCTATATAGAAAATATTTCATTAGATGATGGCTTTCAACAAATGAAACAATGGATACAAAATGAAGGTTATAAAATATTTCTTGAAACTCCATCTATGGTTACGATTCGAGCAAATATTAAAAATATGGATAGTAATAAGTTTGGTTTAACAACAGCCGACTTTGTTTTAGCAAGAAAAGAAATATCTTATTCAGATAATTCCAGACACCCCGAACTAACAATTGGAACTTTAATTGACGATTTAGCTAGACGAGATTTTACTATTAATGCAATGGCCGAAGATCTAAATGGAAATTTATATGATTTTTTTGGTGGAGCACAAGATATTAAAAATAAAATTTTACGCACTCCATTAAATCCATATAAAACATTATTGGATGATCCGTTGCGTTTGCTAAGAGCATTAAGATTTTCTATAACAAAGGAGTTTGTAATTTGTGACGAATTAATGAATGCAATGTCAGACGAAAAAATATTAGATAAGTTATTTAATGTTGTTAGTACAGATAGAATAAGAGAAGAGTTATACAAGATGTTTAACTATTCGACACCTAAAACAATTCATTTATTAACAGAAATAGATGCAAAAATACCAAATTTTATTGGCCGATTATTTTCCAATGGATTATGGTTAAATCCAACTAACAAATCAAAATAATTTTATGCAACCATTTCAACCTTTATCTGAGGATGACTTACATAATTAGATATAACAAAGTCTTCCACTTCATAATCATTAATATTATCTCTTACTTGACTAATAGATAATGTAGGAAATTCAAATGGTTCTCTTGTGATTTGTAATTGTGCAGCATCTATTGCGTTTTCATATATATGACAATCACCCATAAAATAAACAAATTCGTGTGCTTTTAATCCACAATGTTTTGCTAGCAAATGCGTTAGAAAACTATATGATGCGATATTGAAGCAGCTCCCAAGTACGGAATCAATAGAACGTTGATACATAGCACACGATAATTGGTCTCCATTTTTAACACTAAATTGACATAAAATATGACAAGGAGGTAAAGCCATTTCATCTAGCTGCACAGGATTCCACGCGGTCATAATTAGACGACGACTATAACGCTCTACAGGATGTTTTAATGAAGTAATAATTTGTTGTAATTGATCGATATTATGTTTATCTGTCATAATGTTATTATAATCTTGTTCTAATTGAGTATCAAGTGGACCACAAGCCCCTTTGGACCATTCCCAAGCATTTTTAATAAATTCTTGTTTTTGCTTTGAATAATATGGTTTGTTAAATGATCTCCATTGGTATCCATAAATGCAACCAAGTTCATCGACCTCATAGTCAAAAAGACCTCTTGAATTAAGGAATTCTCTCGAACCATTTGCATCCCAAATATGGACCCCTTGTTCTTTTAAAATTTTATTATCAGTTTGTCCTCGAATAAACCATAAAAGCTCTTTTAGGCAAGTTTTCCACGCAGTCTTTTTAGTTGTTAGAATAGGAATTTTACCATTTTCTAAAGAAAAACGCATAGAATGACCGAAAATGCTTTTAGTTCTACCGTTACGTCCTTCAATCCATTCTCCTTCATCTAGAATTTTTTGTAAAAGATTTAGATATTGATATTCCTCATGACTATATTTTTGTAAATTAGAAAAGATTCTGTCAGATAAATTCCCTTGTCCGTACAACATATTTTGATAGTCTTGTTCTTCTTGCTGTTTCTTATTATAAGCTTCTTGTTCTTCTTGGGTAAGACGTCTTATACGATTAATGCGACTAATTTTAGGTTCTAACTTGGGTTCAGAATTAAATTCAAGCTGCTGTTCTTTCTGGTCCAGCTGTCCGAAAGTGTCATCGTTTCCGGTTATATATTGTAGATATTCTTGATGAATAGTATTATCCATTTATATAAAATTTAGTAAATAATCTTTAAATATTAATAATAATTAATATAACTTTTTAATTTCTAATTATAAACTATAAGAATATGGAAAGTTTAGAAGAAATAACAAAATCTAATGGAAAGCCCGGGTTTTTTAAACACGTATTTAATTTTAATGAAGAATCAAAAGCAGAAATGTTAAATATAATTCAATATGCTTGTTTAGCGATAATTCCAGTAATAATTTTAAATAAAACAATGCAGAAATTTGTTCCGGAGGCAGATGAAGATAAAGGAAGTTTTGAACTAACAGCGGAAGTTTTAGCTCAAGTTATTATTATGTTTTTGGTTATGTTAATAATTCATCGTATTGTAACATATGTTCCAACATATAGTGGTGAAAAATATGCCGATTTTAGTATAACAAATATAATTTTAGCGATGTTAGTTATTGTCTTAAGTTTACAAACCAAATTAGGTGAAAAAGTATCAATATTGGTTGATAGATTACAAGAATTATGGGATGGCACATCTGATAAAAAGAAAAAAAAGGGCAGTAATGGTAATGTTAAAGTATCCCAACCAATATCCCAAGGACAAACAATGAATGCAGCAATTAATTCAATGGGAACAACCTCAATAAGCTCATTGCCAACACAACAGATGCCGGATTTCAACGCAATGTATCAACAAGATAATACACCTCTAGTTGGTGCAGCTACTCCGGGTGCGGGGTTTGAGTCTTTTGAACCAATGGCAGCAAATGCTGTGGGAAGTGGTGCGTTTGGTTCTGTATTTGGAGGTGGTTGGTAAAATAATGGAGAAATAAAATGAATGGAGTCAATTGTAAAATTATCTGCAGATGAATTTCTATCGTTTTTTTTGAAACAGCAACATAAGCATTTCATATACATATATAATAAAAATATTATATATATATAATGTTTTCAGTATATAGACAACCACCTAAAACTTTAGATGAAATAGAAGAATTAATATCTGTATTTCCGATGCCAGATGAATATAAAATACAAAGAACAGAATTTGGAAGAAATACGTTATTATATCGCGTGTATGGATATATATTTCATTTATTTAGTCGAGGAGTTGAGGACAATTCATTGTCATAATTTTAATTGATTACTTTTTCTTTTCTCCCGGCTTATAATAATTATTAACCCAATAATCATTATAGTACAATTTTCCATTAATTTTTTTATATTTACCATTAATAATTTCTCTATTTATCCTCGACAATTTTTATTACAAAAAGACCACCCGTAATGAGTATTAAAGTACTTGTTGTACCAACAACAATGGACCTTATAATGCAAGTTGTTAAATAATATATATCACTCACCAGCTCTCCAAAAAATCCTTTTTTATAATTCATCTTTTCCTTACATTCACAATAATCTCTACAGATATTGTTAGATAAATTACGCGTAATGACTAATTTATTAAATTTTGCATAATTATTCTGTTTTACATATCTTTTTAAATTTAATATTCCAATCTTCATAAACATCATATTAAATATTTTATTATATTAAATATAATTCAATTTTTTTATATTAAAAATATTAAAAATAAATTTTACCATTGTTAGTTAAAATTTGTATATAAAAATACATAAATTATATATTATATACGATTCGTTATCTTAAATATGGAAAATAATGAAATAGATGAAACAGATGCAATGAATGAAATAGATGCAATAAATGCAATAGATGAAATAAATGAAAAAAAAGTTTATAATGAATGGCATATGTACGAAGAGAGAGGTACATACAATGACGATGATCCGATTGA
>JACCDO010168489.1_pt1 | contig 22236 bp, 22 predicted proteins | sample 7446101 | NCBI WGS metagenome assembly JACCDO01 (sample SAMN15323440, study PRJNA562643) | freshwater metagenome | isolation source: river surface water | place: USA:Blue River Watershed | collected 2017-08-16
GTCACGGAGATCACGGTGCCCTGGTTGCGGATATCGGCGCTGGCTGACAGCCCCTGGATGCGGCTCTTGATGAGCTCAGAAATCTCTGCGGGATTGAGTTGCATGACTCTTTCCTTTTCCTATGTTTGGCCAACGTGGCAAGCCCCGAGGGCTTACGACGTCAGCGCGACTTTCATTTGTTCCAGACGGGCCTTGACGGAGGTGTCGAGCACCTCGTCACCCACCACCACGCGAATGCCCCCGATCAGGTCGGGTTGCACATCGACCGAGACATTCAGCTTGCGACCGAAACGCTTCTCGAGCACCGATGACAGATCGGCCACGGCACCTGCGTCAAGCGCAAAGGCACTGCCCACCACCGCATCAGAGGAGCCCCCCTGGGCGTTCTTGAGGGCGCGGAACTGGGCGGCGATCTCGGGCAGAGCGGCCAAACGGCCGTTGCTGATGACGGTGCGCACGAACTGCTGGGCCAGGTCAGGCCAGGTCGTCTTGGCAACGCCAGCGATCAGGTCCATCACCTGCTGCTCGCTCACCTTGGGGTGATCGGCAAACTGGCGCAGCTCCGGGTCGGCCGCAATGACCGCCAGCTCATCGAGCCAGGCGGCCGTGCCGTCCAACGCAGCACTGGCTGCCTTGAACAGGGCTTCAGCGTAAGGACGGGCAATGGTGGCAAGTTCAGCCATGGGATCCTCTTACAGCTCGGTCTTCAAGCGGGAGAGCAACTCGGCGTGAACGCCAGCGTTGACTTCCTTGCGAAGAATCTGCTCGGCCCCTTTGACCGCGAGCGCGGCCACTTGGTCGCGCAGGGACTCGCGAGCCTTGACGATCTGTTGGTCCGCCTCGGCACGCGCCGCGGCCACGATCTTGGCGGCCTCGTCGTTGGCACGAGCCTTGGCCTCCTCGATGATGGTCTGGGCACGACGCTCGGCGTCAGCCAGGCGCGCAGCCGTCTCGTTGCGCGACTTGGCCAGCTCGTCCTCAACGCGCTTGTTGGCAGCGCTGAGTTCGGACTTGGCTCGGTCGGCAGCGGCCAGGCCGTCAGCGATCTTGTTGGCACGCTCGTCCAGGGCATTGGCGATCGGCGGCCACACGAACTTCATCGTGAACCAGACCAGGATCGCAAAGACGATCGCCTGGACGAACAGGGTTGCGTTGATACTCACGACAACACCTTTCTATGGGTGGTTGCGGGAATTACTTCAGAACGAAGGGGTTCGCGAAAGCGAACATCATGGCAATACCCACGCCGATCAGGAAAGCGGCGTCGATCAGACCAGCCAGCAGGAACATCTTGGTCTGCAGCTCGTTCATCAGCTCAGGCTGGCGAGCGGCGGATTCGAGGTACTTGCTGCCCATGATGCCGATACCGATACAAGCGCCAATGGCGCCCAGGCCAATGATCAGGCCAGCGGCGAGTGCGACAAAACCGAGAACGTGTTCCATGTGATGCTCCTAGAGGTTGAGATGGAAGGTTGAAAAAAAGCGGTAGATACGGCGCCTCAGTGGGCGTCGTGGGCTTGTCCGATGTAGACCAGGGTCAGCATCATGAAGATGAAGGCCTGCAGGGCAACGATCAGGATGTGGAAGATGGCCCAGATGGAGCCAGCAATGATGTGACCGACCGGCAGCAACACACCCGAGAGGGACGCAGCCGCGGCACCACCCATCAGGGCGATGAGCATGAAAATCAGTTCGCCGGCGTACATGTTGCCGAACAGTCGCATGCCGTGCGACACCGTCTTGGCAACGAATTCGATCATCTGGAAGATGAAGTTGAACGGCCACAGGATGGGGTGGGCGCCAAAGGGCGCGGTGGTCAGTTCATGAAACCAGCCGCCCAGCCCCTTGATTTTGATGTTGTAGTAGATGCAAATCAGCAGCACCGACACCGAGAGACCCAGGGTGCTGGAGAGGTCGGCGGTGGGCACAACCCGGAAGTAATGGATGGTTTGGTCCAGGCCGGTGAGGGCGAAGATGCCATGAAACAGATCGACAGGCAAAAAGTCCATCGAGTTCATCAGGAACACCCACACAAACACGGTGAGCGCCAGGGGCGACACCAGCTTGCGGCTTTCAGCACTGTGAATGATGCCTTTGGCTTGGGTGTCGACCATTTCGACCAGGATTTCCACCGCAGCCTGGAATCGGCCCGGCGCACCAGAGGTGGCCGCTTTGGCAGCACGCCACAACAGGAAACAACCCACCACGCCCAGGAGAATCGACCAGATGAGGGAATCCAGGTTGAACACCGAGAAGTCGACGACACCGGCCATCTTCTGGTTTTGCAAATGGGTCAGGTGATGACCGATGTATTCACCGGCGGTAGGGGCGTTTTCAGCAGCAGACATGTTCAGTACAGCTTTAGGTTTTGACCTGTGGGTGGAACACTCGCTGCCAAGCCAGCGCCACCCAGTACACCTTCATCGTTACAACCAAGCCCACCAACATGGCAGGCCAACTCAATTCGTCGATCACCCGAGCGGCCAGCCCTAGCATGGCCACAGTGAGGGCAATCTTGACCACTTCCCACACGAAGAATCCCAGGACGGCCGCTCCAGCATGGAGTGAGTTCATCCGGCGGGTCAGACCACGTGCAAAAAGTGCTGCAGGTATCACCACCGCAAGTGCCCCGTACCCGGCCGAAACGCCAACCGACGCTTGACCCGTTACACCCCAGGCTGCCAACGCGACCAGCAAGCCCACCAACATCTGGGCGGCCACCACTCTCCAGATGGACAGCAGGGGCTGGGTGCGACGCAAAGCCTGGACTTGCTCCGCCGTGAGGGGTGTGAACTCCTCTTCAGCGGCCTCGGGAGACTTGCAGGTGGAATCGGGCTGTATTCTGGTCATGTTTATTTACGCCCAGGTTACATACCGGTGATTCCGCAAAACGATGCATTGTACGGGATTCCCCTGAGCACCCCCAAATTCAAGACCCAAGTCCTCGCAGGGTGTCTGTTCGACCCACCCCACAGCGATAATCCTGGTATGTTTTCCCAGCCCGATCTCTCTTTTTTACCCGACTCGCCCTGCTACCTCAACGGCGAGATCGGTCCACTGCGCGAGGCGCGCATCAGCGTGCTCGACCGTGGCTTCATTTTTGGCGACGGGGTGTACGAGGTGGTGCCGGTGTACGGGGGCCGAGCATTCCGGCTGGAACACCACCTGGCCCGGCTGAGCCGCTCGCTGGATGAGATACGCATTCCCAACCCGCACGATGCGGCCGGCTGGCGCACCCTCATCGAACAACTGGTGCACGCCAACGCCGCCCACCAGGGCCGTGCTGCCGGCGACATCAACCAGTTCGTCTATTTGCAGATCAGCCGCGGCGTCGCGCCGCGCGACCACGCCATGCCAGCTGGGCTGCTTCCGACGGTGTTCGCCATGGTGCAACCCCTCAAACCTGTTCCCACCGCCCAACGTGTGAGCGGTGTGAGCTGTGTCAGCGCGGACGACTTTCGATGGGAAAAAGCCCATATCAAAAGCACCAGCCTGCTCGGCGCCGTGCTCTCGCGCCAGATCAGCGCCGATGTGGCGGCCACCGAAACCGTGATGTTCCGCCAAGGCTTCCTGAGCGAGGCGTCCTCCAGCAATGTCTGGGTGGTGCATCAGGGCAAGGTGCTCGGCCCCCCGAAGGACCATCTGGTGCTGGAGGGCATTCGGTATGGGCTGATGGCGGAGTTGTGCCAGCGCCAGGGCATCCCCTTCGAGTTGCGCCGCATCAGCCGCGCCGAGGTGCTGGACGCCGACGAGTTGCTGCTGAGCTCGGCCACCAAGGAGGTCCTGGCCATCACCACGCTGGACGGTCGACCGGTCGGTCACGGCACCCTGGCTGGCAAGCCAGGGCCCGTCTATGCCCAGCTGTACGAGGCTTACCAGTTGGCCAAACAGGCGTCATGACTTCGCCCACCCCCCCCGCCACGGACTCCCCCGATCCCCGGCGTGATTCGCTGATCGACTACCCCTGCCCCTTTCCCATCAAGGTCATGGGCCGCAAGGTCGAGGGCTTTGAAAGGGCCATGGTTGAGATTGCCCGGCGACACGACCCAAGCTTTGACGTCGCCACCCTGGAAATTCGACCCAGCAAGGGCGGTAACTACCTCGGCCTGACCCTGACGGTGCTGGCCACCAGCCGGCCCCAGCTTGATGCGCTGTACCAGGAGCTGACGGGCCATCCCCTGGTCAACGTGGTGCTCTGACCCAGGCACGGTTGTGACCGGAACATCGTCTCACTCCCCCCCAGCCGCCCTTGCACGAGCGGCCATTCCGCCAGCGGTCCACATCCTGGGCCGGCAGGACTATCCCCTGCTGTACCAGGCCATGATGGACTTCACCGCACAACGTGACGCCAGCACGGACGACATCATCTGGGTATGTGAGCACCCCCCTACTTTCACACAGGGCCTGGCTGGCAAGGACGATCATCTGCTGGCGCCCGGCGACATTCCCGTGATCGCCACCAACCGAGGCGGCCAGGTGACCTACCATGGGCCGGGGCAAGTGGTGGCCTACCCCCTGATCGATTTGCAGCGCGCGGGGTACTACGTCAAGGAGTACGTGTTTCGGCTGGAGGAGGCGGTGATCCGCACTTTGCAAGCGTTCCATGTCACGGGCCACCGTGTGCGCGGTGCCCCAGGCATTTATGTGCGCCTGGACGATCCTGGTCACCATGGCCGCCTGGCGTCCCCGCCCGACCCACAAGCGCCGCCCGATTTCACCGGGCTGGGCAAGATCGCAGCCCTGGGTATCAAGGTCAGTCGCCACTGCACCTACCACGGCGTGGCCCTGAACGTGGCCATGGACCTGCACCCCTTTGATCTCATCAACCCTTGCGGCTACGCAGGTTTGCGAACGGTCGACCTTTCTACAATCGGCGTATCGGTCAGCTGGCAAGAAGCGGCCGAGTTGCTCGGCGCCAAACTGGCCGCCGCGCTGCACCCCTGAGACAGAGCGCCGGCGCCGGGATCATGCCCGAGCCGGCCCATGCAACTGGATTTTTCCGATGGCAACACGCGATACCCCGGTCGTGCGCGAAGCGCAGTCCCACGAGGATTACAACCCCTTGGCCAAGCAAAAGGCAGCGGCCAAGCTCTCGCGCATCCCGGTCAAGGTACAAGCCGCCGAGGTGCTGAAGAAGCCCGACTGGATCCGTGTGAAAGCGGGCTCAGCCAGCAGCCGCTTCTACGAAATCAAGGACATCCTGCGCGCCAACAAGCTGGTCACGGTGTGCGAGGAGGCGTCGTGCCCCAACATAGGCGAGTGCTTTGGCAAGGGCACCGCCACCTTCATGATCATGGGAGACAAGTGCACCCGTCGCTGCCCGTTCTGCGATGTGGGACACGGCCGGCCCGACCCCCTGGACACGCAGGAGCCCGAGAACCTGGCGCGCACCATTGCTGCGCTCAAGTTGCAGTACGTGGTCATCACCAGTGTGGACCGTGACGACCTGCGCGACGGGGGCAGCCAGCACTTTGTGGACTGCATCCGGCGCACGCGCGAACTCTCGCCCGAGACCCGCATTGAAATTCTGGTGCCGGACTTTCGCGGACGCGATGACCGTGCGCTGGAGATTCTCAAAGCCGCACCGCCCGATGTGATGAACCACAACCTCGAGACCGTGCCGCGCCTGTACCGCGAGGCCCGCCCCGGCAGTGACTACGCCTTCAGCCTGAACCTGCTGAAAAAATTCAAGGCGCTCTTTCCTGACGTGCCCACCAAAAGCGGCCTGATGGTGGGCCTGGGAGAAACCGACGAGGAAATTCTGGCGGTGATGCGCGACATGCGCGCGCACCACATCGACATGCTGACCATTGGCCAATACCTGGCCCCCAGCACCAGCCACCTACCCGTGCGCCGCTACGTGCATCCAGACACCTTCAAGATGTATGAGGACAAGGCCTACGAGATGGGGTTTGCACACGCCGCTGTCGGCGCGATGGTCCGCTCGAGCTATCACGCGGACCAACAGGCGCACGCGGCCGCACAGCGGTGACCTGTCAGGCCGTGGCCAGCCGCCGCTCCAAAAAGTCCAGCCGGTCCTGACCCCAGAAAATCTCGTCCGCCACCACATAGCTGGGCGCACCAAACACGCCGGCCTCGATGGCTTCCTGGGTGTAGCGCTCGTAACACTCCTGCACGCTCTGGCTGTGTGATTTCTCCAGCGCCTGCGCTGGCAAGCCGAGTTCGCCGAGCAACTGCGCCAAGACTGCCGGATCGGCGATGTTGCGCTCCTGCGCCCACACGGCCGCCAGGATGGCCCCGGTGATATCCAGCGCCGCCTGCGCACCCTGCAGCAAGTCGACGGCGATGATGAGCTTGGAGGCGTCATCCCCACCCACGGGGAAATAGCGCGGGTGCAGGTTCAAGGGGGCGTTCAAGTGCTCGCTGAAACGCTTGAGCTCGACCAGCCGGTAGGCCTGCCGCTGCGGGGCACGCTGGCCCAGCGGTAGTCCGCCCGAAATGGGAAACACCTTGCCGCCCAAATCCACGGGCCGCACCCGCACGCTGGCCCCTGCCGCCTGCGCGACATCCCGCAGGCGTTGATGCCCCAAATAGGCCCACGGGCTTTGGGGGGCAAAGTAATAATCAACCGTTTGGGGCATGGGGGATACTCCTCTTGATGAACTGCTCTGTGTCGTGGCCTGATAGCCTTCGAAGACAGGTTGTAACGCCTCACCCAATTTTCTGCAGGAGATCCCCATGAAACCCGTATTACTCGTCACTGGAGCCAGCCGTGGCATCGGCGCTGCCACCGCGGTCCTGGCCGCCCAGCGTGGTTGGCGCGTCGTGGTGAACTACAGCACCAACCGCGCAGCCGCCGACGATGTGGCACGCCAGGTCGAGCAGGCCGGCAGCGAAGCCCTGGTGGTACAGGCCGATGTGAGCGACGAAGCCCAGATCATGGCCATGTTCCAGCGCATCGACAGCCACTGGGGCCGACTCGATGGTCTGGTCAACAACGCGGGCGTGGTGGACGCACAGTCCCGGGTCGACGACATGACCTTGCCGCGTCTGGAGCGCATGTTCCGTCTCAACGTGATCGGCAGCTTTCTCTGTGCCCGTGAGGCGGTGCGTCGCATGAGCACACGCCACGGCCACAGCGGTGGCGTGATCGTGAACCTCAGCAGCGCAGCCTCCCGCCTGGGCGGTGCCGGTCAGTATGTGGACTACGCTGCCAGCAAGGGCGCGATTGATTCGATGACCAAAGGCCTCGCCCTGGAAGTCGCGGCCGAGGGCATTCGCGTCAACCAGGTCAGCCCGGGCATCATCGACACCGAGATCCACGCCAGCGGCGGATTTCCGGGGCGTGCGCAGGCCGTCGGCCCCAACCTGCCCATGAAACGTGCTGGCACGGCACTGGAAGTGGCACAGGCCATCCTCTGGCTGCTGAGCGCCGAATCCAGCTACACCAGCGGCAGCAACGTCGACGTGACCGGCTGTCGCTGAACTCAGCCCATGAACCCCTGGCGGGTGTGCCACACAGGACAACCCGCACAGCTTTAACACCCCACACACCGTCACCCACCATGAGCCCCACTGCAATTCCTCATTACATCCAGGGCCAACGCCAGGCAGGTCAGTCCCAGCGTCAGCAAGATGTCTTCAACCCCGCCACCGGCGCTGTCACGGGCAAGGTTCCGCTGGCCACCGCCGCCGATGTGGACCAGGCTGTTGCCGCGGCCCAGGCGGCGTTTCCCGCCTGGGCTGACACGCCGCCGATCCGCCGCGCGCGCGTCCTGTTCAAGTTTCTGGAGTTGATGAACCAGCGCCGTGACGACCTGGCGCGCATCATCACCGCCGAGCACGGCAAGGTCTTCACCGATGCACAGGGCGAGGTCACGCGTGGTATCGAGATCCTGGAGTTTTCCTGCGGCATTCCTCAATTGCTCAAAGGCGACTTCACCGACCAGGTCTCCACCGGCATCGACAACTGGACGATGCGTCAGCCCTTGGGGGTGGTGGCCGGCATCACGCCGTTCAACTTCCCGGTCATGGTGCCCATGTGGATGTTCCCAGTCGCACTGGCGTGCGGCAACACCTTTGTGTTGAAGCCCAGCCCGATCGACCCCAGCGCCTCGTTGTTCATGGCCGATTTGCTCAAGGAAGCTGGTTTGCCTGACGGCGTGTTCAACGTGGTGCACGGCGACAAAGAGGCCGTGGACGCGTTGCTGGTGCATCCGCAGGTGCAAGGGTTGAGCTTTGTGGGTTCCACGCCGATTGCCAACTACATTTACGAAACCGGCGCACACCACGGCAAACGCGTGCAGGCGCTGGGTGGCGCCAAGAACCACATGGTGGTGATGCCGGACGCCGATCTCGATCAGGCGGTCGACGCCTTGATTGGCAGTGCCTACGGCTCGGCCGGCGAGCGCTGCATGGCCATCAGCGTGGCTGTGCTGGTGGGTGATGTGGCCGAGAAAATCATGCCGGCCCTGATCGAGCGCACGCGCACACTCAAGGTCAAGAACGGGGTGGAGTTGGACGCCGAGATGGGCCCCATCGTCACGGCCGCCGCGCATCAGCGCATCAGTGGCTACATCGACATTGGCGCACAAGAGGGTGCGAAGTTGTTGGTGGATGGCCGCGGCTTCAAGGGCTCGCAAGCTGGCGCCGGTTGTGACAACGGCTTCTGGATGGGTGGCACCTTGTTCGACCATGTGCAGCCCTCCATGCGCATTTACCGTGAAGAAATCTTTGGCCCCGTGCTCAGCTGTGTGCGGGTGCCGGATTTTGGCGCCGCGGTCAACCTGATCAACGCGCACGAGTTTGGCAACGGCGTGAGCTGCTTCACCCGCGACGGCAACGTGGCGCGCGAATTCTCGCGTCGCATCCAGGTCGGCATGGTGGGCATCAACGTGCCGATTCCCGTTCCGATGGCCTGGCATGGTTTTGGCGGTTGGAAGCGCTCGCTGTTCGGCGACATGCATGCTTACGGCGAAGAGGGTGTGCGTTTTTACACGCGACAAAAGAGCATCATGCAGCGCTGGCCTGAGAGTATCGGCAAAGGCGCCGAGTTCGCGATGCCCACGGCACGCTGATCGTGCTGACCATCAACACACAGCATTCGTTCGAGCCAACCTGAACCCGTCTCTTCATCGACACGCCACCCCACCAGGCACCCCATGAGCGACACGGATTTCGACTTCATCATCGTAGGCGCCGGCACTGCCGGCTGCCTGCTGGCCAACCGCCTCTCGGCCGATGCGCGCCACCGCGTGCTGTTGATCGAAGCGGGTCGCAAGGACGATTACCACTGGGTGCACATTCCTGTCGGCTACCTGTATTGCATTGGTAATCCACGCACCGATTGGTTGTATCAAACGCAACCCGATGCCGGACTCAATGGTCGCCAGCTGCGCTACCCGCGTGGCAAGGTGCTGGGGGGTTGCTCGAGCATCAACGGCATGATTTACATGCGCGGTCAATCACGCGACTATGACCATTGGGCACAGGTGTGCGGTGATGCCCGCTGGCGCTGGGAGAGCAGCCTGCCGTATTTCAAACTCCACGAAGACCACTACCTTGGCGCCAATGCCTTGCATGGCGCCAAGGGGCAGGAGGGCGAGTTGCTGCAAGGCTCGAGTAACTACCACCGGACCTTGCGTCACCGCGGCGCCGGGGGCGAGTGGCGCGTGGAAAAGCAACGTCTGCGCTGGGACATTCTGGACGCCTTTGCCCAAGCGGCCGAACAAGCAGGCATTCCTGCCACCCCCGATTTCAACCGGGGCAGCAACGAGGGGGTGGGTTACTTCGAGGTGAATCAACGCAGTGGTTGGCGCTGGAACACCGCCAAAGCCTTTGTTCGGCCCACCTGCTATGGTCGGCCCAACTTCGAGCTCTGGACCTCGGCGCAAGTGGCCCGGCTCGAACTTGACACCCTGCCGGACGGACAACAACGCTGCAGTGGCGTGGTGTGCTGGGATGGAGAACAGCTGATCACGGCACGGGCTCGGCACGCGGTGGTGTTGAGTGCGGGCAGCATCGGCACACCCCAGATTCTCGAGTTGTCGGGCATTGGCTCAGCCGATGTGCTGCGTTCGCAGGGCATTGCCCCGGTGGTGGACCTGCCCGGCGTGGGCGCCAACCTGCAAGATCATTTGCAAATCCGCAGCGTCTTCAAAGTCCAGGGGGTGCAAACCCTCAACACCCTGGCCAACAGCTGGTGGGGCAAGTTGCAGATTGGACTGGAGTACGCCTTCAAGCGCAGCGGACCGATGAGCATGGCGCCCTCGCAACTCGGCGCCTTCACCCGCAGCAGCCCCGAGCAGGCGTGGCCCAATATCGAGTACCACGTGCAACCACTCAGCCTGGACGCGTTTGGCGAACCCTTGCATGCGTTCCCGGCGTTCACCGCCAGTGTTTGCAACCTCAACCCCAGCAGCCGTGGCAGCGTGCACATCACCAGCCCGGACTTTCAGCAGGCCCCGGCCATCGCGCCCAACTACCTGAGTACCGATGAAGACCGTCGCGTGGCGGCCGACTCTTTGCGCGTGACCCGCCGCATCGTGGCCCAGCCAGCCCTGGCGCGTTACCAGCCCGAAGAGTGGAAGCCTGGTCCGCAGTACCAAAGCGACGAAGACCTGGCCCGTCTGGCCGGCGATATCGCCACCACCATTTTTCATCCCGTGGGCACCGCCCGCATGGGGCGGCTGGACGACCCCTGGGCGGTGGTCGACCCCGAGCTGCGGGTGCGTGATGGCCGCGGGGGAGTGATTCAGGGCTTGCGGGTGGTCGATGCGAGCATCATGCCCACCATCACCAGTGGCAACACCAATGCCCCAACCCTGATGGTGGCGGAACGCGCAGCCGAGTGGCTGGCCATGCAAGCGGCGGCCTGAGCGCCCACCCCCCTCGCCCCTTGGCCAGGGACCCATCACCACGCCTGTGCCCGCAGCAGTTGCGAATGACTGACCACCCACGACGTCATGCCCGCCTGTGATGGCGCACCGCATGGGGTAAATCCGTAGCACGAGAACGCCTGCGGCACCGTAAAGTCAATGCACTCGTGACAAGCCCCAGGTTTGTTGATTCGAGGGTCTGAGGAGACGACTACTTTTCCAACCATGACGACATCCGACGAGATGTCCCTGACAAGGCACCGGGCCCGCTCGGTGCCTTTTTTCTTGGCTGCCACCGTCTGCGCACTGCATGACTTGCTGGGTCGCCCGCAACGCGCAGCGTCACGGACGGCTCATGGGACAATCCCGACATGGATGTGTTGATCGTGACGCTGGCTTCGGCCTTGGCGGGCTTTGTGGATTCGATCGTGGGCGGCGGTGGGTTGATTCTGGTGCCCGCGCTGTTTGCCACCTTTCCCAGCGCCCCGCCTGCCACCATGCTGGGGTCGAACAAGTCGGCTGCGCTTTGGGGTGCCGCCTTCTCCACCTGGCGCTACAGCCAGCATGTGACGATGGTCTGGCGTACCGTGCTGGTGGCCGCGTCCCTGACCTTCGTTGGAGCGTGTCTGGGTGCCTGGACCGTCACCCAGGTCTCGCCAGCGTTGTTGCGCCGAGCACTGCCCCTGGTGCTGTTGGCCTTGCTGATCTACACCCTGGCGCGCAAGGATCTGGGTCGGGAACACGCCCCCCGTTGGCCAGTTCGGCAAGAGATGGCGCTGATGTCGGGCATGGGATTGGTGGTGGGGTTTTACGACGGCTTCTTTGGTCCCGGCGCCGGCAGTTTCTTCGTCTTCTTTCTGGTGCGCGTGCTGGGCTACGACTTCCTGCACGCCTCCGCCGGGGCCAAGCTGCTCAACACGGCCAGCAACGCGGCGGCTCTGTTGGCATTCAGCTGGACCGGTCATGTGTGGTGGCACCTGGCCCTGCCGCTGGCAGTGGCCAACATCCTGGGCAGCTGGCTGGGTACGCGCATGGCGTTGCGCCACGGCTCGGGCTTTGTGCGCCATGTGTTTCTGGTGGTGGTGGGTGCCCTCATCCTGAAAACCGGCTACGACGGGTTTTGGCGTTAACCGTTGTCGCGGCGCAGCTCATCAGCTGCTCGTCCCACTTCAGCGTTGACTGGTGCGGTCGGGCAAAGCCACCGTTGTGGCCACCCGGGGCGTGCCAATGGGCCGCGTGGCCTGGCCGCGCTGCACAGCTGCGACATCTTCCTCGGCAGGATATTGCCCCATCAGCACATAGTCGAACACGCGACGGGCAATGGGGGCGGCGTTTTGTGCGCCAAAGCCGGCATTCTCGACCACCATGGCCAGCACCACTTTGGGCGACTCGGCGGGGGCATACGCCATGAACAGCGCATGGTCACGCAAGCGTTCATCAATGCGCGAGGCATTGTATTTTTCGTTCTGTCCCACGGTGAACACCTGAGCCGTCCCGGTTTTACCCGCGCTGGTGTAGGGCGCACCCACAAAACTTGCAGCAGACGTTCCTTCCAGGTTCACACCCACCAAGGCACGCTGGATTTCCTGCACATGCTCGGGTTTGAGCGGCACATGTGCCACCGGCTGATCCGCCACGGGCGTGCGCTGCTTGCTCACCACGTCCACCACTTCGCGCACCAGGTGCGGTCGCATTTGCCGCCCCTGGTTGACCAGCGTGGCTGTGGCTTGCGCGATTTGCAACATGGTGAAGGTGTTGTAGCCCTGGCCAATGCCCAACGAGATGGTTTCCCCCGAATACCATCGCTGCTGCTCGGGCTTGCGGTAGGCCGTGCGCTTCCATTCGGTGGAAGGCAGGATGCCACGGGCTTCCCCGATCAAGTCAATGCCGGTTGGCCGCCCAAAGCCCAGCAGCGACATCTGCTCGTGAATGAGGTCGACGCCCATGTCGCGCGCCAACAGGTAATAGTAGGTGTCGCACGACTCCACGATCGAGCGGTACATGTCCACCATGCCATGTCCGCCTTCCTTGTCGTCACGAAAGCGGTGGTTGCCAAACATGAAATAACCCGGGTCGGCAAACACCTGCTGCGGCGTTCGCTTGCCCGTGGTGAGCGCGGCCAGTGCCATGAAGGGCTTGTAGGTTGACCCCGGCGGATAGGTGCCGCGCAACGCACGGTTGAGCAACGGTTTGTCCGGCGAATCGTTAAGCGCCTGCCAATTGTCCTGGTCGATGCCTTCGACGAACAGGTTGGGATCGAAGGTGGGCTTGCTCACAAACGCAAGCACTTCACCCGTGTTGGGATCCATGGCAACCAGCGCGCCACGACGCTGCCCATACAAATCCTCCACCAGCTTTTGCAAGCGAATATCCACCGACAACACCACCGTGTGCCCGGGTACTGCTGCAATGCTGCTGAGACGGCGCACCGCTCGACCCCCGGCCGAGGTTTCCATTTCGTGCACACCCGTGGTGCCGTGCAATTCACGTTCGTAGCGCTGCTCGATCCCCAGCTTGCCGATGTAATCGGTGCCGCGGTAGTTGGCCTCATCATCGGAGTCTTCCAGCCGATCCTTTTCCGCCTGGTTGATGCGGCCGATGTAGCCAATCACATGGCTGGCCAGGTCCCCCATCGGGTAACTGCGAAACAGTCGTGCCCGAATCTCGACGCCGGGAAAACGAAACTGCTGCGCCGTGAAGCGGGCCACCTCATGATCCGACAAGCGGGTGCGTATCGGAACCGACTCGAAGCTGCGGGACTCTTCGCGCAATTTTTTGAAACGGCGCCGATCACGCGCCTGCACCTCGATCACCTCGGCGAGTTGATCAATCACCTGCTCGATGGGCTGCGTGAGTTTGGACGGGGTGATCTCCAGCGTGTAAGCCGAGTAGTTGCTGGCCAGCACGACGCCATGGCGGTCCGTGATGATGCCGCGATTGGGCACGATGGGGACCACTGCCGTGCGGTTGCTCTCGGCCTGCTCGTACAAATCGTCGTAGCGCCACCACTGCAAATAGCCCAGTCGCAGCACCAGCAGCGTGAAGGCAACGGCCACCAGCACCGTGGCTGCCAGAACCCGGGCGCGGAAGCGGTACAGGTCGGCCTCGACATCACGCAGGGCTTTCATAGGGGACGGTTGGCATCAGGATCCGGTGCGCGGCGCTGGGGCGCCAGCAACACAACACTCACCAACGGCCACAGCAGGGCTTCCAACAACGGTGCGAACAACAAACTCCAGCCGGGGAAGTTGGCGCCCGACCCGATGCGCAACAACAATGACAACGCATGGGCGGCCACAAACAGCGGCAGCACTTGCAAGGCTTGGGAAGGCACGGTGAACCACAGCAAGCGGCGGTGAATCATGGTGGCCAGAAATCCCAGCACGGTGTAAGACAGCGCGTATTGCCCCAACAAGCCCGCCTGGTGCACGTCCATCACCAGTCCCAAAAAGAATGCCCACCCAATCCCGATGCGCATCGGCTGGTGCACGCACCAAAACACCAGCACCAAGGCCAGCACATCCGGCACCCAGGGCGCATTGCCGCCCCAGCCCATGCCTTGCAGCATGTTGATCAACAACGCCGCGAGCAGGCTGAACACCACGAAGGACGTTTTGGCTGGCAACAGCAACGGCTGGCCACGCGGCATGATCATCGGCGTGCTCCCTTGCGCTCGGTGGGGCGCGGTCGCTCCAGCTCCGGTCGGGCGGGCATGTCCCCGCCGACCGGCTCGAGTAGCAGCACGTGCCGCACCCCTTGCGCCTGCGCCAGGGGTTCTGCCAGCACGCGGGCAAACATCGAGCCAGCGCGACGCTCCACCCTGGCCACTTTGGCCACCTGCAAACCCGGTGGATACACCCCATCGATACCGCTGGTGGTGAGCACATCCCCCTCTTCAATGTCGGCGTTGGTGGCGAGATAGCGCAGCTCGAGTTGAGGGGCGCCCAGAAATTCGCCATAGGCCACACCCCGCACGCCGGTGCGCGTGTTGAGCACCGAAATGGCCTGCTCACGATCGATGAGCAAAGTCACTTCGCTGAGCAGCGGATAGACACGGGTGACCTGACCCAGCACACCGTGCTCATCCATCACCGGTGAGCTCAGGCGCACGCCCTGCGTAGCGCCTTTGTTGACAATGAGTTTGCGCGAGTAAGGGTCAGCCGCTTCATAGAGCACCTCACCCGCCTGGGTGGTGACGGTCAGCCGTTCGCTCAAGCTCAGCAAGCCGCGTAGCCGCTGATTCTCCAGCGTCAATTGCTCGACCTGCGCGGCGCGAACCGCCTGCGCCCGCAACTGCTCGCGCAGGCGCTGAGCCTCTTGCTGGGCAGCATCGCGCAACTGCAGGGATTCGCCCATCAGCCCGCCCCAGACCACCGGTCGCATGGCCAGCCATTGCACGGGGTATAGCACCACCGAAAGCGCTGAACGCAAGGGCTGGGTCAACTGCCAGCGCACGTCGGCGACCATGAGCAACAAGCCCAGGGCGCCAAAGACGATCAGCTTGGTGAGCGCCGAAGGGCCTTGCTTGAAAAACGGCGGAGGCGAACGGTCAAGGGTTCCGAGCGGCATGGTTCTTCAAGCAGAGCAAGGGAGAGGTCATGCCAGGACATGGGCCGCGCAGGCCCGCTTCACTCGCTGGTGAAGATCGAGCCCAGGCGCTCCATGCGCTCCAGGGCCAGACCGCAGCCGCGCACCACACACGTGAGCGGGTCTTCGGCCACCAGCACCGGCAAGCCGGTTTCCTCGGCCAGCAAGCGGTCGAGGTCACGCAACAAGGCACCACCGCCGGTGAGCATCATGCCGCGCTCGGCAATGTCGGCGCCGAGTTCGGGCGGCGTTTGTTCGAGCGCATTCTTGACCGCCGACACGATGTTGTTGAGCGGATCGGTCAAGGCTTCCAGAATCTCGTTGGATGAAATCGTGAAGGAGCGCGGCACACCTTCGGAGAGGTTGCGGCCCTTGACCTCCATCTCCTTGACTTCGGACCCGGGGAAGGCCGAACCAATGCTTTTCTTGATCGCTTCTGCGGTGGGCTCGCCAATCAGCATGCCGTAATTGCGGCGGATGTAGTTGATGATGGCTTCGTCAAATTTGTCCCCCCCCACACGCACGCTGCCCTTGTACACCATGCCGCCCAGCGAAATCACGCCCACCTCGGTGGTGCCCCCGCCAATGTCGACCACCATCGAGCCACTGGCGTCGCTCACCGGCAAACCTGCGCCGATGGCAGCGGCCATTGGCTCTTCAATCAGATACACCTCGGAAGCGCCAGCACCCAGTGCGGATTCACGGATGGCACGGCGCTCAACCTGCGTCGAGCCGCAGGGCACACAAATGATGATGCGCGGGCTGGGTTTGAGCACCGAACGTGGATGCACCATCTTGATGAACTGCTTGAGCATTTGCTCGGTCACCGTGAAGTCAGCGATCACGCCGTCCTTCATGGGACGAATCGCCTCGATGTTGCCTGGCACCTTGCCCAGCATGGCTTTGGCCTCGTGGCCCACGGCCTGGATGGTTTTCTTGCCCTGAGGCCCACCCTCGTGGCGTATCGACACCACGGACGGTTCGTCCAGCAAAATGCCCTTGCCCCGAACATAAATCAGGGTGTTGGCAGTGCCCAGGTCAATGGCCAGATCGGTGGAGAAATACCGACGAAAAGCTCCAAACATACAGTCCTCTCAGGACCACGCGCAACAGGTCAGCGGGGTCTCGCATCGATCAATTACGGAGGGCGACGGCAGACAGCAGCCAGCGGCTCAGTCGCCCCGTCAAATAGCAGTGCCCCAGGGGGGTGAGGCAAAGGCGAGATAATACCCGATCACCAGTCTCCAACCCGTTCCCACAGGGGAGTCCTCCCTTGTTTTGGGGGGCTCATTTACCATGTCCTTGCAACCCGACGACATTCGCCGTATCGCTTCGCTGGCCCGGCTATCTCTAACTTCAGAGCAAAGTGAGCGCATGCTTGGCCAACTCAATGGATTTTTCGACCTGGTCGAGCAAATGCGGGCGGTCGATACCCAGGGCATCGAGCCGCTTGCCCACCCCGTGGCAGCCATGCAAGACATCGCCCTGCGACTGCGCGACGACCTGGTCACCGAACCCGACAACCGCGACGCCAACCAGCGCAGTGCCCCGGCCGTGGAGCGCGGCCTCTTCCTGGTGCCCCGGGTGATTGAGTAAACCATGAGCGACTTGCACCACCTGAGCCTGGCCGAGATGGCCCGACAGCTGCGCGATCGCCGCGTGGGAGCGGTTGAAATCGCCGCGCATTTCCAGCACCGTGCGGCCCGGCACCTGGCCAGTCCTCACGCGGCGGCGGACAACACCGGGGCTTTTCTGGCCGTGGACGCCGAGGTCACCCAGGCCCAGGCCCAGGCCGCCCAGGCCCGCCTGGATTCCGGTCAGGGCGGCCTGCTCGAAGGCGTGCCCATCGCCCACAAGGACATTTTTGTCACCCGCGACTTTCCCACCACGGCAGGTTCGCGCATGCTCCAGGGTTATCGCTCACCCTTCGACGCCACGGTGGTGAGCCGCCTGGCGCAGGCGGGTATGGTGTCGCTGGGCAAACTCAATTGCGACGAATTCGCCATGGGCTCGGCCAACGAGAACTCCGCCTATGGCGTGTCTCGCAACCCCTGGAATCTTCAGCGGGTCCCGGGGGGCTCCTCAGGAGGCAGCGCGGCGGCCGTGGCGGCAGGCTTGACGCCCGCCGCCACGGGCACCGACACCGGCGGCTCGATTCGTCAGCCCGCCAGCTTTTGCGGTATCACCGGCATCAAGCCAACCTATGGTCGCGCCTCCCGCTACGGCATGATTGCGTACGCCTCGAGCCTGGACCAAGCCGGCCCCATGGCGCGCAGCGCCGAAGATTGCGCGCTGTTGCTGTCGGCCATGTGCGGCCCCGACCCGGACCGCGACTCCACCTCACTCGATGTACCGGCCGAGGACTTCAGCTTGCGTCTGAACGACTCGCTGCAAGGACTGCGCATTGGACTGCCTGCGCAATTTTGGGGCGATGGCCTGGCAGACGATGTGCGCGCAGCCATCGACCACGCCCTGGCCGAATTGAAGAAACTCGGGGCGGTGGTGGTGCCGGTGCAACTGCCCCGCACCGAGCTGTCCATCCCGGTCTACTACATCCTGGCGCCCGCCGAGGCATCCAGCAACCTGAGCCGCTTCGATGGCGTGAAATTCGGCCACCGGGCGGCCGACCCGGTGGATTTGCTCGACTTGTACCGCCGCACCCGCAGCGAGGGTTTTGGCGAGGAAGTGCAACGCCGCATCATGATCGGCACCTATGTCCTCTCACACGGTTACTACGACGCCTACTACCTGCAGGCCCAAAAAATCCGCCGCATGATCGCCAACGACTTCCAGCAAGCGTTCACGCAGTGCGACGTGATTGCCGGACCGGTCGCGCCCAGCGTGGCATGGGCCCTGGGTGAGAAATCTGCGGATCCCCTGGCCAGCTACTTGGCCGATATCTACACGCTGCCGGCCTCACTCGCCGGGCTGCCGGGCATGAGCGTGCCCAGTGGATTTGGTGCGCACGGCATGCCCGTGGGGTTACAGCTCATCGGCAACTATTTGCAGGAGTCACGCTTGCTGAATGTCGCGCACCAGCTGCAACGTCAGACCGACTGGCATCAACAACGCCCCGCACTGGCATCGAAGGAGGCTGCATGAGCACGCGTCTCGTCCAGGGCTATGAGGTGGTGATCGGTTTCGAGACCCACGCCCAGCTCTCCACCCAGAGCAAGATTTTCAGTCGCGCGCCCACCGCCTTTGGCGCCGAGCCCAATACCCAGGCCTGCGCCGTGGATCTGGCCCTGCCAGGCACCTTGCCGGTGATGAACCGCGGCGCCGTTGAGCGCGCCATCCGCTTTGGTCTGGCCGTGGGCGCCGACATAGCTGAACGCAGCGTATTTGCCCGCAAGAACTATTTCTACCCCGACCTGCCCAAGGGCTACCAGATCAGCCAGTACGAGATTCCGGTGGTGCAAGGCGGCTCGGTGCAGTTCTATCTGGGTGACGAGCTCAAAACGGTGCACCTGGTACGCGCCCATCTCGAGGAAGACGCCGGCAAATCGCTGCACGAAGACTTTGTCGGCATGAGCGGCATCGACCTCAACCGCGCTGGCACACCGCTCCTGGAGATCGTCACCGAGCCGGATATTCGCTCCAGCGACGAAGCCGTGGCCTATGCCAAGGAACTGCACAAGATCGTGACCTGGATCGGCATTTGCGATGGCAACATGCAGGAGGGGTCGTTCCGCTGCGATGCCAACGTGTCGGTGCGCAAGCCGGGTCAGCCGCTGGGCACGCGCCGCGAGATCAAGAACCTCAACAGTTTCAAGTTCATGCAGCAAGCCATCGACTACGAGGTGCGCTGGCAGATCGAGCAGATCGAAGACGGTCACACGATTGAACAAGCCACTGTGCTGTTTGACCCCGACACCGGCGAGACACGCGCCATGCGCACCAAGGAAGACGCGGCCGACTACCGTTACTTTCCCGACCCCGACCTGCCCCCGTTGGTGATAGCCCGCGAGTGGGTCGAGGACGTGCGTGCGCACATGAGCGAGTTGCCACGCGTGATGGCCGCGCGCTTGGTGGCGCAACACGGTTTGCCTGAATACGACGCCACCACCCTCACGCAAAGCCAAGCCATGGCCGCCTACTTTGAAGCTGTGGTGGAGGCGTGCCAGCAACCCAAGCTGGCGAGCAACTGGATCATGGGCGAAGTCTCCCGGCGGCTCAACAGTGGCGAGTTGTCGCTGGAACAACTGCCGGTGAGCGCCGCGCAACTGGGTGCTCTCATCACCCGCATCAGCGACAGCACCTTGTCCAACAATGCGGGCAAGCAAGTGTTCGATGCGCTGTGGAATGGAGAAGCCCCGGCAGGCCTGACAGCACTGGCGCAAGTCGACGCGTTGATCGAAGCCAAGGGGCTCAAGCAGATGAACGACAACTCGGCGCTGGAGGCCATCGTCGATGAGGTGTTGGCCGCCAACCCCGACAACGTGGCGCAGGTCAAGGCCGGCAAAGACAAAGCCTTCAATGCGCTGGTGGGCCAGGTGATGAAAGCCAGCAAGGGCAAGGCCAACCCGCAACAGGTCAACGCGGTGCTCAAAGCCCGACTGGGCTGAGCATGGTCCTCCACGGTCAGGGCGCCTCGTGACCATGATTCGTGATGGGATTCGATGCCTCGCCTTGGGCTGGTGGGATGCTGTACGGTTGGCCACCGCGGCGGCGGGGGTGCTGTGCCTGAGTCTCTTTGCCTTTCGTGTCGTCCAATTGGCCTATGTCTGGCCCCAGCCAGGAGATGACCTGTGGGCCGAGTTGCCCCGCGCACTGTTGATGGGGCTGCGGTTTGATGCCAAGGCGGCCGCTGTGGCAGCCTTTGTGTTGTGGCCACTCTTGTGCGTGCGCGGTCTGGTGCGACGCTGCGTGTTGGGCTTGTGGGTGGGCACCTTTGGCGTGCTGGCGGTCACCAACCTTTTTTACTATCAGTTTTATAAAACACCGATCGACAGCGTGATCTTTGGTCTGGTGGATGACGACACCACCGCTGTGCTGCACACCATCCTGAGGGACTTCCCCGTGTTGCAGATCGCACTGCTGCTGGCCATCACGCTGGGGGTCATGGCATGGCCTGTGCGCTGGGTGATGCGCCACCTGCAACCTCCGGCGCAAAGCCAAATGCATCCGCTCACCGCCATCGGCCTGTCCTTGTTGTGCATGACGGTGTGGGTGATCGCCGGCAAAGGCACGCTCAAGGGCATGGCGCTGCAGCTCGACAACGTGACTGCCACCAGCAAGCCGGTCCTGAACCACACCATTCCCAACGGCGTGATGTCGCTGTACTTTGCCTGGAACGCCTACAAAGACTCGTCTGACGTGGGCGACGACCGTACCGGATTGCGTGCACATGGATTCGAGAGCCCGCAACAAGCCGCCCAGATCCTGGGCGCCTCGGGCTTGACGGATGAAGCGGCCATCGCACGCTGGCTGGTCCGCGAAGGCCCAGGACAACCGCGAGGACAGCACCTGGTCTTTGTGCAAATGGAGTCGTGGAGCGCCGAGCCCTTGATGTACCAGTCCCCGCGGATGGATGTCGCCGGTTCGCTGGCCTCCGTGATGGAACAGGCCTGGCATTTCCGCAATTTCGATGCGGCCCATGTTGGCACGCACCCGGCACTGGAAACCTTGCTACTGGGCACCCCCATCACACCGATCACCACCGGTCAGTACCGTCACATCCCATTTCACTGGAGCATTGCGCACGTGCTGAAGCGGGCCGGCTACGACACGCTCTTTGTCACCTCCGGGCAGACTGGCTGGCGCGAACTCAACCGCGTCTTGCCCACCCAGGGATTTGACGAGGTGGTCGATGCCGCCAGCCTGCGCGCGCACTACGGCGTTGATGAGGGCGGCTTGTGGGGCGTGTGGGACGAGTATCTGTTTCGCTACATGACCGAGCGCTTGAATGACCCACAACGCAAGCGCCCGCTGTTTGTGTATGCCATGCCCACCACGCACCATCCGCCGTATGAGTTGCCTGCCAACTACCGCGCGCCAGACTATCAGTTGCGCGACTGGCCAGGCGAGCGTTCGGACGAGTCGCTCATCCCCAGCCTGAAAACTTACCGCTATGCAAATGAACAACTCGCGGCGTTCGTGCGGTCGGTGCAACAAGGGCCCGTGGGTGCCCAAACCCTGATCGCAGCCACAGGTGATCACACCATGCGTACCACCGGGCAGGTCAGCACGCCATCACGTCGGGTGTTGCAGCATCGTGTGCCCTTCATGGTGTGGGGCGCAGGTTCGCTGACTTGCCGCGAGGCCTTGGACGCACCCGCCAGCCACCTGGACATCTTTCCCACGCTGCTGCCCTTGCTGGGCGTGGAACATGGGTATTTGCACACGGGTCGCAACCTGACGCAGTGCCCACGCCCAAGCCCGGCAGCGTCCGAGCGGGACCAGGCCGTGCGGATACCCACTCCATCACCTGGCGCGGGATCCACGCCGATCGCCTTGTCCATGCTGGGCGGTGTGCGCACGGCCCAAGCCCTCTGGCAGGCGGGGCAGCCCAACAGCCTGGGATGCATCAATGCACACGGACACGTGCTGGAGACATGCCGCTGGCCCGACACACTCGACCAACAAGCGCGCGCACGTCTAGGGCTGCTCGACTGGCATGTGCGTCGCCACCTCAACCTTGCCACGCGCCAGGAAGCGCCAGCAGCGGCGGTGGCCGCAACCGCACGCTGAGCCTCAGGCCACGCCGTAGCGCTCGCGGTAGGCTTGCACCCGTGACAGGTGAGGCGCCATGTCGGCGCCTTGGTGGTGCTGCAAATAAGCCAGCAAGTCGGCCAGCGAGGCTATCGCACAC
>JACCDO011335331.1_pt1 | contig 22232 bp, 7 predicted proteins | sample 7446101 | NCBI WGS metagenome assembly JACCDO01 (sample SAMN15323440, study PRJNA562643) | freshwater metagenome | isolation source: river surface water | place: USA:Blue River Watershed | collected 2017-08-16
ATACGCATGAAAAATGAGAATTAGGGTTACAGATGACTGCGGCCCTAAGAACTAGTGTTGTTGGTTTTAGGAGAGAGCTAGTTTGTCCGCAAATTGTAAAAAGAATAAATGAGCTCAAGAGGAATCTAATGATTTCATTAGAGGATCTGTAACACAAGTCTACCAGTGGTTGCACCTCTCGAGTAATACGAAGCTAATTAAACATGTAATATTCTTCTATAATTAATTCTTTTCTTGATTTCAACACTGATTTCTCAATTATTATTACATTATGTATAAATTTTCAACTGTAAATCGTACCGGTGCAATTTTTCCATGTAACGACAAAACAAACAATAGGTCGAAAATGGACGTGCTGGGCAGTGTTGGCTACGGCGGCCAGGAGCTGGTCTTCTTGTCCCACGACGAGTACGCGTACTTGAGCGGCCGCAGCGTGACCTTAGTCGATGCAAACAAGGGTCCGAGGGACTGCGTGTGGTGTGATCACGACATGGGACATCTTGTATCGCATGTGGACAGCAAAAGGGTTGTGCTCGTACCAGCTACTACTGACAAGGATTTGATTGTCTTGGATTGTGAAAATTTGCATGATACCAAGAATATAGTACATATGAAGAATATTACTAATGGCGTTTTTATTAATATTATATTTTCTCGTACTGGTGATAGAATTTATGGTTTATCAAATGAGTTAGATCCTTGTTTGATTATATGGGATGGTGACAAATATAACATTATTGGGAGATTAAAGTTACCTTGTGCATTTATTAAATGCCTCGTAAATCCATTAGATAACAATAAATTAATACTAATTGGCAGTAACGGAGTTTATATTGTTACGATCAGTGAATTATTGAATCAAAACGAAGAATACGTGCTACCAATTAGAATTGATAAATTTAATTTATCGACAGTAAATATCACAACTAGTATGTTGTCACCTCGTGCTAGTGATGATGATGCAATAAATACAAAAAAGATATATAATTCTATAGTTACGTGTGCATTATGGACTCATAATAATACGGTAGTTATAGGGAATAAGCTAGGACACTTGTTACTTGTGGATCCATATAAAAATACAGTAGAATACATAACAAAATTGCCATCTAAACGTGATATCACTTCAAATCCAACAAGTTTTGCGCTTACAATTAATAATCTTATCATTGGTACTAATACTGGTCATGTGTATTGGTATTCATCGGATATCTTACTTGGATATACTAACGATGTGCATGCATTGCAATCGTCAAATATATTTGAAAATATCACGACATTAATAGTTGATCCTGGTTATGATAAGGTGTACATAGGCACTGCCGGTGGCACTATTGATGTATTCCGTGCGAGTGTTGTCGAAAAAGAAACGAAGGTTGAAGATGATGATCTTGGTGGAAATGGTGATGGAGGAGTCGGTAAGCACAATGAAATAACGACTCATATTGATCCAATTAGTTCTAGAAAGTACCAAGATGCAAGTGTTACATGCGTCACGTCATTTACATGCAAAACTAGTAGTAGTTCTGCATCTATTTATGTGACAGGATCGAATAATGGAACTGTTAATTTTTGGAAGCAACCGTTGTGTGAACCTGAGCCCATATCAGCTGGTGTTAATAGAATTCGTAAGTCAAATCCTTCCAATTTACAACTATTATCGTCGATAAATACTAATCCGGAACAGGAAGGGGCACCAACCAACGTCATTTTGTCTATGGAAGTGCTATTTAGCAACAACTTGGACGAAGTCAATCTATTTGTTGGCTATGCCAACGGACATGTTGAAGTATGGGACGTCACGATTTCAGATTCTGATGAGGAGGAGGAATATAGTAATAAGAACGATGATGAAATTCCCATTAAAATTGGAGTTCACACCGTTGCATCCTTTTACATATCACCATCTGGCGTTTCCATGATTTCTGTGTGCCAAAATAGGAACTTCATCGCTGTAGGATCACACGATAACAGATATATGTATGTGCTACAGAAGTTAGATGTCAATACCTTTGATGTAGTCATGTATTTGACATTACAAGACGATACTGATGTTCCTACAAGTATTTGCTGGTGCAACAATAATCTTTTCATTGGTAGCAAAAATGGTAAAGTGTATGCCTTAGCAGTTGATGAAATGTTACGCAATGGATACACGGTATTCGATGATTCAGTAATGGTACCATCGAAGGCGTTGCAAGTTGCTACTACTTCCATTCATGCATTGACATCACCTAGTACTGGACACATATTAGTTTCAACATTTGATAGCACTAGCCTTATTCATATCGATGTCACAAATGAGTTATGGACCGCACCTAATCCTCCTTCCGAAGCGAAGGCGTATCACACGGTTACCATACCCGAATACAGCACTGATAATTATTGCAGTGATCATGACAACTACACAATATCCACGGCGATTAGTAATGATCATCAATATTTTGCTACGGGTAGTGTTGACGGCACCGTATATATATGGAATGTGCAATCAAACTCATTGATAACAAAAGTTCACTTACATAAAGATAGTGTAATTGGTTTAGTGTTCAGTAAGGATTCGTCACTGCTTTTGTCGTGCAGTATTGATGGTTCCATATTTATTCTTGGTATTACGCGGGCATCGGGCTTATCTCGTCAGAAATCAGTCCATTCCAGCTCCAATGACGTATATTTACCAGGAATGACGTATATAAATGATGGTACTACTTGGCTAGAACAGAGAAATTATCAGTACAAATTAACATTAGAGAAGAGATTCGAGAGCAAGAAGTCGTCTATTCTCACTACGGTTGGTGACATTACGTCACGCCTCAATAGCATGATTCGTCGTAATACAGAAAAAGATGAATTAGAAAAAATGGAACGTAGTGAATTCGTTGTTGACATTAATGGACGTGATTTAATATTGGCTGATAGGAAACAAAATATTGACAAATTGAAGAGTGCTTATGATGATGCTGTCTTATGTAATGAATTAATTGCTGCGCGATTACGTAATAGTTTTTGGGACACCATGGAGGCAAAATCAACTATATTATTACCTCTAACTATCAAGGATGAGTCAATTCATGTTTACACTGTTTCGTCGATTCCTGTGCGCAAACTAACTGATGATGAGAGAGCTGTCTTAGATAAAATCAAGTTAATGCGTGCAATAGAATTACGCTCGCAACGCGCATCTGATCTTGGTTCTGTTACTAAATTAAGTAATGGACAATATCGTATTGGATGGAAAACAGCAGTGCATGGATGCCCTGGTAATATCTCTTGGATCCATAACGAAGGGGAACGCTGGCCTTGTGCAAACCTAATCAGCATACTAACTGATTTAGAAAAGATCGATGAAAAGAGTGAGAAGAAAGATGCTGCAGCCACCGATGCTACGAATGAAGAAGATGACGAAGGATCTATCGGGTCTCAGGAAGCAATCAATGAAGTAGATGATAAAGACCTATTCAACTTGTTGTACGCACCACAAGGTGTACGAACAGCTACCCAAAAAAAGATTCAAATTGAATTGCTTAAAGAGGTAGTGCGTGCAGTTGCCCGTAAATTTAATGAAGCATTTGAAAAACTTCGTATGGAAAAAGAAGACGTCATTGCATCTGTTGACTCAAGAAATGTACGTCTTACCGCAATCATGGAAGAGTTAAAAATAAGTGAGTCACTGACGTCATTCAAATTATCTTCCATTGAGAAGAAAGGTAATGAGATCAATGTGGACTCAAATATTATTAAATCTAAACGTTACGAGACGGAAGCTGAACTAGCTGCTCGTCTTGCTGATGAAGAACGAAAGCGTCGTGATGCTGATAGTAATAAAGACGATGCTAAAGGTCGTGCATTACAAGACATGATGAACGGTACTCTTGAAACCAAGAAAGATGTATTTGCTGAAGCTAATGCAATGGTACGCCCTACGTGGATGGATGAAATACCTCGTTCTAAAATGAATGAAGCTCAAGTCAAGGAATTCGATGCATTCGAAGCCAAAATCAAACAGATTCAAGAGGAACAAATCAAATATAATAAAAGTTTAGAAATTGAATATAAGAAATTAAAGAGTGAAATCGTTGAAGTGACCAAGCAATACGATGAAAAATTATTGAAAATGAGTAAATTAAAGATTCTTATTCAACGTGAGATATATGCAAATGAGTTGTATATGGCTAGACTCGGCTTAGCCATCACTAAGCGTGAACAATCATATACCTTATGGAAGAGGTATGAAGCAGAGCTAGTCACCAAGCAATCATTATTAAGTGGCGTAAATAATCGTATTAATTTATTTAAAAATGTTGTTGATGATGTGAAACAACGTTGGTTGGCAGCACAAGAAGAAGAAAAGAATTTAGAAAAAACATTCAAACGTGATTTACAAACACTATGTAATCTTTCATTCGATCAAGATACGCTGAAGATATTCACACAATTATATCGTAAGCGTAAATATCCAAAGATTGAAGGGGAAGATGATGACGTGGATGAGGAAAGTGCAATGGATGGTGACGTCAGTAAGAATAAAACAAGTAAAAGTGGAAGTAAAACATCCAAAACTAGTAAAAATACGAATAAAAATAGTAAAAGTAAGCAGCAATCAAAGATGAAAGGCTCGAAGGATGCAAGCAAAGTAGGTAATAAAGACTTGAACTTGGGTCCGATGCAACAAGCAGCACAAGCATTACATGCTGAAGAAAATGCTCATTCCGCATTTGATCCATTTCATCATGCTATACTACAACAAGAAAGAGAAAAATTAAAAATTCTCGCTGAAATCCCTTTACTTGTATCACTAAGTCTTGAGAATGATTGTCCTGATGGTCTTGATGTGGATCAGTTCACATGGTCACAGTTACAGGATTTGCGTAATGCCAAGATAAAAAAAGAGATTGAAACCAAGACGCTTGGTATAGAATATGCCGATTTGAAGAAGAAGCTAGATGCATTATGCAAAGAAGAAGCAAGTATCTTATCCGACATTGATGCAACAAAGAAATTATCGAATGAAACAAGCACATTGATCCGCAATATAGACAACAATGTTGAAGTCATCGTATGCCTCCGTCAAGGTCAAGATGAGGTTGATAAAGACGCTATTGTCACGTCATACAAGCATGGTGTGTTAATCCCTGCCGATGTGGTTCATCGTTTCAATAATAAAATTAAAAATGTCGGCAATGAAAAGATAAATGTATTAACAAAAATCAAAGAATTTAGAAGAAAAATTAATTTAATTGATTGGGAAGTTGAACATTTGAAATTAGAAGCTCATCATTATGAAGAATACTTCACGGACTTGCAGCTATTACGTGTTACTCGCGAGTTACAATCGGTGATCCGCGAAGGTAGTAATGCAGCCCAAGCAAAGCAACGAATGGATAAAATTAATGCACGTAAAGACTTAGTTGCTAAGAATTATGAGATGAAAATATCACAAATTAAAACTAAAAATCAAGAATTATCTCAACTTTTACATGAACGTTCTAATGAATTAAAGAAATTTGATAACGATATTCATGACTTGACCATTCAGGTGTTGGAGAGGAAGAAGGTCAAGCAAAGCAGAGATGATGCAAGAGGAAAAAATGGTGATATAGCTGGTTTAGCAGCAAAGAAAATGCATAAAATTATTGCTCGACGTCAACTTGTTGATACCGCCAAGAGTCAGGCGGAAGAAATTGATTTATTGCGACAAGAATTAGATAAGATTCATCAAAAAACATTTCCAAGCTTTGTAAGAAAGAAATTTCCGCCTGTATAATAAAAATTATTTATTTAAATTTCACCATTTGAAGTCGATCTATTGTTACCGAATCCACGTCCTCCTCTTTGTAACGAATTTCTTCGATTTATTGTATTACCAACAAGTTGTGAAACTGATCCAGTATCACTTTGTGTAGAGGTTGGTGGTGGAGGAAGTTCCTGGGTGTGACGTGAATTATGTGCCGCTGCCATTTGAGCAATTGCTAGACCACCCATTTGCGATGATAAATCTTGATCTGATGTATTATCTACAGCTTGAACTGGCATTGTTGATGGTCTTCTGGTCGCACCACCACGTAAAAAATCACCTCTTCCCATTCCTCCACGCCCTGTTGATAGTAATGCACTTTGTCTACGTTGTGCAGGTGCTGCACTACTAACAAGACCATATTCCAATTTAGCACGTTCACTTCCTTCCGATAACCTATTCGAATCTTCATCAACATTATCATCAGCACTTACTTTCGCAACTACTGAAGAATTACCAAATTTTAAGGCATTTGCACGACGCGCTGCTTCTTTTTGTTTCACCGCATCGGCATCAACATAACTTATCCAACCAGGTGCATCAGGATTTCTCTTCATAGCTAGAGTACCGATTGCCTTGCATAATTCATCCATCCAATCCTTCGCTAATTTAGGCGACTTAGCATCTAATGTGAATACCTTCATGGTGTTACTATCACCAGCTTTCAAGAAATAATCTGCATGTATATCAATGCCGCACCCTGGTGTACACTTAGGGTCCTTACTTGTTTCTATTAATGAAATAGCCATCAACGATATCTCATAGTTGGGCACTTTGTCGTCATCAAATAACTCTTTTTCCTCCTCATAACATGTTAATGAACCAGACGCAATGACAAAAAAACGCAATTTCCACACCACACTACCAGTAATACGATTAATTGTTTTCATATACAATGATCCAGAGTACATGATGGCACTGCGGATAGCTTCACTGCGCGATACCGCTCCTTTATTTCCATCACTAGGATCTTTAACGACGATAGTCCTCGCCTCTAGCAAATCGCTTAATGCATCAAACCACTTGGAGTGCTCGTCTTCATCCTCGGCAACGAGGACATATACCTTGGATTGGGTCATGATAATTATAGAATTTTCAGGTTCATCAGCATGTATTGCTTCCCTGATTTCATACGCTGCTCTCATATCTACATTGGAAAGTGCCAATGCATTATTGGTGGACAGATTAGGTGATTTAAAGCATAGTAGATTGAAGCCACGCAATACAAACCAACGCTTACGATAATTATTTTTAGCGCCGCCAACATTTAACAGTTTGTCCTCACGTTTGTACAAATAACCGTATAAGTCAGGTACATCGTCCGCATACTCAAATACATTACCGGGATGTGCACCACCGTCAATACTATTACCAATAGATGATGTACCTTCATCAACTGCCTCCTCGTCTGTTTGGTTAACGGACTTATTATCATCCAAATAATTGGGTTTACACTTCTCTACACTAGTAGATATGTGCTTGATGCCAGCACGTAATGCTTCTGGCGCTACCTCAATCACTTGGGTAATGGCATCCAACCATTTCTCTATAATGGCGCTATCCTTCGCTCCAATAGTGACCGTAGGTTGCAATGAATCGGTCGACTTAATCTCTAGTTGATAAACGTATCCTGAAGTACGTTGCTCTAGTATATCTTCAAATGCTACAATGCTTTTAATTGTACAGGCTTGAGAATTTGCAATTAAAATCGATCGCGGCTTACTCACTCTCTTCTTAGATTTGGAAGGAGCTACCCAAGACAACGCACCATCTTTTAATTCAAACTTGCGTGCTGCAAACTTTTTAGTTAACTCACTTTTGATTGCCATTTCTCCTTGGTCGGAGGTACCGTCAATGCCTTTCGCGGCATCAATAATCTCAAGGTCGTGTGTGGTGATAGGAGTATCTGCTGTGCTGGAGGCAACAATAGCGGATTGCCATGTCATCATCCAATTTTCTCTGTTGAAATATAAAATAATTTCATCGACTTCACTGCCTCCAACATGGGAATCATGCTCACCAACATGGTCGATGAAGGATTCAGAACCGCATATTAAATGTAACATAAATTGCTGATCTGCAGGCATAGTTTTATCATGTACTGCACGAATATCAACGATTTGATTTATAAGAAAGTATGCGTCTCTCTCAATACTAGCTGATCCCCCAGGTGCTGGCTTACGAAAGGACAAGATATCCTGTCTTATATCGATGTAGCGACGGCGCCGTTGGTTCAAAGCAGGGTAGTATACGTTACACCAACCTTCAATTTTTATAGCATCTAAACTTGCAGTATTATCTCGTAAGAAACTAAGTGTCTTGGGCCAGCCTGAGTTGGCTATTGTATCCATGGCATCATTGAACGTAAACTGGCCCAAGTCAATACCATTACAATGAGTAACATAATCTTTGAGTTTTATGCAACCACTCGCCTCTGACCTACCCATTGTACCATCATCATTGGATTCAAATGATATGACGACGATTGTATTATTGACTACATTACCGTCATTATCCTTATTGATCTGACCCATTACATTAACCATCAAAGGTCCCGGATCGTCGAATGTATAGTCATACTTGGTCCATTTGGTTGCATCGAGTGTCGCAGAAGTACCAGTTGGAACAACAATAGATGCTCTATGATGCATTTTTGTTGTTTTTTTGTTTGTATTATAGCGTATACCCCGCGCTAAATTGATAGCTAGAAGCCACTTTAACATTACTTGATGAGAATCTGCAGATATTGTATAGTGTTTAATACTGGTTATCAAATCCAATGAAAATTCAGGTGCATCATATACAACAGAGAGTGTTACATTCGTAATATCCTTCAAAGGAATTCGTCCTAATAGTATGAGAAATATGTAAGTATAAGTATAGTAAAAAAGGCAAATGGACTTCACTGGTCATACCTAACTCCTCTGGGCTTGCCTCATCTTTGTAGTATATCAATGCATTAACATTCTTATCTAGAACAAAAAATCTTCTCTTATAAGCACTCGTCGCTAACATACTAATAGATTCAAAGATGGATTGTCGCTTGGTCGCCACTTTCTTGTCGCTTCCACCACCACCTAATCCTTCAATATATGCTCTTTCTTGTGCCTGGCGCTTGTAATCGGGCTTGGAGAGGTATCCCTTGGGGCTGTTGAACCATAAATCAGGCTTTTCCTCCAACGAAATCTGTAATTTCTCCACTAATTCATCCAAACTTTTTGACATTTTGGTTTGTTTGATTCTAATTCGATGCTCAAATTCGAGTGACCAGAAATTTACAGTGAGCCACTATGTCGTCGAAGAGGAGAGGCGAAGATCAAGTTATGCAGTCGCCGAAGAAGAATCAAGTCACTGCGTCTTCTCTAAAGGTATCCTGCCTAGTTTCGTAAGGCCGGTTTACACCGGTATGGATTGTGAAAAAGTGACAAAAGTTCATTGATTTCATGCAGAATATGCGATAGAGATAGTATTTCGAGATCTCTTCGATGGTTACCAAAAGGGACTCCAGTTCCAACCAATATTGATGAATAAACTCAGTTGACTACGATGAAGTGAAGATACACACGGAGGTGACTATGTGACAATTAATATACAAAAAAATTAAAGCCGATTTATTTCAATGAATCAATCAATATATTCTTGAAGATGTCCGTTAATGCATTTGTATCGAAGCAAAGACTTGACTTTCCAACAAGCACTTCTTGTATTTTCTTTGCCTCTTCTTGATCTAGTGATGCTATCAATATTAAGTGGTTAGTTATACGTGTCTCATCTTGTCCCATCATTGCTGTTGCAACCGTTTTAGGAGTTATTTGATATCGTGAAAAATTTGCATCAGAAAAGATTATATTAAAACCTTCCACATCATTCTCATCCTTCATCACATTTTTCAGATTTTGATTACCTGATTCAATCGCTTCCAATGTGTAATCACCAGCATTACAATACTGTGTATACGCAATACAAGATTGTAAAACTTCAAATTTTTGTTTCTCATTTACTGGTTTGTTATCTCTTCCCCAATCAACCAATTTTATGTCCGGTGAATCACCATTATGGCCAGTAATTGCATAGTCATAATAGTCGCCGTTGGGCATCGCTTCCATGATCAATAGCACTACCTCCATCATACGTTCTAGTCTGCCATCGTAACCATTAAATCGGTACATACTTGCGGAAATATCTACCACGAAATGAAATTTCTTATGTTGCTTGTTCTCAGTGGAATCGGCTGCTTTTTTCTTCTTCAATTGATCTGGTGACCGTTTTTTATATATATTTTTTTCACCTAAAATACCATCAATCAATCGGGTTTCATCTAATTCCCCTTGGCTTTGGTTACGCAGCCATTCCCGGTCGTTCACGTGTCTATTAGTTATCAAGATACTCTTTAACTGGCTCACATGCGCTTCAACTTTACTATAGAATCGTAAGTACGCATTATACTCAAATTTTTCCATTTTAATATCTTTTAAGCGTTTATCTAAGCTTTCTTTCGCCATTTTCATCGCCTCACTTTTAATCTTATCACTGACTGCTGCTTTATCAATATCAGATATTTGATGAACTGGATTACCACTATCTAACCGATATGGACCTCCTCTTCCACCAAGTCCAGCGGTGTTACTGCCACCGCTACCTCCTGCCCATGTATTACCTCCTACGTGTGGTTTATTGTCAGGATCGATTTTCCCGTGTTTTGGGAGACTATTGGCATCCGTTTTAGGTGACGAGGTAAGACTGGCTCCACTGCCCTTAGCGGTAGTACTATACTTTTGAATATCCCATTCTAATAATTCATTCAGTTGCTCCTTGCCAATATCAATCCCGCGCTTTTTGAAACGAGATAAAATATGATTTCGAATCGATGGTGTGAGCGAATCAAAACTAATAACATTCTCCAACGCCGCACCAACACTGTCTTGTGGATACGCTTGCAAATGTTTGATTATTGAAACAGACTCTCTTGACGAAAATGGATAATTGATCTTTCCCTGTAGATAATCAGCGCGTAGATCACTGAATACAAGCGCCATATTATTGATAAGCTCCTTGTCTACGGCTGGCCCAAATGACGTCAGCAATTCTATTTCACTTTCAATGTCCAGTTCATTCATAACGAACGTCAAAAAGGAGTCCCCACACGTTTTAAAGAAGTCGTTCCCTTGAAAAGGATAAATACCAGGATTCGCTAGTAAAATTAATCTGAAATCACTATGTTTCACGATGACATTGTCACTGGCCACACCGCGGTTTGACCCACCGGAAACTATGCGTCTCCCGTCGCCCAAGTAAATATCCTGGTCCTCCGCGAGTGCCTTCAGCACAAATACGACTTCACTCGAAGCTTTATCTACTTCGTCAACGACTAGTGTCCGGCCGTATTTCACCGCTTTGACTAATGGGGAATCTTCAAATATAATGCGACCATCAATCAAAGTTGGTAACACGGTTAATGAATGGATACTACTATCGCGATGAAGTTGAACATACTCCTTCTCAATCTGCAATAAATGTAGTAAACGATCGATGATTTTATTCTTGCCTACTCCTTGGTTGCCGATCAATAGTATCGGATCCTTCTCTGGCCCTTCGAACGAGTGTGTCAACAACTCCGTGATAAGCTTCGTATGAGTAACGTTATCGTGGTATAAAGGAAATGGGATTTTCTCAGGATTCTTTTTAACACTTTGTCTTATAATTCTTTTTTCACCAACATGTAAGAACTGACCATCCGAACTCACAACTGGGTGAGACACAGCGTTGCTAGTGGCAGCAATACTCTTTTTCTCAACTGGTAATTTAATCTTTTTTAGTATTTCTTCATACACTTCCCTCATACTATTAGGGAGATACTGTACCATAAGCATATCGTCTAGCTTTTTCCTGATATATTGGTCGAGTTCGTGGCGATTGGCACCAGCACTCTTCTTACGCGCAATTAAATTTTCTAATGTAAATACTTGTTTTAATGATAAATTAAAGGGTGTGGACTGCTTACTGGTATTAACGAGCTCCTTCATCAGGTTACTTAACAGAATGGACTCGGGTGTATTCGTCTGTATCAAGCTAGTGATTTTATCCTGAAACATAATATTTTCATCGATAAAATGAATAGAAAACGGTAAATCAGCGATTAAATACCTATCACGATATTCATTCTTATTAGCGGGCGGCACAGTTAATGCCAAGATGCGGAATGAAGGATGAATTTGCGCGATAGTTCCATCTGGCAACTCAATGCGATTGTCATTCAGAATTCGTCTTATTATAGCTAGTGCACTCACTTCTAAGCGATTAAAACCATCCAAAACAACAATATCACCACTTTTTAAGGCACATATTAATGGACTATCTACCCATTTGGAATCGCCATTTTCATCCGTTATTCTTCGCTGAAGCAGATCACGAGCAGACAGTTCACTGTATAACTGCATTGTTTGATGAGATACATCCTTAGATAGCTGCGATAAAAACAAATTCGTTAAATGAGTCTTTCCAACACCTTTGTTTCCCACAAGTAACATGTGCTTACCAGCTTTATTATCCAACTTAAGTTGATGCAAAATACGAGCCTGTTCGCGGAAAGTGTGATTCATCACGTGGCTATTTTTGGTACTGGGTGCTGGAAGTAGGTTAAACTTTTTGTATATATTTTCAATCAATAACTTGTACTTATCTGGGATATAGGATTGAATTAGTTGGTATGGCAATGTATTCGCCCGCAAAGCATCCTCCACAGTGATTGATGCATCCATGTTTAAAAGTTTCATTGTATTGTAGATGTTTTTCAGGCTAAAAATAGGTAGCAATGAAACCGCATTATCACTATCATCTTTAAGGGATTGCTGGCGAAATATATTCAAAGTTTCATAAAATGAAATAACCTCAATCATATTGGCGTCGTTCTGCTTATTGTAAGTAAAATGAGTTTGCTGTACTGCTGACGATGATAATAAGGAAATAATTGAATCCGTTTTTAACTCATCGATATAACGGGATTGGAATCTGGAACGTAGTGGTGGGTCAATATTCAACGATGAATTACTGATATAAGGAGGAGTTGGTGTGGATAAAGCAACAACCCAAAATCTAGGATGAACAGGTATAAGTCTCTTATTGAAAGCTTCTAAACCATCCTTATTTTCACTCATAACCTTGTCAAAAGTAGATTTATTCAACAAAAAAGTGCCATCTTCGAGTGCCATTTCCCGATTTTCTAGCAAATTATTTAACGTTGGGAGTATATTTTTCTCCGCCTTTTCCAGTCCATCCAATATTAGAACTCTTCCAGCTTTCGCCGCTCTTACAATTGCTTGATCGACGAACAAAATCGAATTCTTAGATATTTCTCTTCGTTGAGTTAAATCACAAGCAACAGTATCCCTAGTTATTGACAATAGCTCGGTTTCTAATCCCACTTCTTCACAAAATTTTAGTACTATTGCCCTGCGAAGACTCGTTGGATGTCCAACAAGTAAACAGTCTTGATTCAAATTATACTTTTGCGCCAACCATCTTAAGTGACCATTGATTTCACCCGGAAGTCTCTGGCCATTCAGCAAATGAGAAGATGGAATCAAACTTTTATCATTCGTTGAAGCACTATTAACGATATTTATATCACCGAATACCGTGACTTGTGTTCTCACTCCTAACGCCGCAGATCTACGCCTTGCAGGCAAATAGCGACATCTTAGCATGACTCAAACTGCTGTAAACTGGCAACCGCCAAAGCACTATTACTAATACTGCCTGGAGTAGTCTAGCTCTGGTTTTCTCACAGGCTATCAGGTACGTACCGTACCTAGTTTAATTTTTTGGTCCAGAAGTAAAACATCCACACCCTTTTTTAGTTTGAAAAAAAGGTCTCGGATATAGTTTCCTACGCTTGTTACTTTGCGGTACGTTGGTGTTGGACGATTAACGCGCGTGAATCGGATCAGGAAGATAGGCCGATATGCTACCCGCAATCCGCCCGGTGGCATTGATACCATCCGCGAGCCAAATTGCGAATAAATCCATATTATTTTTGGATAATAAATTAGCAATTTATGCATCAACACTAGCGTTATATATCTATGATGCGACAACTTTTGTTCTAATTAAAGTGCTAACAGTGTCTGATCGCACAATATCAGGATTTGACATATGCCCAACGAATCATAATCTTGTTGTGATAACATCGATAGATGGCACAACACAAGTGTGGAATATCATTGATGAAGTTAAAATAAGTATGATTTCTTTGGAAGGATCAGGCAAAAATATGGCATTATGGAACCCATTTGTAGCAAATAATATAGCTATAGTGTCGAATATTCCATATTTTCGAATAGTAATATGGGATACAACGAAACAATCAAATGCTTTGACAGAAGTCTTTACATCTAGGGGCAATACGTTGAAATTAGGCGCATTCCGTTGGAATCCATTAGTTGCGAATCAATTAGCAGTTGGTTTTGATAATGGACTGGTCAATGTATATGATACCGTAAGTAGATCCGTTAGGGCTTTACAGAAAGACGGCAGGACATTACCCGTAGTGGACTTACGATGGGATAGACTATCTTCTATTTACTTGCTGGTGGCATATACATCATTTATATCGTTGTGGGATGTAGAAAATCAAACAGAAATTCACACTTTTGAGAAACAGAATCTACCCATATCATCCATAGCGTGGATGGACTGGACAGCGGGTAACTTTATCTCAACGAATGCCAAAACAGGAGTGATTAAAGTATGGAATGCATCGCAACAGCAGCCGTTAGAAATTATTAAGGTCGGTAAAATAGGTATTAATTCGAATTGTTTAGCCGTTTTATCACATTCCGGTATATTTGCGGGGGTTGACGGGAGCATTGAAGTGTACAATTTCGATAAAAAGATAAGTGTCTATTCCTCAGAAGCAGCGCATTCTGACACTATTTTTGATTGTAAATTTATGACCAACTCCCCCGATTTACTAATCACCGCATCTTATGATAAGACGATCAAGATATGGAGTGTAAGTAACACGAAACTAGTGAAGACTATCGTCGTGGATGACGGGATTATTTATAACTGCGATACTAATCGTAAAGGCACTATAGTTGCTGCTGCATGCCAATTTGGAGCCATTTCCCTATGGGATACATCGACTTCGCGCATTATTGGTAGGTTCGTGCATCATTCAAAGGCAGCATTTTCTGTTGCATGGAACCCGCATGTGGATAATGTGATTGCATCAGTTTCGGGTGATAATATTCTGGTCGTATTTAAAATTGATTTGAATAGTTTACAAAATCCTGACAATACCCTTCATATGCCTAAGGTGAAGGGTACTAAAGTGCACATTAATGCACCAGGTAGCAATCACGTGCGCTTAGATGTGTCCCACATCTTGCTAAAGTTTGTGCATCCTGCACCTGTCTATGGTTGTAGCTGGAACCCTAAACAATCCCAGTTTATTGCAACCGGTTGTCAAGACAGCCACGTGCGCATTTTTGATTATATCAGTGGCAACTTGTGCTATCAATTGTATGGACATTCTGCGCGATCGTTCAATGTAATATGGTCACCACTCACTGATGGCAGACTAGCATCTGGTTCTGATGATCAAAAAGTGATAGTATGGGATATCAATCTAGATGACTACGAAGTTGGAAGCGGCGTCAAAGATATTAAACCAACGGTTTTACTGGTGGGACACACATCAAATGTGCGTGCATTAGCGTGGAATTACGAGAATAAATATATACTTTTAAGCGGTTCATGGGATAGTACTATCAGAGTTTGGAATGTTTTTACCGGCAATTGTATTCAAGTCATTAATAACCACTCTGCTGACGTTTACTCTATTATCTCGCACCCAGAGAGACCATTTACATATGCATCATGTTCGCGTGATACTACCGTAAGAATATTTGAATTAGAAGGAATTTTTGAGTTAATGCGAATCAAGGCAATATGGCAAGTTAACCTGGAATCGATGTTAGGCTCAACCGCCACGGATGCCATGATGAACTCGGTGGTTAGACCAAAAGAAGTAGAGACCATGCTGCACGTACCGGCTGCAATGAGCGGCCTAAAGAGCCTGGCGTTGAACGTGTACCTGACCATGAGCACCAACGACCAGCCCGACGATAAGTTCAATTTAGCTAATAAATACTATAAAATATTCAATTTTTTTGGTGGTTCTAACGGTTGCTTAGATATCTGGGAAGGAATACTGGGTGGTTTGAGCCAAGGCAGTAATAAACAATTCTCGTATGTGCGCAACACCAATTATCGGGTTGTGCTGAGTGCTGATGAAATCATACCGAAGGCAAAGTCCATTGCATTGAAGTATGAATCTACTAAAATGACGTCATCAAAACGCGGAGAATTAAGCAGTAAAGTTGAAGAAGCACTAAGAATTGCCCTGATAAAATATGCGCAAATAGGCGATATAGAAAAATGTTGTTCATTATTAATCGAATTAAATGAATGGACAACAGCGTTATCCATCGCTCCGTGCGTATCGATGGACTACTACAAAGCTATACTTGCTCAATATTCCAAGATACTAACTAGTAAATCGGATGATACTGTAATTCCTTACATGATGGGGGCGCAGAATTACTCGGATGCAATTGATTTCTATTTGCATCGTAAAGACGTTGCTAGTGCATTAGTTATAGCGAAGGTAGCTGAGTCAAAACCCTCCAAGTCAACCGCAATGCATGCTATTCCCTCCAGCGGTTATGAGAGCAAATACGACGATTTTGAAAGCGACAATGCTAGCTCTAAAGCTCTGATGAAGTCAGTAATCGACCAAACATCAGCTAATTTTATAGAATTTTCTCATCCATTTCTAGCCGCTGCTCAGTACATAAGTATTAATGATGTGAATAGTGCGCTCTCGATACTCAGTGGTTGCGGTGCATATGACCTGGTGTACGCTATTGCAGCCATATTTGACGTAGTTGAACCATATTACATCATCAAATTGGCTGAGAAATGTGCCGAGTTCAATGAGATTCAATTGGCCGTGACGAGGCTGCGCAGCATCAAAGACGAAACCGAGCAAGAAATAGGCTTATTGTTGAGTAAATACGCACCCGAACAAGCAGAAACGATACTGCTTAGCTTAGGGTACCACCACTTGGATTATTGGTACCAAAAAGCGAAAGATGAAGAGGCAATTGGGAGTGACGTTGAGACAGTTTTGTGCTATATTTTGGCACAAAATTTTGATAAAAGCGCGATTGTAGGAATGAATTATTTGAAACGGTACATCCAGGAGCCCATCGATTTGAATGTAAATTCCAGGAAGTTAATCCGTTACTTGAAATACATCAATTGCAATAAACTAGATCCAAGTATACGTGAACTGTTTAAATGCTATATGTATTGGTTCGGTGCACACGAAGCTGCTGAAATCGCATTATGGCAGACCTCATACAACATGTTGCACCTTTTAAGCGAAATTGACGCGGCTTTCATAGTGAGTAAAGACCTGATACTATATCAAGAGCTATGTATTCGGATCATGGGGGGTGACAGTGACGTGGTTAGTAGTATTAATAATATTATTACTACCCAGACTCCCGCTTCGATTGTAGACAGTCTAGAGAAATTGAAGTCGTTCATACTGGATGCATCAGAAAAGCAGAATACCAGCACATGGAACCGATCTGATATATCCCGGATTTGGGGCGACAATACTAATGCTATATTTAAAGAAATGCAAAGAATGAGCAACGAGTTATCACTTCCTTCTTTGAATAAACTATGCAATTCTACAATCAAGTCCAAGTATAACAGCAAAGTGACTTGTATGTACGAGGTCAAGAATAGCCGCGTCACTTCGTTCCGTCCAACGTCACAAGGATCCAAGGTTCCCGTTGCCGGGAATATTAAATTTTCTTACATTTCTAAAAAAAGGATCACTGGTTTATATATTCAAATCAATGAAAACGGATGTCGGGAACCGTTATACGCTGCGGTAAATGAAATCAACGAATGGAAAAAAATTCTACCATATATACTATAAAAAGACAAAATCCTAAATGTAAATTACAAAATGTTCGTCTGTAATGTAATCAACTGGTAATTCTAATACAACGGACTGACCGCAGCGACGCTGGATATCTCGCCCAAGGCACCTGTTCACGGACCACTCCATAATGCAGCAGCGAAGCCGCAGCATTGACACCGGTACTAATACCGGTACCACAAAAAGTCATCGCCAAAAATTTTTTGGTAAAAAATTACAATTTGGTACCAAATTACGCTGTGAAAAGTACCAGTAAGAGTGTGTCTGTGTATTGATTGAGTAAATAATGAGTTTGCTTATTGAAGGGGTGAGTAGTAATCAATCGCTTGCGTTGGAGTGGCTGGTGAATGACAACAACCACCTGGTTGAGTTTACAGTATTAAAATTGACCGGAGAAGTGTTACCAGATAGCATATGGGATATTATGCGCCGAAAAAGCAATGCATCATTATTATCAGTGACAATTACACAAGATGAAGTATCGCTATGCGGACCTTCTGATTTGCTTAAGTCGGCAGTAGAAACAGAGGCCATAGTCGCTGAAGAAGCAGGATTCACTGGTTTCAGAATTATAGGAATCTTTGATTTCGCTTTGATAGGAGTGCTAGCTGCTATTGCTAAACGTCTTGCGATGTATAGTATTTCTATATTAGCATTATCAACATTCAACACCGACTATATATTGGTGAATAAGAGTAAGGTATCGCAAGTAGAGTTGATATTGCATGAATACTTTAATGAAAAATATACATTTTTCTTTACTAATGTGCGGTATAATGATCCCATAACATCAAGAATCAATACAATCATAGGTGCTATCAAAAGAATCTCAGCAGAACCTTCGACTGAGGGATATGTGATCCACATAGTAGGTGCAGAAGAGAACGAGGTCTATGGTCTTAATGAAGAGATTTTAGCAAGGAAATATTCTCGTTTATTTGATTATTTTGTACAAAATAATGTTAACAGGTTACACTTAGTGTTTATTGGACCAAATGTTATCCTTCCCGACTCCCATCACATTGCACTGAAGCACGGTCAAATGAGTGTACAAGTAGATGCATACTCGCAGCTTTACCATGAATACTATACTACCCATGACGATAAACCTAACCTAGTGGTATTGTTTAATGCAGGAGTTTGGGGATACACAGATTGGTTACCCACTCTCGCAATATTGGACAGGTTTCAAAGCGATGTATATATACTTATCACATCGTTTACAATGGAGGAAGCAGATGACGATGATGACACAATAGTTGAGTATTTCAGCACCCATAAAAATAGCAAAACAATCGAATTCCTTTGGAAACCTGAATTGAACCAGCATCATACTTCATTGGAGTATGAAAGGGGGCATGCACTTGACTTGAATCGAAAATACATCGACAATATGTATTGGTATTGTTTTCACTTCACGACTGCATGAATCATATGTCTTGCGCGCCCCGGTTTCAATTGGAGATTTAATACATTTAAACCAAGATTATGCAGTTGCTGTTGGACTGCTGTCTTTTCTAGTTGAGGATTAGTATCATCTATTTTGATATTATTCAACGGCAATCGATCTGCGAGTATGAAGGACACGGGCTGTTTTATTCCGCGATTCTGATAGTGTTCGAGACAAGAATCTTTACATGATTTTAAAACAAGCATAGATTTTTCAGGTTGTAAATACATGAGCACAGCCTCTGCCATAAATATAAAACGAGTTGGCTTGTTCAACTTGGAAACGGAGGAATAAATTGCTTTCAATTGCTGTTGCAACAAATCAATGTCATTTAAATTAGCCGGCAATAGCTTTGGCACTTTCGTTTCAGATCCTCTACGTTTGATAAATCTATTTAACATATTTTTCTTTTGTTGAACCACTTCAGGCAAATCAATTTCATAGAAGTCGATATTATTCCTGTGTCGCTGATTTAAGTAACGCAGTGCTCGAGTATCGAATCCTCCGCCTAATACTACCACCATCACATTGTTGTCATTATCTAACTGCGATAACTCCTCGTTTAGTCTATTATCCATGAACACGGTTCTTATTGCAACATTTGCATGATGTAAGTTGGGATATAAATAGCACAATGGAAAGTGAACAATAAATCGCGTAACCGATGGCAAAAGGTCATAAGCAACGCTTTTATCGTATAGAAATTTATTGAATATACGATTTCCTGATATTGCTTTCCACCACAATACCGAGAGATTTACAAAAGTATCATTTGGCGCACATTTATCAAAGTAATGTAAAATTGGCAGAGATTTTGAATGTAACAGCCACGCTAATTTCCACACAAATGCTGGTGCATTCCACGGGGAGGAAACACCGACTGACGTCGCAGCATCATTCAATAACGACGCTGAATTCAATCTGTTATCCAGCAACGAGAATCGGATATTGGGAAATAGCGACAGCTTCGACACGACCTGCAGCTGTAGCAGTCCGAAGCAGAGTAGAACTGTGTAGACATGCAATAGACGCATTTCAATGAATGAGTGATCGAGCGGGTACTAACTAACAGTGACTCACAGTGAGGCACATCGGCGATGATCCCAGGGATTAGTGAGAACAGTGATAAGACGATTGAGATTTACTATTTACAGCTGTACCAAGCGAGTGTTGGACAATTATATATGATAAACACAGAAAATACTAGGCTCTACGCATTATAATCTCATTTCAGACTACCGAAAGGGTATAAACGATCACACGAGGCCTGTATTCTGCTTTAGTAAGAAGTAATAACAGACCAGAGTCCTGCAAACACCTGTCGTTACACGCTTCGACCTAGTTAAGTAAATGCTCAATCAATTTATTTGTTGAAATTAAATTTAATTCGAGCACCGGTACTAGTACCGACAAGACCAACCATACCAAAATCGCCAAAAAATAGTACAAAATAATCATGAAATCGAAGAAAATAGCTTCGAAAGTGAGCAAATCGGAGGCGAAACGCGCCCCGCAGGCGCTATGGCCGGGTTCTGGCGGATACACGATCGAATCCGACGATGAGATTCCGACGGAGCAATTGAGTGATGATGACGAGATCGATGAACCAATTGCAGGGGAGAAAAGAAAGAAAAATAGTGAAAATGGAAAGAAAAGTGTTTTCTCATTTGAATTTGATGATGGCAATAATTACAGAAGGATTGAGTCGTCTATAGATGACGAAGATGAAGTTAGCAACAATGTAAGTAGTGATAATGATGGCAATAGTAGTGACGATGATGAAAGTGATGATGATGATGATGGAAGCATTGATAATGCCGACAACGTAAGACTTATGCCACATACTGAAGAGCGGGCTATGAGGGCTATAGAAAAAAATAAAAGAAAAAAACAAGAAGATCCAGTTGTAAATGAAGGTATGGATGAAGAGACAGAGGCAAAGTACTTTGATTCCGTAATCCAGTCAACTGCAGAGGATAGCTTGATGTTTACACAACTTAATTTAAGCAGACCATTATTAAGAGCAATTGAATCAGCTGGTTATGTCACACCTACACCAGTGCAAGCAAAGGTTATACCCTTAGCTATGGCTGGCAGAGATGTCTGTGCAAGCGCTGTAACTGGTTCAGGTAAAACTGCAGCATTTGTATTACCATTCTTAGAGCGGTTGTTATTCCGTCCTAAAGATGATGCAGCTATTAGAGTTTTGATTGTGTCACCAACAAGAGAGTTAGCAACACAAACATTCAAAGTGTTAAATACACTAGCTCAATTTACTGATATTACCTGTGCGTTAATATGTGGTGGTGTTAAGGATGTAAAAAATCAGGAAGCAGTACTACGAAATCGTCCAGATGTTATTGTCTGTACTCCAGGACGTATTATTGACCACTTGCGTAATAGTCATTCCGTGAATATAGACAATCTAGATGTATTAGTGCTGGATGAGGTCGATCGCCTACTAGACATGGGTTTTCAAGAGGAAGTCGAAGAGTTATTGAAATATTGTCCAGTAAACCGTCAAACATTACTATTTTCTGCTACTATGACCCCTAAAGTTGATGATTTAGCGAAGTTATCATTGAAGCGTCCAGTGCGCGTCAAGACTGCCAGTAATGTTCGCCAGGTCGCACCTCGATTGATTCAAGAGTTTGTTAAAGTGCGTAATGACGACGAGAAGGAAGCGATGTTGGCGGCTTTAATAGTCAGAAATTTTAATAAAAAATGCATTTTATTCTTTGAAACAAAGAAAGATGCCCATCGTTTTTATGTGATATTAAAATTGTTGGGAATGCAAGCCTGTGAACTACATGGAGATATTAATCAAAGCCAGCGATACGCTGCATTAAATCAATTTAGGGAGAATAAAGTTGACATAATGGTGTGTACAGACGTCGCAGCAAGAGGATTAGATATTCAAGGGATACAAACAGTAATAAACGCGGAAATGCCAAGTAATTCTAGTA
>JACCDO011379468.1_pt1 | contig 22228 bp, 9 predicted proteins | sample 7446101 | NCBI WGS metagenome assembly JACCDO01 (sample SAMN15323440, study PRJNA562643) | freshwater metagenome | isolation source: river surface water | place: USA:Blue River Watershed | collected 2017-08-16
ACTTCCTTATCTATGGTCGCTTTTGCTTCTTCGACCGTTAGGCTCATCTTTTTATCTTTAAACCGTTTCATCATGTATTTTTCAACGCGAGAAGAAACCAGCGACTCTACGGTTCTTTGGACAACTTCCGATTCTAACATATTCCTAAAGACTACACCCTTACTCGAACGCAAATGCTTAATGGTGTTAGCTAAAAGCAACGCACTTTCTTTGTTCTCTTTCTTTACGCGACTCTCTCTAATAGCGATGATAATACCGTCTATCCCATAAGTATTCCCGTCGCCCATATCAACGTCGTGTCTAGACCGCGCGCAAATACCGTCAGCCGCATCCTGCGAAATGCCTATGTCGGTCAATAAAGAGGACCATTTAACGAGAGACTCTTTATCTACCTTTTTAGCACCGGCACCGAAAGCCACCAAGGACCCAAAGCTTGTTATAAACCTAGCTTCCGGGGACTCAAATACGCTGTCGCCACCAAGTAGTCGAAAGGGAATGTTGTTGATTGCTAATGCACTCTGGGCGGCTGGGAATACAATAGTTTTTGACCGTGCTATAATAGCGTAGTCGTTGTATGTTTTTCTCTTACCGTCGCCATTCTCTACTTCCTGGATGATTAAATCGGCCACCAGTCTCAAATCCATAATAGAGTTGAGCGCAGAGAACCTAACCGCACCGTCGTTCTCCTTGGCTGCGGATAGATTTTTGGGGACGCGCCTTGTATCTGGTATAACTTTGATTATATCGGCAGCTAATTCTACGATATTCTTTGCGCACCGTCTATTTGCCGACAGTACGTGCTTATGATTAGAGTTATTAACGAAGTCTCTAAAGCGCCAAACGAGAGCTTTACGCCATCCGTATATCGACTGGTCATCATCACCAATAACGGTGATGGATTTTGCTCTTTTAGCCATCTCGTGAATGAAAAGCCATTGAACGGCGCTTAAGTCTTGAGCCTCGTCAATAAAAATGTGTTCTGGTAGAGACTGGGAAGAGGCTAGCTCATCGCCTTTTAGAAGTAATAACCTCAATCCTTCGGATATAATCCTATCGAAGTCTATATGCCCGAAGTCGAGAGACCTCTCTTTATATTTATTATAAGCATCCACGATGGCCTGTTTAGGTTTTTTACCTTTAAGCCATGGGTCATGGTCTCTTACATCCTGGCTATATTCTCTCGTCTCTAACTCGGCTATCCACTTATTAAGCTCGTCCATACTAATCGTTTTTGACGTATTTATATCGCCATAACCGGCGATGTTTCGAAGGATATTTTCTTTAACTCGGTTAGACTCTTTTTCATCCATAATAACCGGCTGTCTAGAATATCCTAAAGCTTCCCAGTATTCGAGTACGAGAAATGCACAGTAGCTATGAAGGGTGCCAGTCAAGAACATCGCTGGTCGTCCTAGAATAGAACGCACTCTTCCTGCTAGCTCTTGAGCACCAGCCTTAGTAAATGTTGTAGCTAAAATAGACGAATCCTTAACGCCATGTTCTGACATTAATGATGCGATTCTGAAACTGATGGTGGTAGTCTTTCCGGCACCAGCCGTCGCCACGATAGAGCTAGAACCGTCACGATGAATGGCTGCATCCGCCTGTTCTTCTGTCAATTTAATCGATTTTGCTAAAGCACTCACTTTTGAAATTACCTCGTTCGGGAATTGAATTAATTATATCGGATTCTAGTTGGGTCGAATTGAATTAAATATAACTATGGACACTTTTCATTTTACTTACTCTCTCCGGTTCGTAAAAAATGCTCCCAATCAGCTCGCAGTGCCGCCTTTTCTTCCTCGTTAATATCAAAGTTTATGTCGAGGAAAATATTTGCATTTGTTTTGTCATTAGCTGCCGTAGCTAACATTTTTTCCGCTTCAATGGACGGATTTTTTACACTTTTTCGGTCGCTTCTGTTCAAAAAATCTAGAAATGTTTCATTTTGCTTCTTTAATTTTTTGAAAGATTCAAGGGTATCCTTGAAAGATTCTGTTTTTCGCTTTTTGTCTTTAGTCATAAAATCCTACTGGTTAGCATTCTAACCGGTTCGTTTCTAGAAAACTTTAGCACAAAATATCTCAGTCTCCATCGGATTAATTTCATTTTAAATTAATTTTTTCAACAGAAAATCCGATTAAATAATTAAAGGAGATTTTGATGAATAGCAGCAAAGAAACGACGGATGCGAAACTTAGGAATATCATTATGATATTCGAGGTTGCGTATTCTAGAAATTCGCTAAACCGAGAAATGTGCGCTCGTGTTTTTAATCGACTGAATGAGACTTTAAATTCTAATGATGGGACCGCATCCGAGGTCGCCGTTTCTAAGTCCAAAGAAATACTAGTATTTTTGGTTGAGCACGGTCTTGTGACTCAATCTTCGAAAATGAGTAAAGCGAGTTAACTATCTGATTTAATTCCAGATTCTCTTGCTAAACCACTCAAAAATACCGGTGGCCAGGCCTCCGGTTAGTTTATAAAACAGTCCCCTCGGCGCTATCATTGGCGGCGGAACGAATTTAGAGCCCTTTTTAAGGCTATCCCAAGCATCTATACTGGAATGGCATACATCCGACACCATTATGGCTATCCACGCAAATAGGGCCGGTTTTGAGCTTATAATAGCCGAATATAAACCCTTCCTGCCAAACGCATCAGATAATATCGTTCCCGATACTAGAGGCACGTCAATTTTGGTAAAGAATTCAACGAAAGTACCAACCGTCCAGTAAATTAAAAATACCCAAAGTATCCTGAGCTGCGCGCCGTAAATAGGCCAATGCACCGCACCTCTATGAGTAAATAATTGACCGAACGGTGTCCAAATAAAATTCCAAATCTTATTAATTACGAAATGAAACGGCTCGAGACTTAATCCCAGTAAATATAGCGGCCTACCGATGAATGCTGGCAAACTTCTTTTCGATTTCGATAAAGTTTTAATTACGAACCGAAACGGAAATGAACCTTTACCCGGCCTGTTGACGCGTATATCTAAGTCTGGACTAAACCACTTCGACGCGAAGATGTACGATAGAACGAATGACGACAAAGCCACTGGGTCCGCCCACTTATATCCGCTTAGTCCTGGTATTACGCCGATTTCCGACAAAACAACTAGACCTACAAGCGAAACTACGAGCATTACCATATTCGCTTTATAATTGTCTGTTAATGAATTTTTTTTGTATTCCATTTTTATTTGTCCGGATTGAATTTTTTACGCGAAGAAACTAAAATAATCCCTGGCTTAGAGTCATTGTGTTCGGTCCCTTCTTTGAAATAACTTGGAAGGTTCCACCACATCTCCCCTTGGATTTTATGAATTTGATAGTCTCCATAACCCTTGCGTTTCGCCCATTTAGTAACGACATCTTCGAGATGGTTAGCGTCTGAACTATGAATATAAATCCTGCCCATCTCTAGCTCATCTTTTTCTAAAGATTTAATATATTTAGAAAATTTCTTCTCAAATCCTGCCCAATAGTGGTCTATGGGCGTTAAGGATTTCTTTTTAAGAACTTCCTTTCCTAGCTCGATTAATTCTTTCGAAGATGCTTTTAAAGACTTATCGAATTTAATTTCGTTATGGTATTTTTTTGAACGCTCTTTTTGTTCTCTAATTTCCTCTTCCGTTGGCGGCTCGGGCTCTTTGTGTACCAGACGACATGTATTATCTCGCTCGATATAGTAATCTGGATGAATAACTGTGTGAATTTTACCGTCCGATAGAGTAAAGCCTACAACCGCTCTTTCAATTAACGGATTGGATTCGTTATCAAATCTCGCATCGCTCTCGTAAAGAACATAAATGGAAGTTTTCAATTTACCAGCAACATTTTTTAATTTCTCCTCATCGATAGTAAGGTCGATATCTCCGTGCCATACTTTCTTAAATTCATCGCCTACGACCGCGATAAGATTGCTATTAAAGACGGTTACGTTTTTGGGATTATGGAATCTGTACGCTCCTTTGGAACCGCTAATCATACGACCAGCGTATCCAAGTTCCTTTTCGACTATCTTTTTAATTTCGTCCAACATTTTAACCTCCGTACTATTCACGTTTCGGTGATTTGCTAATTTAATTATTATTTTGTGACTCTGACTTCGATTGTTCCATCACCCTATCCTGTAACCACTTGATGGATTCTGGCATAATGCCCCAGCTAAAGGAGGTGTTTGTATCACCGCCGCGACCGGCGTTACCGTCATTCGAATCCGATACCGAGATTAGACTCTTATTGAATCTGTAAATCTTAATCCATGGGTTGAGTAGGGCGTCGTCAGAAGCATCTGTCTGGCCCGACATATTGGTTTTATTGACGTTTGTTGAGTAACAAACTAAACGGTCTGTTACGCTTGTCCCGCCAGGGATTTCTTTACTACCCGCCTGACCGGCTCTGCCGCCTTCTGATGATAAGTTTAGCGTTTCTGGTTTTTTGGTAGTTAAGATAGCAGCATAACCAGCGTGACCACCATTCTCGCCAGGCTCGGATTTGAGAGTTAATTGGTGGCCTTCGACCGTTTCATAAGTAATTGGGATATTGGAATCGCAATAATCGCTTCCTGATGCTGGGTCATAATAAATCCTGCATGATACTGGGGACTTAGAATTTGCTTTGGTTAAAACCTGCTGTTCAACACCTACTTGTTGCCAGGTACCGCCAGTTACGAATCTCTCGGTACCGCGAGAGGAATCAATTGCGCCAGAGCTGTTGAGGCTGAAGATTCTGGCAAGATTTCCCGAACCGATAGCAAATGTACCGTCGTTAGACGCGTTTATCGTTGGGAAAATGTTCTCTTTTGCCACGCTCTCTGAATCGTTGTAGATATCGCAGCCAGGGGCGTTTACCGTGTCTCCATCGGTCCTTTCGGAAGACCATGGTGTGAATTGGCGTAGCGTGAGGTTGGCACCAGCACCACCTGTCCACACATAGTTAATTGGGTAGGTAAAACAAGATACGTCACCAGCGCCGTTAAAGCATGGGTCGGAGATTCCGCTGTCCGTTGGTTCTTGGACGGTTCCGTCGGTATTAACTACCCTAGCCTCTGGTTGTGATGACTGTAATTTAGAACCATCCGCAATAACCTCTTCGCAAGAATATGCCGCATTAGAAATATTAACGGATGCTCCGCCAGCGTCGGGTAACAGTGCTTGTTTAGGTATAGTCTTTACGATGTGAGAATCTAGCTCACCAAACTTTTTCTCGACGGACGAAAATGACCATCTTGGTAAAAGTTTTGGATTAGATGATGAGTTCTCATAGAAACCACCCTCTCTGTTGTAAGGGATGGCCACACACGAAGGAACAACAAGGCTATCGGCAGTTACCCATCCGGATTTCAATTCCGTGGCGTCTGGTTTAATAAATTCAACCGTTGCTGGGTTGGAGGAATTGGATTGAGTTAAAGAGACTCTGTCGCCAGACGAGATGCTGTACACAGCCTTAACGGAACCGATGACTGGGGGGAAGAAAGACGCGTCGAAAGCTGTTCCTTCTGGGTAGAAATCTGATGGCGTTTCTTCGATATAAGATGCTGTAAATACTCCTGAAGTTGTCGCTTCAGCCGTGATTGGGCAAATCATTGACGTTTTATCGGTCCTGGTATCCTCGATACTCTCGCCTGTCGACATGTTGTAGCAGCGATTTTTGTTCACGAAAAGGTTGGAATATACGCTGCCGACCTCATGGTTCCATGGCTCTGGACACTTCTTCTCTTCGCCGACGTTTAAAGCGCTATGTTCCACATTTCCTTGGTCGATGTATTTCCAACCAGTTGATGCTTTAAACATAACCGTTGGAACATCTGTATTGAATTTATAATTCTGAGAGACCTTTAAGTGACCGACTTGGCATGACGGTGGGTTAGCAACATCTAGGAATGGTGCATCTTCGGAGTTCGCTACCGGCGTCTCGACCACAACCCGTACATAGTCCCAATAAATATTCTTTTCATTGTCGCTAAGCGCATCGTCAACGGTGATTGGGCGCGCATCTTCTGTAGTGGACGTGTTGATAGCAACTCCCACTCCCTCAATATTTCTCAAAGCGGATGCTACGCATACATCGTGGAATGGGTTGATGTAATCCTCGTTTGTTCCGGATGAATTATCGCTTGATAATTTGAACGCGAAGGCAGTCTTTAAAATCTCTCTTCTGGTCTTGCTGCAAACAGCTTCGGAGAAATAATACGCGTCTCTCGCGCTAGCTATATCCCTTTCGTCTGATTCTGGGTCCATGTAGAAGCTAGATGATGTGCCACCATTAATGTTTGAGTCATTTTGGTCGATTGGTACAATTTGGAATTTACGAGCAACTAACCTAGCACCGTTGGCATCTGCTGTCGTGATTCCTTGAGACCGTTTAATTTTTGACTTTGTTGAATCCGCTGTTCCATCTGGTTTACGTAAGATGGTCTCGTCAGTCATATCTCCCATAACGCCGAAGTTATTGCCATCACTAGCATATTTCACGGCTACGCCAGATTTAACTGCGTCAGTTGTAACAGTTCCGCCAGAAGCTCCTGTCGTTAAACTCTTAACGCCTGCGTGAATAGATTTTTGGTGCCACGACCAGGAAAATGATATTTTAGACTCAAGGCGCCCACCAACAGCGATTAACATACCGCCGTAGTTTGGCTCACTGCCACCATCCCGTACCCTGTTTACTAAAATACTCTTATTTCTAAGATTATCGATTTGCCCTTGAGACAATAAAGGTCTAAAAATGTCGTTCAGGTACTGAGGTGATTGTGTACTGAATTCACTAGACATAGGACTAACTTGGATTGGTGAAGAGGAATTATTAATCATACCCTCTGAATAACTGTCGCTATGGGCAAAAAACGCCAATAATACCTCTGGCGCGAGGGCTAACGGTGATTCGTAGGTATAATCATAGTCCACTTCGGAATTTGGGGCGGTGTCTGTTTGTGCGTCGTATTTAACTCTACCAATCGTTGCTACATACAACTCATCGTCTACTAGATTAGCGTCTCGCGATAAGGTAATTGTATTATCATACGAACTATTGTCTTTAGTGAGTTCGGCGGCGAACGTTCCTGGTTTGTAGACCGCAACTTTATGATTGATTCGTTTTGTGTGGTCGCCTACAAGAAGCATGTTTGTGTGGTTAGATGACTGGTAATCAAAAATAGAGACGTTGTCCCATCCATCAGATGTTGGGGAATCTCTTCTTTGGCTATTGGTGATAACAGGAGCAGGGCCGATTATGTTTTCGGCAATTACCGCTTCCGTGTCTATGGGCCCGAAATAAAGCGAACCAGACTCAGACATAAGAATTCCTGTTGGTAAATATAAATTTTTAGCTACTTGTTTTGATTTACTCTTGATGTAATTATTTTCTGAAATTAAGTGAAAATTAGAAACGTCAATTGATGAAAAGCTTCTCGGGGTTATGGTTTTCGTCATGTCATCCGAGCAGTTATTAAATAGATGCCCTGACATGCCGACCCACTCAATGTCTGGCTCGGAGAAACTAGCGCGGGCGTAGGTGGAGGTGTCATCTATATATTGAAATTGGTCGTTAGATGAGCCAGTGAGTACAGCTCCAACTTTTATAGCTCCAGTAATTGGTTCGTATTCGTCTGAGGCGTTGTTGTTTGAAGAGTCGCTTATCCACGCCCTCCCCTCTGGTCCGACCGCTTTAGGCGCTCCGTGAAATGTAGCTAGCGAGGCGGTTGCTGGCGAGCCGCTTCTTACGTTTACGTATTTACAAAATAAAGACGCGCCAGCCAAATAAGCTAAATTAAAAGACGATAGACTAGCACTCACTCCCGATAAGCCTGACGCCATTCTATATGCACCGAACGGGTCTTGACGAAGAGAGCTGAACGCGGATTTTATCTCGCTTGGGCACATATCTAAATATTTTTTACAGCCCCACTCAAAGTTGTCATTAAACCCCCACCATACACAATACTCTTTACCGTCTACTCTAATTTCCCTTATTTCTCTGTGATTGTAAAATCTTCCAAATTTTACCGTAACTTTATCTTGGTTTACGCCAAATGGAGGTAGATATAAATTAGTGTTATTCCATAAACCGCCATTTCCATCAATATCACCAGCGCGAGTAATTTCGTAATCTAAAGTATCGTCATTACCATCGATATCAAGCAAGCGATTATCAACAATATCACCAATTGATTCTGAACTTACTTTAGAACTCTTCGGTAAATCTCCGTATGTAGTAATTCCGGTATTTATATCATACGAACTTAACTTTGCATTTCTTAAAATCTCTTGTCCTTCTGCTGTTGACGGTAGTCCATGTTGCCCATAATAAATGGACTGTTTAGTTCGGAGAAATGGGAGGAAGTGGCCTGTGTGTATATCTTCGGAGTGGTAGCAGTGACTCTTTCTCGAGTGGCCATCTGAAGTATTATTAATTTTACTAATCCAATTAGCTGCTGATGAATACGAACCGGCGAGTTCTGGATTTGAAGGATTCGGAATATATTCGACATTTCCGCATGGAGCGTTATCATTAACGTGACCAAGTGCATATTGCGTCCATGGTCTTAGTGAATACCAGATGTTGTGGCCTAAACGGTCTCTCGAAGCCATTGTTTCGGTATAAAATGCCGGGACGTTCTTTGCTGCTCTATATCTAGAGTCGAACGAATGACATACGTAATTAGGCCAATAACTACCGTTCTCTGACTTACTCTCAAATCCGCTAAGTGTGCAGCTTGTTTTATAATGTTTTGTCCTATTGTTTACACAAACTTGACCATCAAAACCATCAACACAAGACACGTTTTCCGTCTCTTCAGCCGTCGAGCCGCTGGATATGTCCTTAATCCTGTTACCAATTTCTGTTAACTTTCCAGACGAAGGTCCTATTAAATCATTAGCAGTAATATTTTTATGACTAAAAAGAAGTGAGTTATAGTCACGAACTAAATCGGTGGGGTCTTCGTTTGAGCCACTGATAGAAACATCTTGCATAGAAAGTGGCGTGAAAGACTTGGAGAAAAATTTACTAGGAACCTGAGAGATTATTGAGCCGTATTGGTCGGCTACCTCGGAGCTGGTTGTTATATTAGCGTTTTCAAAAAATCCACCGGCATTTGATTCGGCTTTTCTTGAAATTAATTTTGTTGGGTATTTAATGTTATTTACGATAGAGTCAGCTTTACAAACCGCTGTAGGAGCTCCTTTATCGTAAGAAAAGCCTACTATCTGCGAACCAAAACCAACCCTATCAGTTAAAATAGTATATCCGCTGTTAGGTATATTGAGGTGTTTTCTGTTTATTGATGTTGATGTTTTATCAATTAATCTAAAACCGTCGAGTCGTTTTATAAAACGTGGTTTATTTCTTGAAAATGCTAGATTTTCCTGATTTGCAACGGAATTATATTGGCTGCCTGGGAGTGTGTTTATATTAAGAGATGGATCTGATGGTTTAGCATATTTAAGTGTTATATAAGATATAAACTTATTCGACATTTTGAGATTAGCTTTAGCGTAACCACCATAGTACAAACTGGAAAGTGATTGAAAATCAACGTTCTGGTTATCCCATCGAGAATCTTGAGAACAAGGAACGCCAGCAGATGTCCCGCCAATCATCATAGGAGCTCCGTAACCCGCCCAGACTGCTGCCGCCACCCCATCAACGCCGCTATTCGACGAAGATGCAGAAAGCCCGTCATTACATAGCGTGCCGACGACCGACGTTCCGCTTTCATTATATAAATTTGTATCTAAATCCAAAAACATTGGTGCGACCGATATTTTTGGAACATATAGTCCTGGCTGTACACCCTGGTTATACTTTAATGATATGTTGTCTTTTGGCGTTTTAATCGGCGACATATATACTGTAATTTTGACATCAGAAGAACTGGATGGTGTTACTACTATCGCCATGCCGTTGCTGTTTTTAAACTCTTCTAGTTTAAGTGCTTCAATTGTTGTTAGCTCTAAATTAACAACTTTCGATTCGCATGATGAATTTTTTGATTTAACTGGAATATTATTCATTTTCATGAAGGATGAGCCGTAGTGAGTGATGTGCATCGCTGGTGATTGATAGCCGGTATTATCAAAATTGGTGCGAATTCTTGAAGACGCGATATCGCTTAAATCACCCACACTCCCCGCTTCTGGTAAAAATGGCGCTGTACCGAATGACTCGCCGCTAGCATACTCTGGTCCAATAAACGCTGGGGACTCGAATGAGCGTAAAATAGATGAGTCATCATCAATGGCAATTTCTGTACATAATTCTATCGATTTAATTGGCTCGATTTTATAATCACCTGGAATGTAAAGAATGCGTGGTTTGATGTTTGTTTGGGCCAGTGACCGGGTGTAAGTCGTTAAACCGGTTGTTGGAGAAACAGATTTTAGCATCAGACCTGAATGCGGCTTCTTGAACGTGTACACGATTGACTCGCGGAATTTGTGGTCTTTGGATGATCCAGCATTAAATTTACGAGACAAGTAACTGTCGCAAGTCTCATTCTCAGACATTCCGCCAGTCTCGTATGATGTGCCATCCCCTACCTCGCAAATTATTTCGCCTAAAGTTTTTCCATTTTGAAAAGTGTTTCTTTTTGCGGTTAGTGACTCATATCCAATCAATGCATCATCAATATTAGGCACTTCGAATCCTAAATTTCTAAGTCCTAAAAAGAAGTCGGCGCGAGAGTCGTCATCGGGCTTAGACGCGGGGTCTATTCCGTCAAAATTAGCTGGAATCATCCTTGATTCGCCTAAGTCGCTACTTTTATTACGTGAATCATATCTAGTTCTTTTGGCTGTAGTCTGCTCGTTATATTCGCTCGCCGTGATACTTCTGCTAGTCCAATAAGTCAGCTTTCTAATATCTTCGTATTTAGTATTACCGTCTAACTGAGCGTTAGCCACCCCTCTTGGTGATACAATAGACGGCGCGAGTCGCTCTTCTTCCGAGCCTGGTAATGCTTTATATGGGTATTTTTGTGTCAAGAAACCTAGTTTGGAATAAACGTCCATCTTTTTGGGTGAAGTGCCTGAACATTCGTCGCTAGCACCAGCTAAAAAAGCTCCTTCTGATGGTAAAGTGTTAATTTTACTAATGATTGAATTTAAATCGCCGGTCGTACCGATGGTTGAATAGCCTAAGTAGCCCAATTGACGATTGCATCCGCCTGCCATTTTTAGATTACCGTCGAATGACTTATCGTAATGGTGATGAATAGTGTGATTCATACCGTTCTTAATTTCTTGTGATGGCTCTAGCGTTACATACTCGGTTCTAAAAGCAGACGCTGCTACGATGAATTTTTCTTGCCCGCACTTAGTTTCCCATTCACCGTTAGGAACGGTGTCTGAGCACGACATTTCTATCTTTTTTGCTTCTGTTGGACGTGACCACATAGGCACTCGACGGTAAAGGGCCGGATAATCACAGCGCGTCGTTGCGTTAACCATTGGCGGGCGTGCACAAACTGTTTGGATAGCGAATTCTTGAGATACGTTTCTTTCACACACAGAACGGCTCACGACAGTCTCGCGTGCTTTGTACGTTGTGGCTGTTGCGAAATTAGATGTTGGAGACCCATTAACCGGATATAATCCACCGGTTTCGCTTAAATCTTCACAAGCAACATCACCAGAAAGAAGGTCTGATGCCGTCAATCCTGGAACTGAGATTGAACCTTGACTCAATCTTTGTGCGATAGTTGATGTAATCGAGGACTGGCCAAAATCACCTTTGAGAAATTGTAACGATGCAAACTCTCCTGCTGGACGACCGTCTTGACCATGTTTACCAGATACGTTGATGTTGATTTCGTTAGCGTTTCCGATAAATAGAGCTGAGCCGGAAACGACGTCGCTGATTGGCGATTGTAGATTGATATTAACTGGGCTTGAGCCAGCATCACCAACAACCGCAATACTCGGTGCTGTTGAGACGAAAGGTTTGACTGATGTTGGTCCGAGGTTTCTGTGCGTAACGCGTCCTGTGGCATCTAGAACTTCAATTTCGCCGCTAGAATTGATTGTTGCGCCACCACGACCATTAACGCCAACCGTTAGGTTGGAGACTTCGACTGGGTTTGAATCGAATGGATTTGTATTATTTAATTTTAAGGTACCGCCAAGACCGTCTTTTACGAACTCGTCCTGCGAGCCTTGGGATTGTTGTTCGCAATCGAAGAAGGTGCTTGAATTACCTTCTTGAGCCGAACAAGAAACGGAAGAACGGCCTACCGATTGTGATACTGCATACCCAGCACCAACCATCAAGCTTAACAATATAATAATTTTAACTTTTTTGCTTTTCACGATATCTCCAAAATGGATGAATGTATGATTATTTTCCATATTCAAGATATCGGCAAAAACGATAAAAAAATGATTTAAAACTGAAAATATTTAATACGGTTAACATTATGAAATGACAGACGTTTTTGTGCGCTGGTATTGTTTTTTCTTAATTTGTTTTTCTAAAAAAACAAAAGCTGCCCATTAATTTGGACAGCTTTTTTAAAAACATCACTATCTTTGAATAATTCTAAGATTTATTTCATAATCAGCCTTTTTTTCGACACCGGCGGGGCTTGGTAACTTTCTTGTACCAAACGGAGCTGTGTTATCAAAAGGGTCGGCGGTATCTGTTTTATCGTCGTTTAAATGAGCCTGGCGGCCGACGCCAAAATAGTGAGACATGTCCTGGCCCCAGCACACTAATTTATCCGATTCGTTTATAACACAAATAGAATAACCGTTAACACTCAATAACTTGTTTGCGCCTGAGGTCAATGTTTTTATCGCCGTTTCTGTATGGGCATTTTGCGATATTGTACCATTACCACGTTGTCCAACGCTATTGTCTCCAGCAACATAAACATCTCCAGACTCAGTTAAAATAATGGTGTTTTTTTGCGATTTTACAACTTTTTTTGCTATATTGTCACCAAAAACAGTTGTTTTAGTGGCATATAGAAGATAGTTGTTAACACCTCCATCACCAAGGTTTCCATAACCCTCATTAAACCCCCAGCAATACACCTCTCCGCTTGATTTAACTGCGCAAGAAGACTCTTGCGTTGAATCTAAGTCAATAATATCTGTTAATTTAGTAGAGCAATCCTCTGACTCACAAACATCTTGAGGTGTCGCAAAATATGAATCCGTACTATTTACCCCAACTTTACCATATATATAGTTCACGCCCCAACACTTAACTATACCATTGGCGATAGCACAAGTTGTATTACTTGGTCCTGACATAGATACTTTCGTAACACCGGACGTTATCGTTGTCGATAACTCGGATGCGTATAATAATTCTCCCTGAGAGTTGCCGAGTTGTTGCTGTGAATTACTTCCCCAGCATTTTAAGACACCGCCAGTCAAAACGGCACAAGATGAAGTATCGCCCATAGCCAAATCTATTATGCCCGTCAAGGGAACGTTTTCTGATGTCTGAATAAAAGTTGGTATTACTATGTTGTTTTTCGTTCCATTACCCAACTGACCGTTATAATTTTGACCAAAACACTTCGCTGTCCCGTCGCTTAATACGGCGCACGCGTTATTACCTCCTATGGTTTTTTTTATTTTTATTGCATTCTCTATACCATGAATTGTTGTAAATACATTTTGTGCAACAAAATTATTATCAAATAAACATTTAACATTTTCTCCATCTTTTTCCAAAACAACGCATGGGTAATTAACGTCAATTACTTTATCAGCGAGATGATCTGTTATATTTTCTGTTCTTTTTGTTGTGATTTCAACTTCCTCAGATTCTGAGAATTGTATCGTTTTAACGCCACTAAAATCATCAACCGTCAAAATTTTGGACTGGGAACCCATCCCTCTAACCATATTCCGATCTTCGTCAAATAGATAATCTATATAATTGCCCATATTTATAGTGATTGCGTTAAAATATTTATATATATTATATCCACTCACATTATCGTCTGAATATTCTGATGTATTAAGTCTTCTATACATATAATCATCAACGAAGTCGCCAGCGACACCATCAACAACACATAATAAAGGCATTTCTGAGCTAATATTTTCGAACCATATGTCGGATGGGGGCGGTGGGAATTCTTGCCAAGGCATCTGTTCGTTTACTTTAGTTGTTTTTTTGAGGTTAGCTCGTCTTGTGACAATTAATTCGTCGCCATCATCACAATCTTCGATGCCAGTATAAACTTCTGCATAGCCTTCCGGTAATGATTTGTTTTTAAGACATAAATATCCAGCCACTCTGACCATTTGACCATCTCCGTCCATGTCCTGAAATGAATAATTGACCTTATCTAATCCAACATCGCACAAATCCGCCCCCACCACACTATTATCACTCGCGTTTTCAATCGCTACGTCAGGGACAAGAGACTGTACATGGGCGATAATTGCTTCGCGTTTAGTTGTATCGGTTTCTTGTTCTACGGCCTTTTCCACAACAGCGTTTACCGCCGCTGTCTTAGCCGATTCGCGTTTATCTTCCGAGAGTTCTTCGGTAACGGCTTTCGTTACGCTCTCGGTCGCGAGAGTAGCAGCTTCCTGGGCGGTTTTACCGCTAGAAACGAGGCCTTCGGTTACGCCGCTTCCGAGTCCGCCCATAACGTCATTCATTTTCTTTCCGGCAGGAATGCCGAGGCTATTAAGGGCAGCGATAACGGCAGATGACACATTTTTAGCAGCGTCTTCCGAGGTAACTCCGAGCTCTTTGGCTGCGTCGATAGCGCCTTTCACGGCAGCACCAACGAGAGTTTGAGTCTCTTCTTCTTTACCGTGAGTTATAATAGCCTCGACGCTTTTTTGAGTTATCTCTTTTTGAAGCTCTTGTTTTTCCGATGCATCAACGGTTGCGCTAGCGGTGGAGAGCGTTGAATCTACAACCGCCGTAGCAGCAGCCTTCTTTTGTTCCACGGGGATGTCTGATTTAGCGACGGCTTCGGATGCTCCGCTAGAAAACGCTGCGGCTACGGATTGCTTGCTGCCAAGTAACGATAAGAACAAGGTACTCGCTTTATCGGTACCAGCTTTAACGATAGACTCAACAACACCCGCGTCGACGCCGGCTGATGTCAAATCAGCTCTTAAATTGGCGGCCAGGTTATCAAGGAGCGACGCTTCCGGAGATATAGAGACGGTTGGTTCGGTCTCTTCTGGCACCGAATCGCCCCCGCTCTTTTTTTGACAAGCCGAGAGTGCGATGAATGAACTTAGTCCTAGAACTTTTAAATTTGAGACAATCATGATTTTTCCTTTCTATGGAGTTTGTTTAAAAAGTCTCTTGATGAAAAGGTATCGGGTTTTTGGTATTTTAATAAATTGATAATAAATAATTGATATTATTGTCTTTTTAGACTTTTTTAGTCTTCCTCGCCTCTCTTCTTTGGTTAGCTAATTGTAAGAAATCATCTTTGTCGTCATCTATAGTGTACGACTTAATATCAGGTTTTTTAATTTGTCTCGTTGAAGGTTCTTTTGTTGGATATTGCTTTGCTAATTCTTCCCAGTCATCAACTTGACGCCCTTTATCGTCTTTTGACTTACGGCCGCCATTATCTCCGCCATCCGACTCTTTCTTCTCGTTATCCGACGCTGTATCGCCAGCTCTTGAGCGAGCAATATATGCCTCGACAGTCTCTTCTTTGCGCCATAGCTGGCCTAACGGACGTTTAGGGTCTTGCTGCTTCGGAGGGGTCTTCTCCATCTCTGCGTAAGACTTTTTAAATTTCTCAACTGCGTTCTTGAAGTTTACGATGTTTTGTTTAGCCCATGGATGGAACTTATTTAAATTACCGTTATAAGCTGCGAGACGCCCCTCTACATCGGCTGGTAATTTCATTTCGCGTGGCTTTGTGTGATCCGCGCCTACCATAGTAGATACGCCGTATTTCTTGAATTCGTGAGCGATAATCCAATCGTCCATGTACCAGAATCTAACGTAATCCTTTTCGTTATTTACATATGCATAACCCTTCTTCTTATCATCAGAGCCGTCTGGGTTTTTATCGCCCTCTTTGCCGATATAGTGAGCTTTAAGCGTGTTAACTAGTGCGTTAGACTCGTGTTCCGAACCTGTCCTAAGCGCAACCTTAACTTGTACGTTCTTGTTAATCTCGGACGGTATGTGTTCGGAGGTTCCGTATTGCGAGCCTAAGATTACCCAAAGTCCGTACGACCTTCCCATCGTAAGAAGTTTAAATAACATATTCGCTGGCGTACCGTCTTTCTTGGCCGTCATATCGTAACGAAGCGGGCCTGCGAACTGCGGGAACTCATCGATGATTAGTAACACTGGCGGAACTGGGATTTTCTCTTCCTCGCTCCATGCCTTAATATTCTTGTAACCCTTTTCGCGCATGTATTTCTGGCGTTTATTAAAGAGGTCATCGAAATAAGAAATGGCCAATAAACCCTCTGCGTGGTCTTTGACGATATAAGAACTCTCGGTATATGGAGCAAATACGTCCCAGTCAGCCGTTCCTTTTAAGTCAACAATTACAGCTCGCGCCCACGGGTGTTTGACTAAGAATGCTGTCAACCAACATTTCATAGCTTCCGTCTTACCAGCTCCTGATGTTCCTACGAATATTAAACTAAAGTCATCAAAGCACGGTTTCGCGGTGTACTCGTTCTTTAGAACGCTCTCGCCGAGGAACCAAGTAAATAAACGCTCATCGTCTTTAGCAATGTTCGTCCACTCATCGTATCTATCATAAATCATTGTTGAATTTGATGGTTTAGACGCTCCGGCGGTGAATACGTATTGGTTAGTGACGGTCCCGTCGCGCGCCTTTATCTTACATACCTCTGGCGAAGGTTCCATACCAGCCCTTAACCAAAAAGCTTTATTTTTAATAATCTCTTCATCCGTGCATCCAACTAAATCAAGATAAAGCATTTTGCCAGGGTAGTACCAATACGGTCTTACGTCGGGACTGTTCTCTGTATTACTAAATTGACGATGGAGCGATAGTGCCATCCTCTTATGTAAGCTCGTGAATTGAAATTCGAAGGCTAGAAAATAAACGATATAACCGATGATGGATGCTGCTAATATAGCGGCGGGAATATAGGGGTTAATTAGAAAGTCTATATTTGGTAATTTACCAGACTTGAGGGCTTGGGTGATAATAGTTAAAGGTTTGTAGTTTGAACCCTTAGTTCCCGCTCCGAACACAATCATGAGCAGACCAACGACGTGAATGAGGGTCAATGAACCGAATATCGTAAACAGAATAATTCTGTTTTTAGATATAGATTGCATCTGGCCTTTAGACAGAAGTTTGTTATATTTAACTCTCCTAAATTCATCCTCAACCATCCGCTCTAAAACGGATTCTGGTTTAACTAAAAATTTTAAAAACGAGAATGATAATTTCAACGCCTTTACGTACTTATTGTTAGATAGTGCGCTCGGCGTGCTTGAAATTTGATTATTATCCGTTCCCATTCGATTAACCTATCAGAATAATGGTTGCTTGAATCTTTCTTCTGGTCTTACTAAGTCCTCTACGTATTCGATGAAACCATCTTCAACGATAAGACCTGACGCATTAATGGTACCGTATCCTGAGTCCTTGCCTGTAATTGGTACTTTTCTAATAACAAGCTTAAGGATAGCATTCTGAAATGCTTCCGCTCCGCTTTCATAAACGATGTAAGTACCTGGAACTTCGACGAAAATAAGCGTATTATCGTCTTTGGATTCGCGAATTTTAACGGTGGATTCGTCGTTCACCGAGAAAAACGATACGAACTGCGACTTTCGTAACTCTGTGTACTGTTTAAAATCAGCGATTAGGGACTCGCTTCTGTTTTGGCCTTTAGCTGATGAGTGCGCGTGAAGCCATGATAGCGCATCTTTAGCAAAACTATCGCTATCGTCTTTGTGAATGAAATAATATTTAATGAAGCGATTTTTAAATCCCCTAACCCAACGCTCTGCTTTAATCTCGTCTTTCGAGTCGCGTACCTTTGGTAAGAATGTTGGTGCGTCAAATCTGTTTTGTTCCATATAAACCAACTCAAGCCGCTCCTCCCCGAACGACGCGTACAGCATCAAGAATCCAGAGAATATAGCCGCCGCTACGATGGCTAAGGAAATAGAGCGCTCAATCTTCAGTTTTGAGTGAAGCGAGCTGTCGTTAATAGCCTCTTTGATTTTATTGTCATTTAACATATTATAACCCCATCTCTTTCATTCCAGCATCTAAACGAATCTGGCGAACTTTTTTAATTTCATCGTCGGTTAGTGACCTAACCTGACTTCTTACCACGTACCATCCCTCTGGATTAATCGCCTGAGGTGCATTTTTAAGGATTGCGTCAATCTTTTCATCTCCGTATGAGATTGCTTCTGCTTCAAGTTCTTCTTTTGTTTTCTTTTTATCTTTCGCTTTTTCGATTTGTGCCAATACATCGGAGCGTTTGGTATCGGTTAAATCGAAGATTGGGGCGTCGGAGGATAGATATAAAACGATGGATTTGTAACCAATCTCTTCTGCTGGAAGAGGCCTACGACCGTCTTGACCGAAGATAACAAAACGTCCGATAACCTCAATTCGCATATAAGCGAGCGGCGGGAAGGAAATCATCATATCACTTACAAGAAACCGTTTTAGCATTTTTGATTCATTATAGAGGCGGTATAGTGATGAGCTTTTTTCTAATGCGAAAGCTACTTTAAAGTGCTCTTGAGTGCCTGGGGCGGTGTACGCCAGAAGCTCTGCCATTCGGTTCGATAGCATAACTGGTTCGAGTGGAGTTTGGACGGAAGAGAAATCTTGCGGGTCGAGTTCATAAAGACCGCGAATATACTTGAGAGCAACGTGAATTGGTTTAGTCGACTCTTCGTATGATGAGTTGGCGCCAAGCCAGTGAATGGCTGGAAACTCCCAGTTAGAACCGATTGGTACAACAGCGACCTGATTCCTTGACCTTGACACGAAGGTGCTCAGTGCGATACTGAAAATCGTAAACATAATAACGACAATTGAGGCGCCGGTCGCGATTCGACTATTTTGCCTAGCCATCTCTAAATTTTTTGTGCTTACTAAATCGTTATTCACAAGTGACTCCTATCTTAATCTAATTACCTTTTAATATTCGGTTTTGTGCTGAAACATTGACTTTTATTATGCTAACCGCCTAATATCATTACTATAATATCTCACGCTCTTTTTTGAAGAACGCCCTTCTTAATTTCATAGTCGCTTTCCGGCGGTAAAGTAGCGATGTCGCTTGGTTGTTTAGCTCTGACGGTTACATATTTAGGGTCAGCCCCGAATGGTGCCATCCCGTTGATTACTGTTATCTTCGCGTTCTCGGGTAAACCGAGCGTCGACATGTTATATTGGTCAATAGTTATATCGCTAATCGTCTGAAGGTTAAAACCTGTGGTGACGCAGCTAATTACGCATTTTTCAACACGAATTGCTTTAGGGTCGATAGGAGTTTTTAGTGTCGTTCTTACGCTAAGGTTAGCGTGTGGACCGAATACAACACCTCTGTTTTGTTGGATTAATCCATACATATCCATAATCACCTTGATAAGCGACCCATTATAAGCTTGGTCGGATAGTGCTCTGGATAGCATTTCGTCGAGCGAGTCCGTCTTTAAAAGGAATATTTTCTTGCTCTCGAAATCTTTAGACTCTTGAATGGAGAATTTTTCGTTCGTGACGATAACGACAATATCTTTTTCTTTAGAAATCTCTTCCGCTAAGTCACGTACACGTTCGCGAGCTTTTTTGTCGCTATCTTGCATTACAAGAAACGAAATACGGTTACCGGCGGGTAGTGAGGCCGTTAGAATAGGTACTTCTCTACGAGTAACGTCGTTATACGATGCTTTACTTTTGCTAATAATTTTAGCCTCATAGAGCAATCTCGCCAGTTTAAGTTTGATAGGAGTTGATTTGGATACAATTTTATCTTTTTCCATAGACATAGAAGCTTCTACGTAAGAAATATCTTCCTGGCCTAAGTTAGATAATTTAGAAGCAACCAAGTCGACGATTTGGTTCTGTTTCCGTTTCATAGCGAGGAAACGCAAATCTTTATGTAGACTGTTGAGGTTTACAATCGTTAAACGCACACCCTTCTCGTTAAGAGAGAGAATTTGTTTATTAACTCTTTGAGTTTTCGATTTACCTATCGAATAAACTATGATTGCTGGGTAGTCGTGTTTATATTGTTCTTGTAAAGCGATTAGAGTCTCTTCGTTGACCTCCTCGGCTTTTATCACTGATATACCAATCCTTTTAGCTGATGGTAGCGGCCTGGTCTCCGTGACCGTTACTCCAGTTTCGTCGACAACATCTTCCTTATAACCCTTAATAATTTCCATTTGTAAATCTGTAGCTTCGAAGTCAGCGGTTGTGTCTGTGATATGATAGCTCTGGTCCATAAAAAACTTCTTTAGTTTCAGACAAATGCCGCTCACATCCATTGATTCGAGGTCGTCGCCGCCTTTGTTATAATCAAGATATGGGTCGAATTGTTTTTTAAGGGATTTATCGATAGGGGCAATTTTTTCGGTTAATAGTTTCGATATACCGTTACTGTCGCCGATGTATGGAAGCTTGACTTTTACTTTATTAATTTCGGTGAACTGACAGAAAACACCCTGAGCCATGACGTAGCACTGACCTGCTAATAATTTTGTTGCAGCTGGCATTTCCAAGAAGTTAGCGTCGGCTTGTTGAACGCTATAAATCATCCTAATAGTTAAGTTAGACCTTAAAACCGAAGGAACGTCGCTTGTTTGATATCTCTGGGATGCAAATAGCAAATGGATGCCGTAAGACGCGGCTTCGGCTGATAGGCGCTTAAGTCTGTTGGCGATGGTGCCTTCCGTCTTATAATTGGCGTCAAACCCCATCTCCATTACGAATACGCTAAACTCGTCTGTAACTAACCAAATTTGGTCTAACCAACCAACCGAAGCCCTATAGTCATAAATAGTTGAACAAGGCTTGCCTTTAAGTCTAGCTTCGTCGAAAAGTCTTTTTCTGCGCGTGTATTCGTTCCATACCTCTTCTACCAAGTTCGCGTATTGGATTAGTGGGTCAGTACCCCTATCATCCGGCTTCGCTACCGGGTATTCTGATAGTGCGTCAGCAAAAGGGTCATAGTCTGGCGAGCTTTTACCGTCGGCGAAGTAGAACTTTGTGCCTGGGTTACAAATAGCAAAATTAAATACGAACGACAGAACGCCTTTAGTTTTACCGGAACGGGTTTGGCCGACAACAACCACGTGTGGGTTGGTTGAAAGCTGCGTTGTTATATTCTGAGTCTGAAACCATCTGTTATCAATAACTTCACCCAGAAAAAGCGTCTCTGGGTCTTTCTTATCTTTTCTAGAGTCACTACTAAAAGTATCTATGAAGTTATTTTTATAAGCTTCCCAATGAGAGATAATGTCTGCCCTAGCGAATTTTCCTGAAAAAATTGGTGGTCTTAACGGTTTTTTTCTTAATAATACGATTTCGCTAGACGACCTAATATTCGAGTAATACTCGCCAATCTCGAAGTTATAAGGCCAACCGCTTTCGATTGATGTAATCCTATCGAGGTTAATAGCTGGTCCCGACAGATAGATAGCATCCTCTAAAGCCAATACGTTCGTTGTATCGACGGCGTCGCTCTTTAGGTATGAAGATGCTAGAAATCGATGAACTGCCTCGCTTCGTTTAGTCCACGGCCTTTTATCGAGAATAAAAGCAACGACGCACGAAGCCGTCCATACCATTAAAGACATGCCGTAAACATGCATCGCATCCGTTTTCGTCACATCAAAAAAGTCGAGAATGGTGGGTCTATTGAATATAAGTATCATGTCCTTGAAAACCGACACGAAGCCGCTATAAGGGACTAGAAAAATCGCGTAAGCCCAAAGTGCCATCGAGGCAACCCAAAGAACGAAACATGTAGCGATAAGTTTTCCGCATAATATTCTCTCGGCGGCAAAAATGCCCGCGCTTGAACTTGATGGTTTCCAAAACAGTGATTTGACAAGAATAATAAAGTCATCTAATGAGTTTATACTCATGGAATTTGCTGTTACCTTATTGACCGTAACCGACAGGCCGTTGTCTTGTAGGACGTCGGATGCCGAGTCGAAGAATCTTAATTTTCTTATGACCTCAAGGCACTCAGCGATTGGTATAAGCGGAATTTTAAATAGAGGTATGATGATGTAGCTTCG
>JACCDO011644572.1_pt1 | contig 22214 bp, 14 predicted proteins | sample 7446101 | NCBI WGS metagenome assembly JACCDO01 (sample SAMN15323440, study PRJNA562643) | freshwater metagenome | isolation source: river surface water | place: USA:Blue River Watershed | collected 2017-08-16
CAGGGGCTCAGGAGCACCTGAGCCCCGGAGCATCCGAACAACAGGCGCGTCCGAGAGGGAAACCTCCGGACGCGCTTTTTCTTTGTGCCTGAGCAAACCGATATCCCGGGTCGGGACCGATCTCCGAGCGGTCCGGCTCCGTAGACGTGGCGCTTTCGGAGAAATCGCCCTATCCCCGGAAATGGCCCGAGCCGCCGCTGGGGTAGGGACCGATGCCCGAGCCGTCCGGCTCCGTGGACACGGAGCTTTTCAGCGGCTAATGGAAGCGATATCGATATCGATTGTTTAGTGATCCTTGGCACCCACACCCAATAACAAACCTATTTTTAATCGAATTGCCAAGGACTGAACCCATCAACGGCTCTGATGCATCCAACTGGATCATGGCTAAAGAGCCTTCCAATTCATCATTAATACGAAACAACTCGTTAGGAAATTTTACCATGCTATCAATGCCGATCTCGACAGGATAAAACCGACTTGACGAATAACGGAAAGCATTTGTCTGGAGTCCTATCCAACCCTGAATCATCGAGCCGTGAATTCTCAGGGAGATCCAATTTCGGACTGAAACGCGAGCCTGATGCCCGGTCTGTGAATTCGCAGAGATCAAGCGCTCGGAATCACCAGCGTTGGAGTCAGAGTGACCGCGGGAAGAGATTCACAACTTATCCACAATCGACAAAACCGACCGACGCCCCCCCCAGAGAAACCCTCACAAAAATAAATGCTTTACACATTCGAAGAAATCGTCGAATGATCCCGCCGAAATTAGAGCCGGTAACGCAGGGTCCAAGGACGCTGAACGATCCGGTTACCGCTTGAATAGACCACACGAAGAAAATCGTATGACGCCCCTGAATCCGCACGCTGTTCCCCTGGGTGGGAGTCGCTTGCTCCCCGTCGCAATCCCCCGAACTCGCTTGGCTCTCATCGCCTCGACGCTTCTGGCCTTGGGAAGCCTCCCCGCGTTGAACGCCGCGACGGCCACGGCCGGTTCGGCGACCTTGCTCGAAGACACCACCGCACCAGTGACGCTGACCGGCACTGGCACCGGGACGCTGACCTTCGCGGTCGCCACTCAGCCCACCAAAGGTGTGTTGACGGGCACGGCTCCGAATCTCACCTACCGTCCGAACAGCAACGCCAACGGCGCTGACAGCTTCACCTTCACCGCGACCGATTCCGCGGGTGTCTCGGCTCCGGCGACCGTTTCGATCACCATCACTCCGGTGAACGACGCCCCGGTGGCGATCATCCCGGTGGTCGATACCCTCGCGGGTGTCAACTGGGTGGCTCGCAGTGGCTCCGGTTCCCGGGCCTGGCAGGCGATCACTGCCTCGGCCGATGGGTCGAAGCTGGCCGCGGCTGTCGACGGGGGTCAGATCTACACCTCGTCCAATAGCGGTTTGAACTGGTCGGCTGTGGGTACCGATCGCAACTGGCAGGCCATCGCCTCTTCGGCCGACGGCTCCAAGCTGGTCGCGGTGGTGGACGGCGGTGCGATCTACACCTCCACCGATTCGGGTGCCAACTGGACCGCTCGTGAATCCGCCCGCAACTGGAAGTCGGTGGCGTCCTCAGCCGACGGCCAGAATCTCGTGGCCGCGGTTTACAGCGGCAAGCTGTACACGTCAGTTGACGCCGGCGTGACCTGGACCAACCGCAATAGCGACCGTCCGTGGTATGCGGTGGCCTCGTCAAGCAGCGGCAGCAATCTGGTGGCGGCCGTCTACGGCGGCGGCATCTACACCTCGACCGATGTGGGTACCAACTGGGTGCTGCGTTCCACCGGCGACAAGCTGTGGGCCGCGGTGGCTTCTTCGTCCAACGGTCTGAAGCTCGCGGCCGCCGAAGTCAATGGCTTCATCAGCACGTCGACCGACGGCGGGACCAACTGGACCCAGCAGGTCGGGTCCGGCGCGCGCTTCTGGACTTCGTTGGCCTCGTCGGCCGATGGCACCGAGCTCGTGGCCAGCACCTACGGCGGCAAGCTCTACACGTCGTCCGACTCCGGCGTCACTTGGACGGCGCGTGACAGCGACCGTCTCTGGTTTGCCGTGTCCGCTTCGGCTGACGGTGGCAAGTTGGCTGCCGTGACCGACGGCGGTCTGATCTACACTTCCGAAGACGTGAACGCCCCGGCGACCATCACGGTGGCTGAAGATAGCGGTGCCTACACCAACGCGAACTTCTTCACCACGATCAACGCCGGTCCGGCCAATGAGTCGACTCAGGCGCTGACCTTCTCGGTGACCACAGACCTTCCTGGTCTCTTCTCGACCCAGCCGGCCATCAGCCCCGCTGGTGTGTTGACCTTCACCCTGGCGACCAACGCCACCGGCAGCGCCAAGATCACCGTCGTGTCGGTGACCGACAACGGCGGTACGGCTGACGGCGGTCTGAACTCCACGGTGCCCACCCCTCGCAACGAGGTGCAAGTGACCGTGACCCCGGTGAACGACGCCCCGACCCAGGGAGCGGTTGCCGTCTCCGGCACCGAAGATACCACGGTGACCTTCACCGCTGCGGCTTTCTCGGCGACCTACAACGCGGCTCACCCGGACAGCCCGGTTCGCCCTGCGACCAGCTACACCATCGAGTCTCTGCCGGCCACCGGCACGCTGAAGTTGTCGGGTGCGGCCGTGGCCGTTGATCAAGTGATCGCGGTGACCAACCTGAGCAGCTTGACCTACGAGCCTGCCTTGAATGAGGCCGGTGCCAAGACCTTCCGTGTGTCGGTGTCCGACGGCAGCCTGTCCTCGCCCAAGGGCACCAATGGTGCGCTGGTCACGGTGACTCTGGCCCCGGTCAATGACGCTCCGTTCGCGGTGGCCCAGTCGGTGACCACCTTGGAAGACACGGCTGTGACCATCGCCTTGTCGGGCACTGATCCCGACGGCAACTCCTTGTCCGTCACCGTGGTCAATGCGCCCACCAATGGTGTGTACAGCGGCTCGGTCTATACTCCGGCCGCCAACTACTCGGGCCCGGATCGCATCACCTTCAAGGTGAATGACGGTACCCTCGATTCCGCCGTTGAGACTGTGAGCATCTCGGTGGTGGCCGTGAACGACGCGCCTGTGTTGGGAGCGGTTGCGGTGGCGGGCAATGAAGATGCGACGGTGTCGTTCAGCACGGCGCTGTTCACGACGCAGTACAGCGACTTGGAGAGCAATCCGTTCACGAGTCTGACGGTGTCGACGCTGCCGGCGACCGGTTCGCTGAAGCTGGCTGGTGTGGCGGTGACTGCGGGTCAGGTGATCCCGGTGGCCGAGCTCGGTGGCCTGACCTACACGCCGGCCTTGAACGAGACCGGAGCCAAGACCTTCACGGTGCGTGCGTCCGACGGCAGTGCCTTGTCGGTGCCGACGACGGTGACGGTGGTGTTGGGTGGCGCGAATGACGCTCCTGCGCTGGCCGCGGTGAGCAAGAGCCTGAACGAAGACGCGACGCTGACCTTCGCTGCGGCGGATTTCTCCTCGAAGTTCACCGATCCCGAGAGCTCCTCGCTCTCGAGCATCAAGATCCTGAGCCTGCCGACGGCGGGAACTCTGAAGAACACGGGCACCAACGTGGTGGCTGGTTTGGTGGTGACGGCGGGCCAGATCGGCCAGCTGACCTACTCGCGCACCGCCAATGAGAATGGTGATGCGACCTTCACGGTGAGTGCCTCGGATGGCGATCTGTCGTCCGAAGCGGCCGTGGTGACTGTGACCGTGGTGCCGGTGAACGACGCGCCGAGCGCGACGATCCCGACGGTGACGCTGGTGCCGGTGGGCACGACGTTGAACCCGAGCCTGGCTGGCCCGATGAACTTCAAGTCGGTGGCCGCCTCGGCCGACGCCTCGAAGCTGGCCGCTGTGGTGGACAACGGGCAGATCCACGTTTCGACCGATTCCGGAGCGAACTGGATTGCGCGTGAGAGCGTGCGGAACTGGAACAGCGTGGCGATCTCGACCAACGGTCAGGTGATCGCGGCGTCGGTGTTCCGCGGCAAGATCTATGTGTCGACCAATGCGGGTGCGACGTGGGATGCGCGTGACAGCGACCGCACGTGGCGCTCGGTGTCGATCTCGACCAATGGCGCTGTGATGGCCGCGGTGGCCAATGGTGCCCAGGTGTACGTGTCCGTGGACGGCGGCACGAACTGGACGGCGCGTGCGACCTCGCAGCTGTGGAACTCGATCGCGGTGTCTGCCGATGGCAGCCGGATGGTGGCCTCGGTGTACGGCGGGTCGCTGTACACGTCGGTCGACAAGGGCACGAATTGGACGTCGGTGGCGAGCCCGCGGTTGTGGAACTCGGTGGTGTCGAGCCCGGATGGCTTGAAGCTGGTGGCCACGGAGGTTGCCGGATCGATCTGGCAGTCGGCCGATGGTGGCGCGACCTGGACGGCCAACACGGCTGCTGGCAGCCGGAACTGGTCGTCGGTGGCGATGTCGGCTGATGGCAGCCGGTTGTTGGCCACGGTGAGCGGCGGCAAGCTGTACCGTTCTTTGGACGGTGGAGTGAGCTGGAAGGAGCTGGGCAGCAATGCGGCCTGGAGCTCTGTGGCGGGCTCGCTGGATCTGAAGAAGGCGGTTGTGGCGGTGGATGGCGGGGCTGTGTCGACCACGACCGACTACGACATTCCGCTGACGATCACGGTTGAGGAAGACAGTGGCGCGTATGCGCAGGCTGGCTTCGCGACCGGAGCTTCGGCTGGTCCGTCGAACGAGTCGTCGCAGGTGATCAGCTACACGATTGCGCTGAGCAACGTGAGCTACACGGGCGGAACCAATCTGTTTGCGACGGCCCCTGCGATCGACGCGAGCGGCGCGCTGAGCTTCGTGCCGGCGCCGGATGCGACCGGTAGCGCGACCTTGACGGTGTCCGTGAAGGACAACGGTGGCACGACCAACGTGCTGAACACGGTGACCGGAGTGGACACCGCGGTGGTGGGCAGCTTCACGGTGGTGGTGAGCCCTGTGGATGACGCCCCGAGCGCGACGGCCCAGACGGTGGGTGCTGTGGAAGAGACGGCCAAGGGGATCACGCTGGCTGGCGCGGATCCTGAGAACGCGACGTTGACCTACGAAGTGTTGACGCAGCCGACGAAGGGTGTGCTGAGCGGCACGGCCCCGGCGCTGACCTACACGCCGACCTTGAACCTGACGGGAGCCGACAGCTTCACCTTCCGAGTGAAGGATGCGAGCCTGACCTCGTCCGTGGCGACGGTGTCGATCGTGATCACGAACGTGAATGACGTGCCGGCCGCCACCGCGCAGACGGTGACGACCGACGAAGACACGGCCAAGGCGATCACGCTGGCCGGAACCGATGCCGACGGCAACGCGCTGACCTACACGGTGGTGACGCAGCCGACGAAGGGTGCGCTGAGCGGCACGGCGCCGGCGCTGACCTACACGCCGACTGCGAATGCGAACGGTGCCGACAGCTTCACCTTCAAGGTGAACGACGGCACGGTGGATTCGTCGGTGGCGACGGTGTCGATCACGATCAACTCGGTGAACGACATCCCTGTGGCGACCAATGCGGTGGTGGGCCTGCTGGAAGATGTGGCCTCGGTGCCGGTGACGCTGACGGGCAGCAGCCCCGAGGGTCGTCCGATCACCTTCCAGGTGCTGACGCAGCCGACCAAGGGCACCTTGGGCGGAGCGGCTCCGAACCTGACCTACACGCCGGCCTTGAACCAGGCCGGAACCGACAGCTTCACCTTCAAGGTGAACGACGGCGTGGACAACTCGGGCGTTGGAACGGTGACGTTGAACATCACCAACGTGAACGATCTGCCGAGCTTCACGATCCCGACCTCGGTGAAGCCGGGCGGTGATGCCTCGAGCTGGACGAAGCTGGGTGCGGCGAACGCGAGCTGGAACGGCTTGGCGCTCTCGACCAATGGCAGTGTGCTGGTGGCGGCCTCGGCCACGGGTCTGACGATCTCGACCGATGGTGGTGCGACGAGCACCAACGCGGTGGTCGGCGGAGCTGGCAGCTTCAATGCGGTGGCCGTGACGGCCAACGGGTCTAAGGTGTTGGCGGCGCGCGGGACGCAGCTCTTCGGCTACAACGCCGGAGCTTGGACCGCCCTCGGCGCCCCGGCCAAGACCTGGTCTTCGGTGGCTTCCTCGGCCGACGGCGTGAAGCTGGTGGCGGTGGCCTCCGGCGAGAAGGTGCACGTGTCGACGAACTCCGGTGCCAACTGGTCCGCGGTGGCCTCGACGAACGATTGGGAGTCGGTGGCCTCCTCGGCCGACGGTACGAAGTTGGCGGCTGTGGCCTACAACGGTCTGATCTACACGACGACCGACAGCGGCACGAACTGGACGGCTCGCGGCAGCGTGAACCGGTACTGGACGTCGATCGCCTCGAGCGCCGACGGTTCGAAGCTGGCGGCGACGGAAGTCAACGGCCAGATCTACACCTCGGATGACGGCGGTGCGACCTGGACGGCGCGCGAGAGCGCCCGTGCGTGGTCGTCGATCGCGATGTCGGCCGACGGCAAGCTGCTCCTGGCCGGTGTGCTGGGTGGCAAGCTGTACTACTCCGACGACTCCGGTGTGAGCTGGAGCGCGAAGGACGACGTGCGCGTGTGGGGATCCGTGGCGATCGCGGGCGATGGCGGCAACGCTGTGGCCGCGGTGCTGGACGGTGCGATCTACCGTGCGGCCGGCTACGTGACCGAGTACACGGTGACTGCGGTGGAAGACACCGCGACGACGGTGGCCGGGTTTGCGACGGAGATCTCCGCCGGACCGGCCAACGAGTCGGCGCAGGTGGTGAGCTTCGTGCTGAGCAGCAACAACACGAACCTGTTCTCCGAGGGTCCTGCCATCAGCACCGCGGGTGTGCTGACCTTCACGCCGGCGGCCGATGCGGTTGGCACGGCGTTGGTGACGGTGTACGCGCAGGACAACGGCGGCACGAACAATGCCGGTGTGGACCGCAGTGCCGCCAAGCAGTTCAAGATCACGGTGACGGCTGAGAACGACGCCCCTGTGGCCGGTTCGCAGGCCGTGGCCGCTGTGGAAGACACGGCCAAGGCGATCACGCTCGGCGGCTTCGATGCCGAAGGGTCGGCCTTGACCTACACGGTGGTGCGCCAGCCGACCAAGGGTACCTTGAGCGGCACCGCGCCGAACCTGGTGTACACCCCGTCGACGAACGCCAACGGAGCCGACAACTTCACCTTCAAGGTGAGCGACGGCACGCTGGAGTCCGGCGTGGCGACGGTGACGATCGTGGTGGCGGCGGTGAACGATCTGCCGGTGGTGTCGGGTCAGTCGGTGACGACGGACGAAGACGCGCCTGTGGCGATCACGCTGGCCGGCAGCGATGTGGACGGCGATGCGCTGACCTACACGGTGGTGGCTGGCCCGACGAAGGGTGAGCTGACGGGCACTGCGCCGAACCTGGTGTATGTGCCGAACTCGGAGGTGTCCGGAACCGACAGCTTCACCGTGAAGGTGAACGACGGTACGGCCGACTCCGGTCTGGCGACGGTGTCGATCGTGGTGAATGCCGTGAACGACGCGCCGGTGGCTGGAGCCTTGGCGGTGAAGACCGACGAGGACACGGGCGTGATGATCGCGCTGCAAGGCTATGACGCCGAGGGAGCGACGCTGACCTACACGGTGGTGCGTCAGCCCGCTGGCGGTGTGGTGAGCGGCGAAGGTGCGAACCTGGAGTACGTGCCGAACCCCGACTTCAACGGCAAGGACAGCTTCACCTACAAGGTGAGCGACGGGTCGTTGGAATCGAGCCCGGTGACCGTGGCGATCACGGTGGCGCCTGTGGCTGACAGCCCGGTGGCCCTGACCCAGACGGTCAAGGCGGTGCAGGGCAACTCGGCCGAGGTGACGCTGAAGGCCTACGACGGCGACAACGACGCGCTGACCTACACGGTGGTGTCGCAGCCGAAGCAGGGCACGCTGAGCGGCACGGCGCCGAACCTGGTGTACAAGGCCAACGCCGACGCGACGGGAACCGACAGCTTCACGTTCCGCGTGAACGACGGCACGTCGAACTCCGGAGTGGCGACGGTGCTGATCGTGATTGGCGAGTCGTCGAAGCTGGCGATCAAGTCGAGCGATGGCACGACGTTGACCTTGGGAGTGCGCGCTCCGAAGGGAGCGGTGGTGCAGGTGGAGAACGGCACGACGCTGGGGACCTGGAGCGCTACGGCGATCAAGGTGACTGGCGAAGGCACCGATGTGGAAGTGCCGGTGACCCTGCAGATCGACAAGAGCATTCCGGCGCGGTTCTGGCGCTTGAAGGTCGTGTCGATGCCGTGATGAGTCAGGGGCTCAGGAGCACCTGAGCCCCGGAGCATCCGAACAACAGGCGCGTCCGAGAGGGAAACCTCCGGACGCGCTTTTTCTTTGTGCCTGAGCAAACCGATATCCCAGGTTGGGACCGATCTCCGAGCGGTCCGGCTCCGTGGACGTGGCGCTTTCGAAGAAATTGGCCTATTCGGGCCGTTGAACGGCCGGCGCTGCGGCGCGCTGAAGGCGATCACGCACTCCGTCCCAGGCCGATCCCGGAGGCAGGCTCTCGATGACCACCAATGCGGCTCCCCGGTGATCGCAGTCGTGCAGGTAGCCGTACAGGGCCCGGGCGAAGGCCTCGGGATCGTCCGGGATGAAGGAGATCTGGGCCAACGGCAAATCCCGGGGAACCCTCGAATGGGCCAACACGAAAATGCGTTCCGGGGCCAGAGCTTGGCGGTCCAGCATCGCCGCCAAGGCCTCATCGTCTTGCCATGACCACACTTCCAGACGGGCCTTGGGTGAATAGTGGCGGCTGAGTTGTCCGGGGCTGCGCAGCGGACCCTCGCCGTGGGATCCAGAGCCGTCCACCGAGACACCCGCCGCCTCGGCGATCTGCTCCGCCGAAATGATGCCCGGCCGCAGCACCCGAGGGCATTGGCCGGTCACATCGACCACCGTGCTCTCGATGCCCACCGCGCAGGCGCCGGCATCCACGATCAGCGGGATGCGCTCACCCAATCCGGCGATCACGTGTTCGGCGGTGGTCGGCGACAGTTGGTCCGACGGATTGGCGCTGGGTGCCGCCAATGGGAATCCGCATTCCTTGATCACCGATTGAAAGAACGCATGCGAAGGCCACCGGAGTCCGACGGTGCGCCCACCCGCGGCGACGATGTCGGGAATCCGGGACGATCTGGGCACCACCAGCGTCAGGGGTCCCGGCCAGAAGTGACCCGCCAATCGTTCGGCCAACACCGGCCACTCCGAGGCGCATTCGCGGGCCATGGCGGCGGTGGCCACGTGCACGATGAGCGGATTGCCCGGGGGGCGACCCTTGGCCCGGTAGATCGCCGCCACCGCTTCCGGTGAAAAGGCGTTGGCCGCCAGACCATACACCGTCTCGCTGGGAATGGCGGCGATGCGACCCGAGCGCAGGAGTTGAGCCGCCTGAAGCACCGCCGAGTGGAACAGCGCTGGCGTATGGGTGGGGAGTATGTCCGCGGTCGGCATCGACGCGGACGACGCTACGCCCGAGGCGGCGATGGAGCATCAGGAAACCGCAGGGTCGTGCCGCTCGGGTGGCCCCCGCGTCGTCGTGCACGAGGGCATCTCGACGGAGCGCATCTCGATGCTTCCCTCGGCCCTTGCCCGCCTCTACGCTGGATTCCGTGAAACACAAAGGGAAGGCCAAGGCCGCCTTTCGTCGGATGATGCTTCGGGCGCTGGCGATCTATTGGGTCCTGGGTCTCATGCTGATCGGCGTCAGCCATTTTCTATTCCCGGGAATCCTGATGACCGGCGTTGTGAGCCTCACGGCGCTGCTCGTGGCCTTCGCGCTGTTCGCGGGCTATTTCTTCCGTGATCCCGATGCGCAGGTGCCGGCCGGCAATGGGCTCATCGTGTCGCCGGGCCATGGCACGGTCGACGTGATCGACGAGACCGACGAACCCACCGTGATGGGCGGCCGCTGCCGGCGGGTGTCGATCTTCCTGTCGGTCTTCAATGTCCATGTGCAGCAGGCCCCTGTGGCCGGCACCGTGACTCTGGTGCGCCATACGCCGGGCCAATTCCTCAACGCCTTGAAGCTCGAGTCGGCCACCCTCAACGAAAACGTGCTCATCGGCTTCCAGACCTCCGAGTCCGCCTGCGGACCGGTGGCCATCAAGCTCATCACAGGCCTCATCGCCCGCCGGATCATTCCCTGGGTTCAGGCCGGTGACATCGTCGCCAAGGGCGAGCGGGTGAGCCTCATCCAGTTCGGATCACGCGTGGACATCTACCTGCCATTGCAGGCCAAGGTCGCCGTGGCTCTGGGGGATCGCGTCGTGGGCGGCGAAACGATCGTGGCCCGCCTCGAAGGCTGATCTATCATGAGCGACGTGTCCCAAGCCGAAGGTACACCGACCGGGGAGTCTCAGAAGCTCAAGATCTACCTGCTGCCCAACCTCTTCACGGCGGGCAACCTGTTCTGTGGTTTTCTGGCACTGACCAAGATCGTCGAGGCCGACCTCAGCGGGGTTTCCGGATACCACGAGGTCAAGATGGCGCTCCTGTACATCCTCGTGGCCTGCATCCTCGACCTGCTGGACGGCCGCGTGGCCCGCATGGGCGGTTTTGAAAGCCCCTTCGGTCGGGAGTTCGATTCCCTGGCCGACATCGTGAGCTTCGGGGTCGCTCCGGCCTTCCTGGTCCACCGCGTGGTGTTGGCCGACGTGTTCGTCAACCACAAGGAGATCGGTTGGTTCATCGCCGCGTTGTTCGTGATCTGCGGTGCTTTCCGGTTGGCCCGATTCAACTGCCTGGCGGCGATGTCGGGGTCGGGTGGCGGCAGTCATTTCATGGGGTTCCCCATCCCCATGGCCGCCGGCATGGTGGCTTCTCTTACGCTGTTTCTGATCTGGTGGGATGAGAAGAACTTCCGGGTGGGCTATTGGCGGTACGCGTTGCCGGTGATCCTGGTATTCCTCTCGGTGATGATGGTCAGCGAGGTCAAGTATCCCACCTTCAAGAAGCTCGATTGGCGGACGCAGAAGCCCTTCGTGAAGACCATCGTCATCGTGATGGTCGCCGCGCTGTTCATCCTGCTGTGGCAGAAGCTCCTGCCCATCGTCTCGCCCCTGGTCTGCACCGCCTACCTTGTTTACGGGTTCATCCGTCCGTTCATCTCCCGCCGGATGCAGCGCGAGATCGAGGTCGATGACGGCGACGATGACGAGTCGCCCACGGCGGCCTGAAGTTCTCTGCGCCCGCAGTGCATGAATGATTCCTGGCCCATGGTGTCGGCAGCCCTGCTCGGGGGCCTCGCCGGTTTCCTGGCCAGCGTGCCGGGCGGTCCGGTCAATGCCACCATCCTGGCCGAGGGCGGGCATCGTGGGTTTCGCTGGGCGCTGTTCGTGGGGGTGGGCGCGGTGGTCATGGAGGCCGTCTATTGTGCGGTGGCCTTCGCGGGCTTCGACGCGCTCTTCGGTTCGAGGCTCTTCCGAGCCACCATGGAATTGGTGAGCTTCCTGCTGATGCTCTGGCTGGGCGTCAAATACCTGCGCGGCATCCCGATTCCGGGTGAATCCCAAGGGGTCCAATTGATGGAGCGCCGGTTTCACCCCCACACGGGATTCTGGACGGGCTTCGTGCGGGTGCTGGGCAATCCGGGGATCCTGCTCTTGTGGATCACCGTGACGGCGATGCTGCTCTCCCGCGATTGGCTGGCCGACAACTGGCCGTGCAAGCGCGCCTTTGTCGGAGGGGTGGCCGCTGGGGCCCTGCTGTGGTTCTCGCTCCTCGGCGGGGCGGTTTCACGTCACCGCGACTCCATCTCACCGCTGGCCCTCCGACGCCTGTCGCAGTTCAGTGGCCTGCTCCTGCTGGTGGTGGCCGGAGTGGTCGGGGTGCGCCTGATCACCCTGTTGGCGGCCCGCCACGGGTGAGAGACCGCGGCGTTTCCAAGGGATACCGGACCCCACTCCGTCCGTGTCCGGGACCGCCGCGAGGCCCGTCGCCGTCGGGTCACTTCTTCTCGGCGGCCTGCGCGTTCAGGGCCTGCTGCAGTTTCTCAGCCTGTTCGAAAAGCTTGTTGTAGCGGCCATTGAGGTCTTCGCAGTCGGAGGCCAGCTTCTTGTACTTCTCGACGGTGTCCTTGTTGACCGCGACGGCGTTCACGTAGGCTTCGTTGAGCTTCTTCATGCTCTCGTTCTGGCCCCTGATGTCGGCGGCCATCTTGTCGTAGGCGGCCTTGTAGGCCTCGCCCTGCTTGGTGGCGCGTTCCCACTTCACGGTCATCTCCGAGAGTTCCCGCTTGGTCCGGCTCAGCTCCACCTTGTTGGTCTTGTCCTGCTCGGTGAGGCGCTCCTTGAGCTGTTCGACCCGTTTGAGTTCCTCTTCCACGCGCTTGCCGGTGACCTCGACCTCGTGCTTCTGCTCATTGAGGCCCTGGATCTGCTTGTTCCGGTCGGCGATCTGCATCCGAAGGTCGGCGTCGCGATACCACTGGTAGGCCACCAGACCACAAAGGCCGCAGGCCAGGACGATGAGGACGGTGACCCCGGCGGACGCTCGGATCCGGTTCCGGGAAGAGACAATTCGGGATTGCATGGTTGAGGTCTGGGTTGGCGGGACCGCCCGCCGAAGCAACGCTGCCGACAGATTCCGCGTTTGTCAAAGTCGGGAGCCCGACTCGGCGAACGACCGAGCCCGCGGCGGATCGATCGTGCGGGCGGCAGCCCGTCATGCGACCGAGGGGTCTTTGCTGATTCGGAGAAAGCGCTGGAATGGGAGCCGCCCGGATCTCCACGCTCGAGGCCGTGAAGCATCGAGACGTTTTCCGGCCGGTCGCCCTGACCGTGGCCGGGTCGGACAGCGGGGGCGGCGCCGGCATCCAGGCCGACCTCAAGGTGTTCGCGGCCTTGGGGGTGCACGGCACCAGTGCGCTCACCTGCCTGACGGCGCAGTCGCCGGCGGGTGTCACCGGCGTCCATGCGGTGCCTGCGGCCTTCGTCACACGGCAACTGGAGACGCTGCTGGCGGAGTTGCCGCCGGCCGCCGCCAAGACCGGGATGCTCTTCAATGCCGGGATCATCCGCGCGGTGGCCGAGACCTTCGCCCGCCATCCCGGGATTCCGCTGGTGGTGGATCCGGTGATGATCGCCACGAGCGGGGCCCGATTGTTGCGCCCCGATGCCCTGCGTGCACTGCAGGATCGCCTGCTGCCCCGGGCCGCCTTGGTGACCCCGAATCTCGACGAGGCGGCGGCGCTCCTGGGGCGTCCTCTCCGATCGGTCGACGACCTCAGATGGGCCGCGCGCGGCATCCACGGTCGGTGGGGGGTTCCGGCCCTCATCAAGGGAGGGCATCTGCGGGATGCGGCCCAGGCCACCGACATCCTGTGGGATGGCCGCGAGGAGCGCGTCCTGCGGGCGCCGTTCGTGAAGGGGGTTTCCACCCACGGCACCGGCTGTACGTATTCGGCGGCCATCGTGGCCTGCCTGGCCCTGGGACATCCGCTCTCCGTCGCCGTCGAGCAGGCCAAACGGGTGATCACGCGCGCGATCCGGCGCAGCACCCGCCTCGGGCCCGAAGGTCGGCACGAGGCGCTGTTGCCGGGTTGATCAATGCCGGTCGGCGAGGCTGCCCCGGCCGGCGGCCCACAGGAACCCGCGGCTGAGCATCTCGAGGAACACCGGGTCCTGGAAGGTGGCGTCGGAGTGGCCGAAGGTGGTTCCGAACACCCGGGCCTTGCCGAAGCCGTTCACCCAGGCCACGGGATAGGCCTTGCCGTCGGCCTCGCTCACCGAGGTCGCCAGCGGTGTCGCGCCGGGCCACAGCGCTTCGATGACGTACAGTTCGTCCTTCGGAGTGACCCAGTCATCGGGCATGTTCTTCAAGATCGGGTGTCCGGCCGCGACCTTCTTCACCGGATAGCGGCTCTGGTGATCGTGACGGCGGCTGGTGACGCCGAGGAACCGGCGCCACTCGTCGATGCTCGCCGCACGATAGGTGTGCATCGCGCAATGGATGGCCACGGCCGGGACTCCGGCTTCGTGGGCGCGGGTGATCCGTCGGATGTAATCGGGCGACTGGGTGTCGGCGAAGCACTCGTTGTGCACCACCACATCGAAACCGCGGGCCCAGTTCGGCTGGTCGTAGAGCGGGATCTCGGCCCGGGTGCCGTTGCCCCCTTCGTTGACCACGGTCCACTCCACCTCCGCGTGACGGGCCAACGCATTGGTCAGCGAGAAGGTCTGCAGCGCGTAATTGTGGCAACAGCCACCGGTGATGAGCAGCGCGCGGATGGGTCGCCGCGTGGCCACGGTGGAGTGCCCCGCACAACCGGCCAAGAGCAGGAGGAGCAGACTGAAAAGGGAGGTTCGAAACGTCATGTTCCAGACCCTGCTGAGGGCCCTTCATGCGGTCAATCGCCGGATCGGATCCGGATCGGATCCAGAGAGGTTTGCTGAGCAACGCCGACAGACCCATAGAAAAAAATCCGACAAAAAACTCAGGAAATTCCATGGCTTTCCGATGACTTGGGTGTCGCAAGACATCGGATACCGGAGACCGAAAAACACTCCGGAGGGCTCAGCAATGAACTGATGGACGCCCCCCAAGGACGGGAAAGTTTCATCCGCGACAAGGATGTCGCGATCAAACAAGTGGTCCCTGAAACGGGACCGAACTCACGGATAGAGTTATGGTCATCAAGACGAACATCTCAGCGCTCACCGCCTCACGCAACCTCCTCGAGACGCAGGACTCCCTCTCCCGCTCTCTCGGACGCCTCTCCTCAGGCTCCAAGCTGGTCAATCCTTCCGACAACGCCGCGGGCTTCGCGGTGTCCATCCGCCTCGATGCCCAGATCAGCCGCATCGGCGCCGCCAGCGACAACATCGGCAACGCCCTGTCGTTTTCGCAGACCCAGGATGGCTACCTCAAGAAGGTGGCCAAGGCCCTCGACCGCATGGGCGAGTTGTCGATGCTCGCCCAAGACAACACCAAGAGCGACACCGACCGGGGTCTCTACAACAACGAGTTCGTCAACCTGCAGAACTTTGTCACGAGCAGCTCCACCCGAGACTTCAACGGCGTGAGCATGTTCGGTGGCAACAGCTTCCAGGTGACGATCGACAGCGAAGGGGCGGGTTTCACGTATTCGGCGATCGACCTGACCACGGCCACCTTCACCACCGCAACCGCAACCACGACCAACCTCACCACGACGGCCAATGCGGCGACTGCCCTGATCAAGGTGAAGGATGCGATCAACACGCTGGCTTCCGAGCGGGCGACGGTGGGTGCCAATCAGGCGGCGCTCAACATGTACCAGGAGCAGTTGGGCACGCTGAAAGACAACCTCTCGGCCGCCAACAGCCGCATCAAGGACATCGATGTCGCGGAGGAAAGCACCAACTTCGCCAAGTACAACATCCTGGTCCAGGCCGGCACGGCGATGTTGTCGCAGGCCAACTCCAGCGCACAGGGCGTCCTCCGACTGCTCGGCTGATCCGGCGGGCTGATGCGGCCAGGGGTGGCGGGATGAGCCTGCCCTCGTCCACCACCCCGGCCGCTCCGCCTCCCCTCTCCACTGCGGATTTGTCCGCAGGTTCCAGGTCCAGGTTCAACGCACCCGATCAGCCTCACTGATGGCCGCGAACGCTGAACGAATGTCACAAACCCGATGCAGAGCCACGAGTTCTTCCCACAACCCCTTTTCTCCGTCGTGTGACGGATGGTGCAAGCCAGGCGGCCGGTCGCTGAAAGAACCGGAACGGGTCCCAGGAGGTCACCCGATCAATCAAGACCTCCGGCGGCAAGGATGCCGTCTTGCAGGAAGAAAGAGTCCCGGCAACGGGACGACTTCAAGGAAGGAGTCACTACTATGGTCATCAACACCAACTACTCGGCCCTGGCCTCATCCCGTCAATTGGGTGAGTCGCAGGGATTGCTCAACCGCTCGCTGGCCCGATTGAGTTCGGGATCCAAGCTGATCAACCCGTCGGACGACGCAGCCGGCTTCGCCGTCTCGACCCGCTTCGACGCGCAGATCAACCGGACCCAGGCGGCTGTCGACAACATCGGGAACGCGATCTCGTTCTCCCAGACCCAGGACGGCTACCTCAAGAAGGTGGCCAAGGCCCTGGACCGCATGAGCGAACTGTCCATGCTCGCTCAGGACAACACCAAGAGCGACACCGATCGGGGTCTCTACAACACCGAGTTCCAGAATCTCGGGGCGTTCGTCAACTCGACGGCGACGCGCGACTTCAACGGCGTCAGCATGTTCAGTGGTTCCGGAATCCAGGTGACGGTCAACAGCGAGGCGCAGTCGAACTTCAACTACACCTCGATCAACCTGGGCAGCACCACCTACACCACCGCCACGGCCTCCACGCTCACGTCGACCGCCAACGCGGCCACCGCGTTGACCAACGTGAAGTCGGCCATCAACCAGCTGGCCAGCGACCGCGCCACGGTCGGAGCCAATCAGGCCGCCCTGAACATGTATCAGGAGCAGTTGGGGGTGTCGAAAGACAACCTCTCGGCCGCCAACAGCCGCATCAAGGACGTGAACGTCGCCGACGAAAGCACGAACTTCGCGCGGTACAACATCCTGGTCCAGGCGGGCACCGCCATGCTGGCCCAGCCCAACGCCAGTCCGCAGTCGGCCCTCCGTCTCTTGGGCTGAGCCCGACGGATGGTTCGGTCCTGGGCGCGCCGTCTCGGGCGCGCCCAGGCCGGGAGGAGCGGAGATCGAGTCTCCCTCCTCCGGCTCCGGATCGGGGCTTCTCGGATCCGGGTTTTTCCGGAACACACGAGGCTCGCCCGAGAAACACGAGCCGTGGACGCAGCAATCAGTCCGCAGGAAGGGTCGTCAGAAAGGCCTCCTCGGAACGGTCGGATCGGCAGGCCCGAAGGTATTCGGGAAGGATCCATCGACGACCGGCCTGTGGATTGATTCCTGCGTCCACTCCAAACCAAGACTTCCCCGGGCCATCGGCCTGAAGGGGAGTTTTTTTGTCGGGGCCCCTGGGCTGCCGGCACGATCCTGCGGTGGTGCAGAAAATCGGGAGACCGCGGGGTCCGGCGGGATTTCCCATCGGCGGTCGTCCGTCGGGGTTCGGTTCGAGGGGACGGGCGAACAGTGTGACCGTGAAAACCCTTGGCCCTGCCGGGGTCGGCCGATAGCTTCCGCCCTCGGAGATTTTCTTTATGGCCAAACTTTCGATCCGCGACCTCAACGTCACCGGCAAACGCGTCCTGATGCGCGTCGATTACAACGTCCCCATGGAGGAGAAGGACGGCGTGATGGTGATCAACGACACCACCCGCATCAAAGAGACGTTGCCCACCCTGCAGCTGCTGATCTCCAAGGGGGCCCGCATCGTCCTGGCGGCTCATCTCGGACGTCCGGATGGCAAGCGGGAGCCGTCGATGAGTCTGGCCCCGGTGGCCGCGAAGCTCGGCGAGATGCTCGGGCGTCCGGTGGCCTTCGTCGATGAGACGGTGGGCGAGAAGGCCGAGGCGGCCGTGGCCGCCCTCAAGGACGGCGAGATCCTGATCCTCGAGAACGTGCGCTTCCAGGCCGAGGAGGAGGCCAATGATCCGGTGTTCGCCGCCCGGTTGGCCCGGTTGGCCGATGTGTATGTGAACGACGCCTTCGGTGCCGCCCATCGCGCCCATGCCTCGACGAGTGGCGTGGCCCGCATCGTGCGCGCCTGGGGTGGTCAGGCTGCGGCCGGCCTGCTCATGGAGCGGGAACTGAAGTTCCTGGGCGATGAGCTCGAGAATCCGGCCCGTCCGTTCGTGGTCATCCTCGGCGGCGCCAAGGTGAGCGACAAGATCAAGGTCATCGACCGTCTGCTCGAGAAGGCCGACACCATCCTCATCGGTGGCGCCATGGCCTACACCTTCAAGCTGGCCCACGGTGGCAAGACCGGAAAGTCGCTCGTCGAGAAGGACCACACCGGCACGGCCCTCGCGGCCGAGGCCAAGGCGGCGAAGCGGGGCGTCTCGTTCCTGCTGCCCACCGACACCGTCATCGCGGACCTCAAGGACACCGGCAAGCTCAACAAGAAGGGTCGCCCGGTGTTCGAGTTCGTGAACCCGCGGGTCAACACCGGCGACATTCCCGATGACTGTGAAGGGTTCGACATCGGTCCGGATACCGTCGCCCGCTACTCCGAGGTCATCGCCTCGGCCAAGACCATCCTGTGGAACGGTCCGATGGGCATGTTCGAGGATCCCCGGTTCGCCGCGGGAACCCAGGCGGTGGCCAAGGCCGCCGTCGAGGCGACCCAGAAGCACGGGGCCAAGTCCATCATCGGCGGTGGCGACAGCGTCAAGGCCGTGAACAAGGCGGGTCTGGGAGACCAGGTCACCTTCGCCAGCACCGGCGGCGGCGCGAGCCTGGAGTTCCTCGAAGGCATTCCGCTGCCCGGTGTCGTCGCGCTCGACGACCGCTGAGTGTGTTTCCGCCGTCCCGGTCGCCGTTCGAGCCGGTTTACCAAACACCCCCCGTGGGCGCTCAGGCGCTCGCCGGGGGTGTTCGTTTGGGGAGAGAGTGCCGACCGAGAGATCAGCCACCTCGGCGAGGTCCGTGCGAGCCTTGGGAAGCCTTGTGAGCCCTGAGTAGGTCGGGGGCGGTCGCAGGCGAGGGGGCCGAACGGGCTCTCAGACCGCGGCGGCGCGGGCGTATTCGGCGCGAGCCAGCGCATCGGTGAGCCGGTCGATGAACGGGTGTTGCGCGAGCTTCATGCGTTCCTTGGCGGCGGCCGGGCTGAAGAATCCGGCCCGGTCGATCTCGGGCCATGAGGCCCAATTGCCGGACCCGGTGGGCCATTCGACATCGACATGATTGCTCTGAATGCCCTCGGTCGGATCCCAACGACCTTCGAAGGCCCAGGCGAACACGGTCTTGCCGCCCCGCTGGCGGATCGACCCCAGTTCGATGAACGGGGGAGCGCTGGTGATCCCCACCTCTTCGGTGAACTCGCGGCATGCGGCCTCGAGCGCACTCTCACCGGGCTCGATCTCACCCTTCGGGATGGTCCAGATGCCGTGGTCGCGGTGGGGGAACCACGGCCCCCCCGGGTGCGCGATGAACACCTCCAGCGTCCCGTTGTGGAAACGGTACATCAGGAGGCCGGCGCTGACGCGGGAGTGACGCATGACGAGTGAAGACGCTGGACCGACCGCCTCTGTGGGCACCGCCGACGGGGGGAACGGCAGCAATCGACAACAAGACGGACGGTAGGGCAACCCCCCGTCCGCGGCAACATCCCCGTTGGATCGGCCGCGGACAGGGCTGGTTTTCCGCGAGCGATTCAGCGTGCTTTGACCGCGGCCGACTTCTTGGCCCGGGCGCCCGTCTTGGACACGGGACCCAGTCCGAGGGCCTTGAAGCGCTGATCCACCTCCTTGAGATGGAACTCCAGCGAGCACAACGACTCCAGTTCGCCCTTCTTGAAATGGCCCGCCACCTCGGGGTCGGCCTTGAGCATCTCGAGGAAATCGGCGTCGTCGCGTCCGGCGTGCTTCACCTCCCAGGTCTTCATGGCGTTGCGTTGGACCAGCGCGTAGGCGTCTTCTCGGGTCAGGCCTTTGCGGATCAGGGCCAGCAGCACGGTCTGGCTGTTCCACATACCCAGGCTCAGACCCAGGTTCTTGCGCATGTTCTCCGGGTAGACCAACAGGCCGTCCATCAGCCGGGTGAGCAGGCCGAACATGTAGTCGAGCAGGGTGCACGAGTCGGGGAAGATGACCCGTTCCACCGAGCTGTGGCTGATGTCGCGCTCATGCCACAAGGCCACGTTCTCGAGGGCGGCCACGGCGTTGCCGCGGATCACGCGGGCCAAGCCGGTGAGGCGCTCCCAGGTGATGGGGTTGCGCTTGTGCGGCATGGCGCTGCTGCCCTTCTGGCCCCGGGTGAAGGGTTCTTCGGCCTCCAGGACTTCGGTGCGCTGGAGGTGGCGGAACTCGACGGCCCAGTGCTCGAAGCCCGAGGCCACCAGGGCCAGGCCGTTCATGAATTCGGCATGGATGTCGCGCTGGATGACCTGGGTGGCGATGGGAGCGGGCTTGAGTCCGAGGCGCTTGCAGACATGGGCCTCGACCGAGGGCGGCAAGTGGGCGTGGGTGCCGACCGCGCCGCTGAGCTTGCCCAGGGCGACGACCGTGCGCAGGTGCTTGAACCGGGCCAGGGCCCGCGAGAACTCCTCGTGCATCAGGGCCAGCTTCAGCCCGAAGGTGGTGGGCTCGCCATGGATGCCGTGGCTGCGGCCGATGCAGGGAGTCAGCCGGTGTTCGCGGGCCCGCCGGGCGATGATGGGCAACAGGGTCTCCACGTCCCGGATGAGCAGGTCGAGGCTCTGCACCATCTGGACGGCGAAGGCCGTGTCCACGATGTCGGAGCTGGTGAGGCCGAAGTGCAACCAGCGGCTGGCCGGATCGTTGATGCGTTCGGTCACCGCCGTGGTGAAGGCGATGACGTCGTGATTGAGCACCTTCTCCAGCTCGCGTTGGCGGGCGAACAATCCGGCCGGGTCGCTCTTCCAGGCCGCGCAGCCCTTCTGGATCTTGAGAAAATCCTTCTTCGGCACCACGCCCTGGGTCACCAGCGCCTCGCTGGCGAACTCCTCGATGTCGAGCCACAGGCTCAGCTTGTTCTCCTCGGACCAGATCGCCCGCATTTCGGGCCGTGAATAGCGTTGAATCACGGAGCCATCATGGGCCCTTCGGCGCTCGAAGGCGAGACCGCTCCTGGGTTGGCGACCAGGGCGGCGATCGCCGCGGCATAGCCCTCGCGGTAGGTGGGAAACCGGGGATTCCAGCCCAGTTCTTCGCGCAGGCGTCGGTTGGACACGCGCTTGTGGGTGGTGCCGCGCTTTCGGGTCGAAGGGCCTTCGGTCGGGTCGGCCGGGGGAGGCAGGGGCAGTCCGGTCTGGTCGGCGAGGAATTGCAGGAAGTGGCCCTGCAGCACGGGTTCGTCGTCGACGGCGTTGTAGATCCGTCCTCCTTCACCCCGGAGCATCACCGCCTCGAGGGCCGAGGCCACGTCATCGCGGTGGATCATGTTGATCCAGCGGCCCTGGCCCTGCCCGGGATCGCGGCGAGCCTGGCCCGCGACAAACTGCTGGAAGAGGTGCCCCCGCCCCGGACCGTAGATGCCGCCGACACGCACGATCTGGGTGGACACCAGGCCCGACCGATCGGCCTCGGTGAACACCGCTTCGGTGGCGACGAGCAATTGCCCGGTCTGGCCGGGAGGTTCTGCCGGGGAGTCTTCGGTCACCCACGAGCCGTCGGTCTGGCTGTAGACACTGGTGCTGCTGACCGAGATGAGGCGGCCCACGCGGCGGTGGCGGGCCCACGCCACGAGGTTCTTCGCACCGCCCAGATAGACTTCCCGGTAGACCTCGGCCCCACCCCGGCTCGAGGAAACGGCGCACACCACCGCATCGAAGTCGCCCGGGATGGCTTCGAGGTCTTCTGGCCGTGTCAGATCGCCCCGCACGGCCTGGATGCCCGCTGCGGCGAGAGCCCCGTCGGGATCACCTTGGCGGCGCAATCCCAGCACCTCGGCCCCGGACGACGACAAGCGCCCGCCCAGGGCCAAACCGACATAGCCGCAACCCACGATCAGGATTCGCATCGAGGCCATCACCATTGACTCCCGATCTGCCGGGTCAAGCGCGAGGTCGGGCGCTGGCTTCGAAAGAGCCCTGCGCCTGAAGGGGTGGATCGCCCGGAGATCGGTCCCGACCGGGGAGGTCGATCGGCAGGCGTGGGCGTCGTCCGCCGCCTTGCGTCCGGGCCCGACCGGGACAACGCTTGGCCCAGCGCATGAGCACCGTGCTATCCCGATTGAATCCGTCCCTCGCCAGCCTTCCGGTCTATGTGCCCGGTCGGCCCATCGATGAGGTCGCCCGCGAACACGGCCTGGATCCGTCGGGCATCATCAAGCTGGCCTCCAACGAGAACCCCTTCGGGCCGTCGCCCAAAGCCCTCGAGGCGATGGAGTCGGTGATCCGCCAATTGCACCTCTATCCTGACGGTTCGGCCTCGGTGCTCAAGCGCGCTCTGGCCGAGTCGCTGGGAGTCCGTCCGGAGCACCTCATCCTGGGCAACGGATCCAACGAGATCCTCGAGTTCGTCGGCCACGCGATGATGCGTCCCGGCGTCGAGGTGCTCGTACCCGAGTTCTGCTGCGCGGTGTACCCGATCGTCACGGCC
>JACCDO011191815.1_pt1 | contig 22213 bp, 56 predicted proteins | sample 7446101 | NCBI WGS metagenome assembly JACCDO01 (sample SAMN15323440, study PRJNA562643) | freshwater metagenome | isolation source: river surface water | place: USA:Blue River Watershed | collected 2017-08-16
AGAAGGACGAAGTTGCTGTCATTGACGCTAACACCTACTTCACTAAGATCGAAGGCCAAGTTGAGCGTGTTAACATGATGTCAGGTCAAAAGTATTACGAGTCGGTTAATACTCCCAACTGCTGCTCGCCCAGTTCTGAAACTTATTGGAGCATGTAATCATGGGATACACTGTTATCGGTGAGCGTGATGTTCGTTGGCAACCCCGGAAAGGACTGGAAGGTCCTTTCTATTACGCAGACGGTCGTGTGCTATACTATGATCCGAAAGAGGGTGCATATTGGGATCCGCTAACAGACTTTTATGTAGAGCAGGCGGAAATGGATCAGATCCATAGTTATCTCGCAAAGGTACTCGCACGATGAACAAACGAATTCGAGAACTTGCCGATCAATGTTGGATAAATGATGGCGGACCAGATAGTTATTTCAGTCAACAAAAATTCGCCGAGTTGATTGTTCGGGAATGTGCTGGCGTTGAGTTATATTGGTTGAGCGAACAGGATCGTAAAGCGGTTGCTGAAAAGATTAAACAACATTTTGGAGTTGAATCGTGAACGAACGAATTAGAGAACTTATTGTTCAGTCTGGTAATGGACAATTTCATAACGGTAAATGCTATCCTCATATTGGATCAAGAACCCTTGAAGATTGGACAAAGTTTGCCGAGTTGATTGTGCAAGAATGTATCAAATGCTGTGATGAAATTGATGATATTAATAAAACTTATCGTGAAGTAAGATTAGTGGACCCAGAGTTTGGTCCCAAAGAATGTATCAGAATGATTAAGAAACATTTTGGAGTTGAATCGTGAACAACCGAATTCAAGAACTTAAACTTGAGGCCGCTGTATGGGCAAAGCAGAATCATCAGGCTGCGGATCCTGAAAACTTGACCAAGCAAGAATATGAACAGATTGTTTTGCTGATGACTGATAAGTTCGCCGAGTTGATTATACAGGAATGTGCTGAGTTTGTTCGGTACAAAGCCGAAAAGTCTATGAGTCAAGAAATTCTTTATGTTGGTAATGATCTACTAACACATTTTGGAATTGAATGATGCAGAGGCAAATCAAAGAACTAGAAGATGATTTATTTTATTGGATACTCAACAAGGTTGGAGATCAAGCCTGGACACGATTCCCCAATGCACGAGGGTATACTGGACATATGAAGAAAATAGCCCGAGAGGATTTTGGTGTAAGGTTAACTCAGGATATTGAAAACGACTCCTGGAGTGACACAATATATGTTGTAGATGAGCAACGGTTTCTGTTTGCACAATTGAAATATTTTTAAAGAACATTTTGGAGTTGAATCGTGAAAGTGTATCTTGGCTACGAATGTCATTACAACGGATGTGATGTTTTTGAATCAGTTGTAAAGGTATTTGACGATGAAATCAAGGCCTCGGTATGGAAGGATGATTTTATATCCGAAGATCCCGACGAGTGGCGTAAGTACACTGAATTTGAGGTAGAATGATGTTTTGCGATTATGAATGCTATCAAATAGGTGGACCGTGGATTGCGGAAAATCCCAACTGTCCCGTACACGGCGCAGAAGCACAACGGCGTGACCGTGATCTTGACCTTCTCAGCGAACGAGTCGACGCAGCGGACTCAGTTGAAGAACTACGAGCACTCATGCTCGAAATGATCTCATTGATGCGAGGCTGAATCATGGACAAAACCGCACCCAAGACTTATTACTACATTCCTAACATCTGGGAAAAAGATGTTCTGGACATAGAAGATGCTACTGCATTTCCGTCCAACCTTGACATTGTGGCCGTTGATGGTGGCTATGATGAATTTGAGACGCAGTGGCTTGTAGAAGAAATGGCCAAGGACTATTATTGTAATTGTGATGGCTGGGAAATTGGCAATTCATGGTCGGGCAGTGGCCGTGAATTTGCTCTGTGGGATGCTGACAAGAACTTTGTTGGTCGATTTGATGTTATTCTGGAATACGAACCCACTTTCTCTGCGTGGAGGAAAAAATGATTTACACATTGTTTATTTGGACCGTAGTTGCTACCAGCGTAGAATCACATTTGCCCGCACACAAGCACATGGACTGGCGACCTTTGGCCACTGTAGAATCGTATGAGTTAGATAAATCTCATGACAAGATGATGGCCAAGTGCGAAGATGTAGCACGCCAATTAAATATTCCTCGTGAACGCTATCGATGCATCCGAACAAAGTAGGATATATGAGAACGCAAATGCATGTCATGTCCATAGACCGAGAACACGGTATAGTGTTCCTGGAAGATCTTGGTGGCCCTTTCATGAGCATTACCAACAATGCCGAGCGTGTAATCAGATATGTTCAATCGTACTATGGCGTCAAGTTTCGCACAGTTTATCGTGATACTGAAAACGAGTGGTGGGAGATAAAGCCCGGTACAGGTTCATGGGGTGTAGAGTTTGAACCCTGGGACGGCTTGGCCTGGGATATTTTAAAGAGACAGAATCATGTGTAGTGTGAGGTAATCGTGACCTGGCAATATAACGGTGTTGCACACTGGGACGAAATATGGCTTTGGTGCTATACGAATATCAATGACGAATTTTATACCAACAATCGCGAGACCATTCATTTCATGACCGAACGAGCCTACAACTTTTTTCTGTTAAGGTGGTCCTAATGTATTTTTTACCAATAATGCCTTATCACGGAAATTTAATGGACTATTGGAGAGCCAATCGTGATCAACATTCGAATCAGGATTTTTGGTTGTGGTTAAGGAAACAGTATAAAGCAGAAGTTGACCTTAGTGTTCGTCCTGAACGCTGGAAGTTTGAACAGGAACAAGATGTGATTCAATTTGTATTGAGGTGGTCGTGATTGTACTAATTGAACATAAACAAAAGCCTGATATAGATGTCAACATAAACTTTAGTGATATTATTGTTTTTAAATTGACTTTATCAAAAATGAACAATAAAAAATATCAAAAAAGATTGGATTCTATCTGTTTGGATTGTAGTAAGAACTTCAAGCATAATTTTATTATATTAGAGCGGGTATCTGCTCGTATTGCCGGCGGGTACTTAGATAACCATGAGGGGTGGGTCAAAGGTGAAAAAGGTACAGTTCATAGAAGTGATTATGCGTGGCAAGCGAACTACGAATTGCGGTGTACGGGCACTGATGCTACCTATTTTATGATGAGGTGGGCATGACAGAATTCAAACCCATTGACATTCATACTACTAGAGACCGATATTACGAAATCGTTGAATGGTGTTATAACACTTTTAATCGTATGTATGGCAGCAACGATAATGGTAGATACGATGTATATGAATTGGCCTATGGTCGAGTGTTGGTGCGATTAACTCCTTACACCCAAGAGGCTGCTACACTAATGACACTGAAATGGTCATGAGATTAGTCAGCGACGAATGGCTGTACGAGGTTATTGTAGAATGCGAGGACTGGCCGGCCGCCGAAGAGTGGTGCAATGAACATATAGGTGAATGGAATGTGGATTGGTATAAGTTGGGTATTGATCCAGTTCAATGGATAGTCGACGATTTTAAAACTATTTGGTATTTTAAAACCGAAGCCAACGCAGTATTATTTAAATTACGATGGACCTAATTCCCAATACAACTGAAACCAAGTTTGATCGAACTCATCCCTATCGGATTCACTTTGAACGGGATCGATACCCTTTTGTACATGACATGATACAGTGGTGTTTGGCAGAATTTGGCGAAGGCGGATATATCAGCAGCGTGTATAACACCGAACGCTGGGCAGTAGTCACAGCATTTGGTAAGTCATCCTGGTTGTTCAAAAATCAAGAAGATGCTACAATGTTTGCATTACGATGGGCATAACAGTTAAAATCGACGACATAAAGCCAGCATTCAATAACGCACATCGTGTGATGTGGGCCAAGCATTCTGGTGGCAAAATTTTACCAGCAAACAGTAAATTGCCCGAGCAATGGTGGGAAATTGAATATGGTGTAAAAATTATCACAGCACACAAAGTAGATGCATTTAGTAGACACCATTACGGTGCGTGGGTTGCAGCAGAGTTCGCCAGTGAAGAAGAGTTAACTTGGTTTATGTTGAGGTGGTCGTGAACAGCCGACAACGCAGACAGGATCGCAGGGCCTGGCAATATCGTATAGACTTAGGCATCAGAACCTTTGAAGAATATGTGGATATGTGGCTCTGGCTCGATCAGAGGCATGGTAGAAAAATTGATAGATGCGGTTGGCGTGATCGAATTGAAATAGTAGACGATCTTGATAATCGGTACCGCACAGCATGGGAGTTTCTTCGTAAAAAGGATGCGGTCGAATTTGCACTGAGGTGGACATGAGCGATTACATACCGCCTGAGGGTCGACATTTTGATTATCCTGATTGCCATAGATGGGAACGTACTTTTGCCTGGTTGCCCCGAAAGACTATTTCAGGTAAAATAGTGTGGTTTAGAACCGTATATAAACAACATTACTATTACGGCACACCCGGGTGGGGACAAAATTTTCATATGTTGTCAAAAATAGAATATGCAGAATTTATAGATGTAATGCGAGATAATTATGAGCAAGGATAAACGACAATTACTGTTTAGCGTAACCAAAGATGACTGCGATTGGTCGTACACTCGCGGTACAGGCGCAGGTGGACAAAAGCGAAACAAGACCAGTTCTGCGGTACACTGTAAACATCGTGCAAGCGGAGCCAAAGGATATTCGGAAGCCAGTCGTAGTCAATTAGATAACAAGCGTGATGCCTTCGTTAAAATGTGCGAAACAGAAACATTTAAAAAATGGCATCGGCTTGAAACTCTTAGACGTACCGGAATGATGGATCAAATTGATCGCAAGGTTGCCGAAGAATTGACAAAAATTCGGTTAGAAATTAGAATAGATGGTAAGTGGACTGAAGTAAAGGAGTCGCAATTAGTCGACGATCCGGATGACTTTAAATTCGAAGTGAGTGTATAATATGGGTTTTGTTGTTTACAGTGTGAAAAATAATGAAGCAGTGGGCTGGTATAAATTAGAATCCAGCGCCAAGGCTCGTGTCACACGAAACAACAAAAGGTATGTGTGGGAAACCATGCTGGGAAAATCCAATATGCACGAATACGCATGTTGCAATTGGGCCGACTTTGAACAGATTGCTGTAAAAAGCAAGCGAAAAGGATATAGGAATTATCATGAGTTTTGAGCTAAAAAGATTTAGCAGCGATAAAAAAGAACAACTGGAACAGTTTGTTGCCTATGCCCAACTTATGGGTCTTAGCGGCCGGGATCTTATGGCCATTGGTGGCAAAATCGATCGCGAAGAAAAGAAAGTTCGTAAAAATGCCAACATGGAAATCATTGATGGGTTTGACTGCCGATATATTGGTCGTGACTCTGGTTTTGATATTAACCAAAGATTTAAATTGCGTACCACCTCAGGCGACTATAATTTCCAAAATGATGGTTGGGATATGTGGGAAATTACCAGTTTAAAGACTAAAGTACGGCAACGAGTACATGTTAACATGTGGGACTACGATCTTCCAAAGACCAATTATTATCAGCAACGCAGTAGATGGACGGTGCTGTTGGATATTGCCAAGGGCAGAATTACACTAAATTTTTAATATGCTACCCGAGAAACATAAAGAAGAACTAATTGGTGCCGGCATCAGTTTCATGCAGACTGTAGCCGAGGTCTATGGCGCCGAACAGGGAATGGAACTATGGGCTACAATTGCTGACACCATAGATCCTGACCTCAAAGGCGAAGTGTTTATGGCCATGTTATCCGGTAAGTATCGCCAAGACAAAATAAACGTTCGAAATCCATTTTTAGGTTCTATTCAGAATAAGGTGGGACTTATTAAATGTATACGCAACTACGATCGTCGCAGTCTAAGCCTCAAAGAAGCCAAGGATATCGCAGATCGTTTAGACAACGGCGGCACTGAAATACTTGAAGTCGAGCCCAACATACGCTCAACTTTTGTAGTAGAGTTGCGTAAATTAGGCATGGTTATTTAATCAGAAATATTGTTGCTATTTTAGCAACGGTTGACCAAAAAGACCCATTTTGTTATAATAGTGGTATAGTAACTAACTAGGAGTAAGATATGCTAATGTTCAAAGGACGTCTTGTTCGCAGTCTCGAAGTTGATGGTGTTAACTCGCGGGACTATCCGGATTTTTGTGATGCTTACTTCAGTTATGCAGAGTATGAAAATGGCACTCCGCTTACCGATGACGAGCTGTATGATTTGAGTATCGAGCACGGTGATGTAGTTAACGAAATGGCATACGATAAATGTCATGATGCTGCCGAATACCTGTGCGATATGGACCGTTAATAAAATTTATTTTCAAGGAGTAATCATGTGCTCAGAAGTTGCAGAAAAAGAAACTGTGTTTCGTTTGCTCAAAGGCTGGCAATTTGATCGCAGCCGGCATGGTTGTTTGTATGATCGTGGCTCAGCTGACAGTTATTACCATCGTGCAGCTATCCCGCATTATGGCGGTGTTGGTGGTGACTCGGGTCCTCGTATTCATGTACTCGACGAAGCAAGCTGCAAAGAATACATGGCCGGTTACGAGTATAATGAACAATACGGCGATAAGAAAAATTGGGGTTAATATGGATAAAGAACTGTACGAACGAGCAATTGCAGAATTTCTTGCCAATGGCGGCGAGATTCAACAAATACCGGCTGGTAAAAGTTCCCCTGATGCCGGTAACAGTGCGTGGGGTCGCCCGCAGAGCAAGCCCAAAGATATAACTGATATTAACGTAGATACCCTGGGGTAAACATGGATAAGATTGAAATTATTGCAAACGAACTGGCCATGATGTCTAATCAAAGTTTGATGCAACTGGCACAAATTTTGGTCAATGACTATCCACAGCGAGCTGACGTACTCGAAACTCAACTTGGTGCAGCATTCTTTTACAATGATAAGGAATTGATCAATGAATAATTTTATGATTGGTATCGAATACGATAAGAGTACAAATTCGTATTCTGCTTGTTATGCAGATGGTACTCAAATCGAACTTGCTGCTGTTACCTACGAAGATGCCGTTCTTGAAGCAGACATGATCGAACCGTATGAATACGCTTGAAGCAAAACCCGTCGATGGCGAACTTGGTCCGCTGCAACAAATAGCAGCTGATGGTCCAGATACTGGTCCAGAAATGACGACTTATATTTGTAAAGGTTGTAATCAAAAGTTTCCAGATACCGGACTGTACTTTTATGGTGTCGGTTCAACAAAATGTATTTGGTGTGCTAAATTTCCAAAAGGAAAATAGAATGAGAACTTTTATTTTTGGTACAATTTTTGGTATTATTGTTGCTACGGTTGGATTCGCCGGTATGGCCCGTATGTTAGACAAGGCAGTGGATAAAACCAAAGAAACAGCAACAGAGCTTAGTAAATGATTTTGGTTAAATTGCCGACCAAAAACAGGTCGACCTGTTACTCAAAAGGCAATAAAATAGTGGTATGGTTAATCATTAACCTAATTTCAACTTTACTTGTGGAGAAGTATGTATGACTGATAAAACTTTTAACGTAGGTGGTGTTTCTAAATCTAAAAATGGCTACAAAGTTCGTTTCGCTACGGATATGACTCGTGTTAAAATCCTGTCTAAAACCGATAGCGATATTAATCTAATCGAACTTCCTCGAGCTATGTCTAAGCCCGAGTTAGTCACTTTCCTTAAAACTTCCGAGCTTTATCTCAAGGCCGAGTACAAAGAGGCGATTGATGCCGCTGACGTCAAGTACAATGATGCTGGAACTGTAAAAGTAAAAGGCACCAAGCCTAGCATGGACGAGATCAAAGCTCGTGCTGCTAACAAAGAAACTGCTTAACAAACCCGTAGCCATCTAGTCACTGGCGAGTTTGGGCCCACTTCGGTGGGCTTTTTCTATAAATATAGTATGGGCACAGAGCAATTATATTTCATAATAGGATTTCTACTAGGATCAATAATAACCGGGTGTATAGTAGGACTTTGCTGGATCGTTTATGAAGAATGGCTCCGAAAGCCCGATAAACAGGAAGAGTAGGTGCAATCGTACATTTGGACTTTGGTAGTATTAGTATTAGCCGACGGAGAATGGCGTGATTGGCGAAGCTATGATCGAATTGAAGAATGCTTAGAAGTTGCACAAATGATAACCTATCGTAGAGAACATCTAATAGAAGCACGTTGCGAGCGTAGAGCCAATCAATGATAATTTGTGTTTGTCGCAATATTAAAGAGTCCGATTTTGCTAGACAGGAAGACCTGATCGAGCGTATAATGCAGTTGGATCACAATTGCGGACAGTGCCAAGAATACTGTCAGCAGTTAAAAGAATTGTTGTATGAAGTTGAATGAAAGGTGTTCTGGACGGGGCTTCGATGCCCCCACCTCCACCAAGAGCATATTATATTAGTATGTTCTTGCCGGGGGTGAATTGGTTTCGACAGGGCAATGAGTAAGGATATGGACAACACGGTAGGCGATCTCCGTAAAAGAAGCAAAACTATAACTGCAAACGACAGTTACTACGCAATGGCCGCTTGAGGCTTTGCTGGGGCAGACATGCCTTATTAACCAAAATGTCTAACAGGGCTTCGGCCCTGTTGCTATTTTAGCAACCGTTGACCATAAATTCCCATTTTGCTATAATAGTGACATGAATACACAATACTCTATGCCCGAAGTAGGTTGCACGATTGCTATTACTTTTGCGTTTCCTAGTTATGTGTTAGGGCACGAAGGTATTAATCGAACAACAATTACTGGTATTGTTGAAAAAGCAACGTCAGTAACTCCTCCAAATTTTGTTAGAATTGTAACAGACACAGATAGCCCGGTACGTATCCGCGAAATTCCACTACACCGAATAGTTGATATTAAGTATACTAGTGGTATTATTCCTGGCATAGAAACGATATCAGCAGAAACAAAAACATGGACAGTAAGCGGTAGTCAAGGATCAAAATATACAGTCACTAAAACAAAAAATAAATGGACTTGTACTTGTCCGGGATTTCAATTTAGAAAAAATTGCCGCCATATAACAAATTTAATCAATGATTAATTTAGAAATAGAATTTGAAGAAGAAATTACCGAAGACATAATAGTGTGTGTCGACGAATCAATTATTGATTTTCAAATCTCCTATAATAAATTAGTTGCTGAACTAACTCTAGATATCGGTATACATCTACTATCTATTAAACTTAAAAATTCTAGAAAAGTAAGTATTAAAGATGTACTTGTTAATCAAACAAGTGTTAGGCAATTTTTATACCTAAGTTGGGTTGAGGAAAATAAAACTAAAATACAGCCTTGCACAGATCTGTGGAATTCCAATCAAGTTTGGAATATTCCTATATCCAATCCAATGAGTTTACTTGTTAGCACTGCTTTTGAAAAATTTACAGATTCGGATTTAGGTACAAATTTGTACGAAAAGTATGATATATATTATCCAGAATCTGTTATAATAAACGACAGCTTTCCGGTTTTAGTAAAAGACTTTTTTAAATATAATTTTGATTTTCATTTACATCCAAAAGCGTCGGTTCGAAATCTTTTTGGAAATGAGCAGGTACCTTACTTTCAATTTGACTACAAATATAACGAAATAGAAATTTATAACGAGTTACAAAATAATATTGATTATTTGTTAAGCTATGAAAAAATTCCAGCACAACATCGTTACAATAACAGCAGTGATCAAAAAAGGTGGCGAACTATCTTTCCTTACCCATATAATAATGGAGTAGTACAAAATGTTGACGATTTTATCTTGGATAAAATCAAATTACCTATATTATATGAATTTTATAAATCTTTACCAATTGAAAATATATACTTGAGCTTTCTTGGGTTACTACCAGCTGGTGGGTATATAGCGCCTCACAAAGATTTTTCAAATAATGATATCCCGGCTGGCTGTAGACAATTATATTTTGCAGTAAACGGAAAATCTGGAAATTATTTAAAAATACATAATGTTGGGTTGGTTCCGTATTGCGATCGTCCAACCGTATTAAATAATCAATCATTTACACATAGTTTAGTGAATCAAAGCAATGAACCTAGATGGATCATTGCTGTTGTTGGTAATCTATCTGATAAATTTATCAAAGGACTTGAAAATGCGTAAACCATGGGAAGTTATAGCAGAACTAGAAAGCAACGATAGTCGTCTTGTAAAAGAATCTATCGTTAAAGTTGATGCTGTACAAGGTAATGACATATTTTTCGAAGGTTGTAGGTTAGCACTAGATCCGATGATTACATTTGGGCTCAAACAAGTGCCGGAAAAAAAGGCAGTAGGACCCGACGATGATAATTTAACTTGGGAACTGTTTCGCGAACTTTGCGATCAATTGAGCAATAGAACTGTTACCGGTAATAATGCTCGTGCCCTAGTTGACCGTGCTATGGCCATGGCAACACCTGAACAATGGAACGGGTGGTTCCGTCGTATTCTAATTAAAGATCTTCGCTGTGGTGTCAGCGAAAAAACTATTAACAAAGTCGTGGAGAAGATAAATGATCATTACATTGTACCTACTTTCGCTTGCCAGCTTAGTCACGATAGTGCTAATCATGAGGGAAAGGTCGCAGGGAAAAAACTCGTTGAAGTCAAGCTTGACGGTGTGCGTGTTATTACTGTTGTTTATCCAGACGGTCGTGTTTCTCAATTTAGCCGAAATGGCAAGGAACTGCTCAACTTCGATCACATCCGAACCCAATTTGGCCTGGTGTCCAGCCAATTCACTCATCCAATGGTTTTTGATGGTGAAGTAATGAGTAGTAGTTTCCAGGATCTAATGAAACAGGTTCATAGGAAAGAAAATGTTGCTGCTGGGGATGCTGTATTGCACTTGTTTGATATCCTTACACTTGATGAATTTAATGCTGGCCGGTGTCCAATGAGTCAGCGTGATCGTAGTGCTACATTGAACATTTGGTATCATCAAAATCGAGAACAATTGCCTAATGTTGCGGTTGTTGGTTCACAAGAAATTGATCTTGACAGCCCTGCTGGCCGAGCACTGTTTCGAGGGATCAACCAACAGGCAATCGATCTTGGTTACGAAGGTATTATGATTAAAGATCCTGCAGCACCATACGAGTGCAAGCGTACTGCATCTTGGCTCAAAATGAAACCATTTATTGAAGTCAGTCTGACTGTAGTTGATTTTGAAGAAGGAACTGGTCGCAATGCCGGCCGCTTGGGTGCTATTATTTGTGAAGGAGAAGATGATGGTCGTAGAATTCGTGTTTCGGTGGGTAGTGGCTTTTCCGATAGCGACCGTGATAGTTATTGGGCAGGACGTGATGAGATGGTTAACCAAGTCGTCGAAGTCCGAGCTGACGTTATCACACAGAATCAAGATGGCAGTTATTCTCTTCGCTTTCCGCGGTTCCTGCGTTTCCGTGGTTTCGCACCTGGCGAAAAAATCTGATACACTATGGAGAAAGTTTATGAATAGACAGGCCCTTAAGGACTTGATGTACGGGGGTATCGAGGAAATGACACAAAACCCTAGGTTATTTTATCGAAGTAGTGTGGGTAAAGAATATAATTCTTGGACTGAAGAAGGACATAAAAATCTCGCTGAGTTTATGAATTATATAGCAGCAGAAATGGCCAATTGTAGGCGAATCGAAGATGACAATCGTGCTAAAGAAATGGTACTAAAGGAACTTAAATCATGACACTTGATGAAGCAGTTATCGAATTGCACAACATAGCAAGGCAAGTTGAAAAAGAAATCGGCTGCGGCCTACTCAGTGACGATATCCGAGACTGTGCCGATAGACTACACAAATTGGTAAGATACGATTATACTAAAAAGGATACCAATGACCAATCCAGTTAAGAATCCCATTTTAGTTATGAAAATGGATCCTACTCCGCTAAGAGACAGTGTTTTTAAATACCTACGAGAAGGTGTGTGCGAAGTAACGTTTACTAAGGTTAACGGAGAACGGCGCACAATGCCTTGTACTCTAAAGCCAGAATTGTTGCCCCAGAAGGATCAAAAAGAATTAACTTTTGAAACTCTCAAAGACAATAACAAAGACGCTATCTCTGTCTGGTGTACAGATGCCGCAGCATGGCGTAGTTTCAAATTGAGTAACCTTATTGAGATTATCCCCGTTAAAGATGAATGATAAGATCTGGACAATAACACTTGAAGAAGATTCTGATACCGGGGATCTAATTCTGCCGTTTCCGCAAGATCTATTAGACGAAGCCGGATGGAAAGAAGGTGATGTCATTAAATGGACTGATAACAAAGACGGCTCGTGGAGTTTGGCAAAACAAGTAGAAGAAAAGAACAAATAACCTGTTGCTTTCTTCAAAACATTACACTATAATTATTAGATGCTGTCGTACAGCATATCTATTTAGGAGATATTAATGTTTGATTTAAAAACAAAACAAGGTAAGTTGTTCCGTGCTCTCGTCATTGACGGTGAGTCCCTAACCGCTAGTCAGATTCAGAAGCGTTTTAGCATCAAGAATCCACGTGCTACCGTTAGCGAAATTCGTTACGCAGGTTTCCCAATCTACGCAAACACTCGCCGAGCAGGAAACGGCGTCCGTGTAACCGAGTACAAGCACGGTAAAGCAAGTCGTAAAATCATTGCAGCTGGCTATAAAGCTATTGCAATGGGATTAGTTGACTAATTTTAGTTTGTCCTACAGTAAGCTCGCTTCGGCGAGCTTTTTTTATGGCCAAATAAATATTTTTATGCATAGACGTATTTTTAACCTAGAAAGAGATTTGCGTAGCACGTGGTGGCTAGTAGAAAAAGTACAGGCCAAAGATGTGTATGCTCAAAATCTCTATGCTGCTCTTTGCAACAATGAATTCGCTCCACACGATACTTGGGCAATATTACAAAATATAAAATGGTCTTGTTCCTGGCGTTATGCCGGCGGAATTATTGCAGATATCCGAGGATCAGGAGATTATTTAGATTGGTATTGCTCAGGCATTGGCGACCCTGTACACGACTGGGGCATGGCCGAAGAAGGAATTATATTACCAGAGATTGAACAAGATATTAACAAGCTCGGTTGGCTTGTGATAAAATAATTTGTAATATTTTTTTGCCAAAATTCTTAATTTGTAACACAATTGTAATCTTAGTATGTTTAAATATTATTGTGCGATGCACATAATATGGAGATTACAAAGTGAGAAAAATTATAGCAATGTTTTTGGCCTCGTTAGCCATTAACGTGTCGGCTGCCGATTTAACCGGAGCAGGCGCAACATTCCCTTATCCGATTTATGCTAAATGGGCCGAAGCCTATAAAGCTGCTACAGGAATTGGTCTTAACTATCAATCAATTGGATCAGGCGGTGGTATTCGTCAAATCAAAGCCAAGACAGTGGATTTTGGTGCAAGTGACATGCCTTTAAAAGTTGAAGAATTAGAAAAAGAAGGTCTTGTGCAATTCCCAGCTATCATTGGTGGAGTTGTCCCAGTAGTTAATCTTGACGGCGTACAACCTGGTCAATTAAAATTAACCAGTGACGTAGTTGCAAATATTCATCTTGGTAAAATAACTAAGTGGAATGATAAATCGATTGTAGACCTGAATCCCGGTGTTAATTTACCAGCACTAAACATTACCGTAATTCATCGTGCAGATGGATCGGGTACTACATTTATCTGGACAAACTATCTCAGTAAAACCAATGCCGAATTTCAAAAGACCGTGGGCGACGGAACAGCAGTCAAGTGGCCAGTGGGTATCGGTGGTAAAGGTAACGAGGGTGTAGCAGCACAAGTACAACGTATCAAAGGTGCATTTGGTTATGTTGAATATGCGTATGCCAAGAAAAACAAAATCCCTCATGCACAATTAAAGAATCGTGACGGTAATTTTGTACAGCCAAGCGATGATACATTTAAAGCAGCAGCAGACGGCGCAGACTGGGCCAAGGCTCCGGGTATGTATCTATTACTAACGGATCAGAAGGGTAAAGATTCCTGGCCAGCAACAGGGGCAAGTTTTATTCTAATGCACCGTCAACAAGCAGACGCACTAACAGGCCGTGCAATTCTTAAATTCTTTGATTGGTCATTTAAGAACGGTAGTAAGATGAGTGAAGAACTTGAGTATGTTCACTTGCCACCCGGTGTAATCAAGTTAGTACAAGATAGTTGGAAAGCACAATTAAAAGGCCCAGACGGTCAATCAATTTACAAATAAGGATCAATAATGAACAAGTTTAAAAAATTAAGTCTTGCCATCTCTTTGACTTTTTGTTTTGGTGCAGCGCAGGCAGATGAGTATGTAGACACACTTACAATTCTCCGAGACAAAGGCATCCTAACTCAGCAAGAATATAATACCAAGCTAGAAGCATATCGTGACAAGCAAGAGAATCAAGAATTTAATCGAGCAAGAATCGACAAAGATATTCGTGACAACAATAACTATCGTGTGAGCAAGGCCAACGATGGTGCTGTAATGGAGAATGGTCTTGGTATCAAGAGCAAAGACGGTAATACCACAGCTCAGTTCACTGGCCGTATTCACATGGACTATAGAAACTATAGCCCAGATTATGCAACAGGGCAGACCACAGATTCCTATCAAGACGCCATGGAAATGCGTCGTGGACGTTTTGGTGTTCGTGGACAAATCGCCCGAGATTTCAAATATCAATTGTTGGCAAATTTTGGTAATGACGTAGGCGCTAGTTCGACATCAAGCACCATTGATGAGTTCTGGGTCAACTATGATGCCAATCCAGCAGCGCAGTTGCAATTTGGTACATTCAAGATGCCGTTTAGTCTTGAACAGCTTACCAGTTCCAACAACATTGACTTCATGGAACGCAGCTTGATTGGTCAAACCGAAGGCGAGTTTATTCCGGCCAAAGAAACCGGTGTAATGATTCACGGTGTACCCGCAGTGGGCTTTACCTATGCACTTGCAGCCAGCCGTGGTCGTACCAACAAGGATGCCACAGTTGATGGTGTTGATCTAATTGGTCGTGTAACCACCAACATTGCCGAAATCATTCAGAACAAAGACATGGTCCTACACCTTGGTGCTGCAATGAGCCAAGGTAGCATCAAAGGTGGTGTTACTCCAGCAAGTGGTCGTACTGAATCAAGACTGCACAGCGGCTGGTTCACTGGATCTGCAATGAGTGGCGAAACCGAGCGTACACGCCAAGGTCTTGAAGCAGCGGTTGTATATCGCGCTGTGAAAGTACAAGGTGAAATGTTCAACTTCAAATATGATCCCGCTACAGGTGTTGATCGTGAGATTCAAGGCAACTATGTACAGGCTGTGTACAATCTTACTGGTGAAAGCCACAACTACAAGAACGGTGTGTTCAACTGGATCAAACCAAACACCGCAGTCACAGCAGGTGGCAGGGGTGCGTGGCAAGTGGCAGTACGTGCCAGTGAGTTTGACGCCAGTGATATCACTGTAGCGACAGGCAAAGCCAATCGTGCCACAGCAATGACCTATGGTGTCACTTGGTTCTGGAATGACAACGTGCGTTTTATGTTGAACTATGTTGATACAAAGTTTGACAGTGTTGTTGGATCTTCTGGCAGTCGTGTTAATGGCGATCGAGCAGTAATGTTAAGAGGTCAATTAAGTTTTTAATTTGTAAATAAATGCCCCGCAAGGGGCATTTTTTATGGATATGTAATTGATTTGTAATCTTAGGAATATTAAATATTTGTATGGAAAAGACATACCGCACAATTTTTATCAGTGACGTTCATTTAGGTACTAAAGACTGTAAGGCTGAAGCACTTAATAATTTTTTAAAACATAACACCTGTAATACGTTATATCTAATAGGTGACATCATAGATGGTTGGAAGATTAAACAGAACAAATGGCGTTGGAAACAAAGCCACACCAATGTCATTCGTCGTATTATGGGTCATGCTAAACGTAACACAAGAGTTGTATATGTTCTTGGTAACCATGATGAATTTTTTAGACCATTCCTACAATACAATTTAAATTTTGGTATGATAGAAATGGCTAACCAAATTGAACATATAGGAGCAGACGGTCAGCATTATCTTGTTACACACGGTGATTTGTTTGACGGTATTACCAGACTCGCACCTTGGTTAAGTTTTTTAGGCGACCGAGCATACGATTTTATTTTATCAACTAACAGTAAACTTAATTGGTTTTTACATAGAATTGGTATTGGGTATTTTAGTCTTAGCCTATTTCTTAAACGTAGAGTCAAGAAGGCAGTAGATTTTATATTTCAATTCGAACGGAATCTTGCCGGTTATTGTAAAAAACGTGGGTTCGATGGCGTAATCTGCGGACACATACACCACGCTGAAATAAAAGAAATAGACGGTGTAGTATATATGAACGACGGTGACTGGGTGGAAAGTTGTACGGCTTTAGTAGAACATCACGACGGCCGTTGGGAAATAATCACTTGGACACAGGAGAAGGATGATGTGGTTGATGATATTGATAGCAGTCCACCTAAACGATCCAAAGGACGTACCAGCACGGGTAACTCTTGAATTTCCAGATCAACAAACTTGCGAACAAAGTTTAAGGTCAATGTCATATTGGCTCAAATTTGATTCATTTAAAATTGATGGACGGTGTATAAAAAAATCATGAAATTAAGCGAAAAAATTACTATTGTTATACCTTGTAAAAACGAAGAAAAGTATATTCCGTATCTGCTTGAGTCATTGCGGTCTCAACAATTAGGAGATACAAGAATAATTATTGCCGACAATTCAACTGACAATACCAGAGAAGTAATCAGACAGAATATGTCTTTCTTGAATGTAGAAATAGTTGAAGGCGGCAGTGTAGCAGTAGCAAGAAACAACGGCGCTCGATTGGCTTCAACTCCATATATTTTGTTTATCGATTCTGATGTAAGATTCTTTAATAAAGAGGTAATTCGAGACGCAGTTGAGGAAATTGAATTTTACAGTTTAGATTTAGTCACTGGAAAAATATACTGTTATGACGATTCATGGCAAGCCAATTTAAGTTTTATGATCTTTAATTTTGTTAACGGCGTACTTAAATATTTTAGCCCGTTTGCTGTTGGTGCATTTATGCTCACACGTAGAAGTAAATTTGAGGAGTACGGTGGATTTTCAGATCGATATATCACATCCGAAGATTTCTTTCTTTCAAGAATGTACGATAAGAAAAAGTTCAGAATTATTGATCATTATTTTGGACAAGATAGTCGTAGATTCAAAAAAATGGGTTATTTTGGTATGGCTCTGTACTTGTTAAAAAACTTCGTCAATCGCAACAACAAACGATATTGGGATAGATTAGATCATACCAAATACTGGAATTAATGTAGAAATCGGGTGCAACGATAGAGCACCGCTGGAACTCGTAACCAGTAGCCCACTTGGGCCGATAAATACAGTAAATTGAGATTCAAAATGGGATTTTGGGAATATCCAATAGCTTTCTTTGCTATGTTTTTTACTGATTTAGTTTATACTTACTACCTAAGAGCCGTGCAGTATGAACTTCCTGTACCTGCGGGTATCTGGGCCGCACTTCTTTACATATTGACCAGCATAGTAATAATTGGATACATACATAACCCGTGGTTACTTGTTCCTGCTGTTTTTGGAGCATTTTTAGGCACTTACTGTGGTATAAGATTTAAACTAAAATGAAACCCACTGTTGCCCTTTTTATACATCAACCTAAATGTTCTGTACAATCAGGGAACGGAATAATTCGAGCACTCAGCGACTATTATAGATTTAAAATATTCACAAAACATGAGCTAGAGGATAATTTTTTTAACGATGTCGATCTCGTGGCCATTCCCGGCGGTATTGGTGATTCGGACAGCTTCGAGTATCTAATGAAAGTTAATGGACAGCACATACGCAATTTCGTTGCCGACGGTGGTCGTTATTTAGGAGTATGCATGGGTGCCTATTGGGCCGATACCGATTATTTAGGTATACTTAATAATGTTCGTGTCGCACAATACATAAAAAGTCCCGGAACAGATACCCGCAGACCTCATGCTAAAGAAATGCCCGTAGTTTGGAATAATGAAAGAACCTCGATGTATTTTTACGATGGTTGTACATACTCTGGGCCCGGACCTTACAGCGTTACAGCACGATATCCAAGTGGTGACCCAATGGCCGTATTCCAAGACCGCATAGGATTGATTGGTTGCCATCCCGAAGCCGACGAACATTGGTATGCTTCGTATTCCTGGATGCGTAGACACTGGCATGGTGGCCGACATCAATATTTGCTCGAATTTGTTGACGAATTGATGTCAAGATAATATACTATCTATATTGCGTTAGTAGCTAAATGGAAAAGCCGGAGCCTCTAAAACTCCAGATGCGTGGGTTCGATTCCCACCTAACGCACCAGAATTTACAAGGAAAGTTATGAAAGAACATTTCGCAAAACAGTTAGAACAAGGTGCAACAGAAATGTTCTTTTACGGTCTTGAACAACCGGATCCGCATACCGTAAGCATTATGAGCCACAAGGGGACACTGGACTCTTTCCCAACCAAACTAGAATATGTTAGACATTTGAGCGAAGGTATGCCACTATTCAAGGAAACACAATGAACGAACGAATTCAAGAACTTATGATAGAAGCCGGTAAAACTATTCCTGGCGATAAACACATTGACGCAGACTTTTGTAATAAGTTTGCTGGGCTAGTTGTAGCAGAATGCATGGATGTGTTTGGAAGAGATTTACCTGAGCCCGGTGATGGTAGGATGACCGAAGTAGTTGATAGAATCTGCCGCGTAGCAGAGCATTTTGCAGTAGAGTAAATATAATTTTAAGGAGAAACAAAAATGGCATAGATTGCTTACCAATGTAAAGACGTAGTATTTCATTTCAACAAAAAACACTTAGAGGATAGCACCATCCCTATGTGGGTAGTTAAAAGTCATGGTGTATCTTTTTACGTCAATCACGTAGACGCAGAAGTTCCCTGGAGCACTAAAGAAACTCCATTAAATGATCACACTAAAGGTAGTTTAAAGTTTAAGAATTGCAAGTTAGTTATTGATGATGACAACTGTGCAACTATCGCTAAACTTGGATTGCTGGATCGTAACTTACCGCACCCAAGATTAATCCATAGACTGCTGTTTAGAACAAGCACTAAATTACACGCCGCACTAAAACGCAATGACTTTGAGCACACAGAATTTAAGTATGTCGAAGGGGGATGTGGATCAAGTTTTGCGGTTTGTGATATCATCCGGGAAGAAGATTTAACGGTGATCGGATTAATGTATCCCGATGAGTTTAGAATTCTTACACCTAACGAAGGATATTACCGGGCCTACGAACAAAAAGGAACATGGATCGACGAGTACGATGATGATTACGAGGATGATTAAATTATTATATCTCTAAAAATGATTAAATATTTTTATGTTTGAATGGTATTGGGTATTTCTTTTTTATTTTGTGATTCTCCATGTAAGATCAATAGTTATAACGATCTATATACATAGAGGAATAACTCATTCTACTCTTGAAATATCCAATATTGCAGAATCGATATTTAAATTCTTAGCATGGGTAACTAAGTTATACTTTGACGACTACAAAAGATTTTACCGCGCTCAGCACAGAAAACATCATGATCATTCTGATACGCCATTAGATCCACATAGTCCTCATCATTTATCTATACATCAACTATTAGACGTTTATCATAATGAACCAGGTCGTCCTTATTATGTAAGTCCAGAAGATTTAATAAAATATTCTAGCAACGTAATACATGTCGAATCTTGGGCTGATAAAAAGATTTTTCAACCGTATCAGAACTACGGATACTGGATTTGGTATCCAATTATTTTTTATTTGTTTGGGCCAGTTGCTACTCTTATTAGCATTGTGATACTAAAATATGTTTTAACTGAATTTTATTTAATTATTGCCAATTACGGATATCATAAATTTGGATACCAAGTTAAAGGTGGAAATCGACGAGCCAATGACAAATCAAGAAATTTTTTACCAATTGGTATTTTATTCTCTGGAGAAGAATTGCACTCTAACCATCATAATTATCCTGGTAGTGCTAAATTTAGCCGCCGATGGTTTGAATTTGATATGGGCTGGGTGTACATTAAAATTTTAGAAAAATTTAATCTAGTTAAAATAAAGTCTTAATCTTTCCAAAATAATTGTTTTTATTGTTATACTCCTATATAATGATCTATATAGAGCAGTAAATAATACAAAGTGCTTTGCATATTAGTCTATACATTATGAACTCTTGTTTTACTTGTTTAAATTGTGGTCGTGTAAATCCAATCAAAGGGCACAGCTATACAAACAAATATTGTAATAACAGTTGCCAACAGCAGCACAAAAGTAGATTGTTAGTTAATGAATGGCGAGAAAATCAATCTACTACTGCTTGGCGCCAAGTACCTGATTATGTTCGCAGGTACTTGATCGAGCAGCGTGGTGCTAACTGTGAAATTTGTTGGAATGATCAGCACGCCGGAAAACCAATTCCATTGGTTGTGGATCATCGAGATAACAATACGCATAACAACGAAGAATCAAATTTAATGATCGTTTGTCCTAATTGTAGGGCGCAAAGGTAATTTCATTTTAACTTAAGGAGAAAATCAAATGAAAACAATCGGAGATAAAATCACTCACTTCGCAGTAACTGGTGTAAAGCCTGGTGCTCTTACCCCCGACGGAGCATTCGAAACTATTACTGACAAAAGTTTCGAAGGCAAATGGAAAGTTATTGTTTACTATCCAAAAGATTTCACATTCGTTTGCCCGACTGAAATCGTGGCTTACGATAAACTTAATCAGGATTTCGCAGACCGTGATGCAGTATTGCTTATCGGTTCCACAGATAACGAATTTTGTAAACTGGCTTGGCGCAATGCTCACGAAGATCTAAAGAAAACCAATTCTTGGTCTTTTGCTGATGTTGCTCGCGACGAAAACAGCCTTGCAGAACAACTGGGTATTTTCTATGCTCCAGCTGGCGCAGCTCTTCGTGCTACATTTATTGTTGATCCAGATAATGTTATCCAGCATGTTACTGTTAACAACCTTGATGTTGGTCGTAATCCAGACGAGACCCTGCGTATTCTTGACGCACTGCAAACCGGCGAACTATGCCCATGCAGTCGTCCAATTGGCGGCGAAACACTTTAATAGGAGATTGATAAATGCTTGAATGTCTAATTGTTGGAGATAGTATTGCTGTAGGAGTAAGTCAAGTTCGTCCTGAGTGTCAGGCTATTGCAAAAAGCGGCATTAATTCCAGCGATTGGAACAAACGGCATTTGCATAAACTAAAGCCCACTAGAACACTTGTGATCAGCCTTGGCGCAAATGATCTAGGTATCAATACCGAAGGAAATATTAGATCGTTAAGAACCAATGCCCAAGCTGATCGAGTGTTCTGGCTATTACCTAGCCAACGATTAAAGCCACGTCAAGTAGAAGCAGTTCGGCAAGTTGCTGCTGAGTTTGGAGATACAGTTATCCCTAGGCCCGAAAGCAATATCAGTAATGACGGAGTGCATCCTACGTATAAGGGCTATAAAATACTTGGAGATCAAACGAGATGAAATATATTTTATCACTGGTGTTTTTTAGTGCTTCTGTGTGGGCCAATGACGGAGAAGCACTGGCTAAACAGCGTGCCTGTTTAGGATGTCATAGCATCGAACATATTGGTATTAGCTATCCGCCGGCATTTGTACGAGTAGCAGAAAAACATCGCGATAATCCAGAACATATAAAAACCGTGATTAGAAATGGCAAAGGTAAAATGCCCGCACATCCAACATTAACTGATGCGGAAATTTTAATATTAACCAATTGGATTTTAAGTTTAGGAGAAACAAAATGAACTTTAGAGAATTATTTGATTACTTAAAGAACAATCACTGTCCTAAATGTAAGGATAATAAATGAGTAAAGGTTCTAAGCCGCGTCCTTATAGTGTTAGTCAAAAAATTTTTGATGCTAATTGGGATGCAATTTTTAAAAAGGATAAAACAATGAAAACAGGTACATGCGGATGCGGTCGCAGTCCTACAGGAAACTGTATGGGATGGCACAGTCTCACTGAAGAAGCATATAAAGTCGCTCGAGTAACTTGGGAAGCGGCACA
>JACCDO010550092.1_pt1 | contig 22200 bp, 8 predicted proteins | sample 7446101 | NCBI WGS metagenome assembly JACCDO01 (sample SAMN15323440, study PRJNA562643) | freshwater metagenome | isolation source: river surface water | place: USA:Blue River Watershed | collected 2017-08-16
GGCTCCGCGCCCGCGGCCCCGGGCACGCCGGGCAGCCGGAAGAGCGACGTGGAGCGCGAGCGCAACCGGCTGAGCTCGATCGAGAAGGTGCCGGTCGAGACGGCGCCGGTGGTGCGCGGACCGATCTCGGCGTTTCTCGCCTTCAACACCACGCTCGAGACCGAGGCGATGGTGGACATCTATCCGCAGACGACGGGGCAGGTGGAATCGCTTCTGGTGGAGGAGGGTAAAATCGTGCGGGCCGGCGATCCGCTGCTGAAGATCGACGATTCCGAGCTGCGGATCGATGCGGAGGAGACGCGGGCGAACTACGAGCAGCTGAAGCGCAACCACGCGCGGTCCGAGGATCTCTATGCCCGGAAGCTGATCAACAAACAGGATTTCGAGAACCAGAGTTACCAGCTGGAGCAGGCGCGGCTGCGTTTCGAGCGCGCCAACGTGCGGCACTCGTATGCGACGGTGCGCGCGCCGTTCGACGGCGTGGTCGCGACGCGCGAGGTGCAGGTCGGCGCGCGGGTGGCCGCGGGCACCAAGCTTTTCTCGATGGTGAAGCTCGATGAGATCGTGGCGCGCATCTACGTCCCGGGCCGTTATCTCTCGGTCGTGGCGCTCGACCAGCCGGCCATCGTCGCCTCGGAATTCCTGCCGGACCGGAGCTTCAAAGGCTGGGTCAAGCGGATCAGCCCCGTCATCGATCCCAAGAGCGGCACCTTCAAGGTCACCGTCGGTGTCCGCGGGGAGAAGCCCGCCGAGCTGCCGCCGGGTCTGTTCGTGAGCGTGCGGATCATCACCGATACGCGGCCCAACGCGGTGCTCGTGCCCAAGCGGGCGGTGGTTTACGAGGGCGGCGAGCGGTTCATTTTTGTCGTCAACAACGAGCAGGCCGCGAAGCGCAAGCTGCAGGCCGGCTACGAGGACCCGCAGAACATCGAGGCGCTCGGTGGCCTCGAGCCCGGGGCGGAGGTAATCGTGGTCGGCCATGCCGGCCTGAAGGACGGAGCAGCGGTGCGCGCCGTGAACGCGCTCGCGCCGATTCCGTTGCAGCCCGAGCAGGGCCTCGGCGAGACGGTGAAGACGGAGAACGCGGCGACCCCGCGCAAATCGTGACCGCGTCCGGCCCTACCCTGGACCTCCTTTCCGCGGCATGAGCGGCACGCCCGTCAAGTTCCGGCCCGACGACTCGTTCTACGCCTGCACCGTCAAGCGGCCCGTCTCGATCCTGATGGTCGTGCTGGCCGTGGTGGTGTTCGGCTGGGTGTCGAACCAGCGGCTCGCGCTCACGCTCATGCCCGACATGAGCTACCCGACGCTCACGGTGCGCACGGTCTATCCGGGCACGGCGCCGGAGGAGATCGAGAGCGTGATCTCGCGGCCGCTCGAGCAGCAGCTCGGCGTGATCCCGAAGCTCGTCTCGATCTCGTCGGTGTCCAAGGCGGGCCAGAGCGACGTGATCCTGGAATTCCAGTGGAAGACGGACATGGACCTCGTCGCGCAGGAGGTGCGCGAGAAGATCGACCGGCTGCGGCTGCCGGAGGGTGCGCAGCGGCCGCTGCTGCTGCACTTCGACCCTTCGCTCGATCCGATCCTGCGCGTGGGCCTCGCGGGCCCGCAGTCGCTCTTCGAGCTGCGCCACCTCGCCGAGCATGAGGTGAAGCGGAAACTCGAGTCGCTCGCGGGCGTGGCGGCGGTGCAGGTGAAGGGCGGCCTCGAGGAGGAGTTCCTCGTCGCGCTCGACGAGAGCAAGCTCTCCCAGCTCCGGCTCGACATCACGCAGATCGGCCAGCGGCTGCAGTCGGGCAACGTGAACATGCCCGGCGGCAACCTCCGCGAGGGCCAGACGGAGTATGTCATCCGCACGCTGAACGAATTCAAAACGATCGAGGAGATCGGCGCCCTGATCGTCTCGCGCAGCAACAACGCGGTCGACATCCGGCTGCGCGACATCGCGACCGTCACGCGTTACCACAAGGACCGCGAGGTCATCACGCGCGTGAACGGCCGTGAGAGCGTGGAGATCGAGATCTTCAAGGAAGCCGACGCCAACATCCTGACCGTGGCCGAGACGGTGCGGCATGCGCTCTTCGGCACGCCCGAGCAGCAGGAGTGGCTCGCGCGCGAGAAGGCCGGCCAGCTGCCGGACGCCACCGGCGCGGTGCCGCGCGGCAAGAGCGGCGGCTCCGCGCTGGACATGAAAGCGATCGCGAGCGGCAAGGGCGACAGCCGGCGCCCGGCGGACAAGAAGTCGAGTCCACCCCTGACGGCCAAGCAGCGCACCGAGGCGCAGATCGAGGCGCAGAAGGCGGCGCAGGCCGCGATCGAGCGCCAGCGGGCGGCGGCCCAGCTCGCGATCACGCGGCGCGCGATGTCGAACTTCATCGGCCAGCAGCTGCCGCCGGGCGCGACCATCGAGCTGCTCGCCGACCAGTCGGTTTTCATCAAGAACTCGATCAACGAGGTGAAGGAGAACGGCATCTCGGGTGCGCTGATCGCGATCGCGGTGCTGTATCTGTTCCTCCGCAACATGGGCCAGACGCTCATCGTGAGCCTCTGCATCCCGATCTCGGTCCTGGCGACGTTTGCGCCGATGTATATGGCCGATGTCTCGCTGAACATCATTTCGCTCGGCGGGCTGGCGCTCGGCATCGGCAACCTGGTCGACAACGCGATCGTGGTGCTCGAGAGCGTGTTCCGCTGCCGCGAGGAGGGCGACGATCACATCACCGCGGTGGTGCGCGGCACGAGCGAGGTGGCGATGCCGGTGATCGCGTCGACGTTCACGACCGTGGCGGTGTTTTTCCCGATCGTGTTCGTCGAGGGCGTGGCCGGGCAGATGTTCGGCGACATGGCGCTGACGGTGGTGTTCTCGCAGATCGCGTCGCTGGTCGCGGCGCTGTTCCTGATCCCGATGCTGGCATCGCGGAAGTTCGACAACCCGCTGCCGGCCGGGGCGCGGACGAGCGGTTACCTGCGGTTTTCGAGCGCGCCGGAGACGGGTCTGCGGCACGTGCTCGGCCAGCTCGCGCGGCGCACGTTCCACGCGGTGGCGTTGGTCGTGCTGGTCGCGGTGAAGGCCGTCGCCGTGGCGGGGGCTCTCGTGCTGTGGCCGCTGGTCTGGCTTGTCGGGCGTTTCGCGTGGGCGCGTCTGGCGGGAGCGTGGGCGCCGTTTGCCGCGTGGGCCGCGAAGGACCGGCTGTGGGGGCTGGACGGGGCGCGTGTGTGGCCGGGCCTGCTGCAATTTTCCGCGCCGGCCACGCTGGCGACCGGTCTGGGCGGGACGTGGCGCTGGCTGACCGCGCGGACGTGGCGGTGGCTCGGCCTGCTCGTTTTGCCCGCGCTCGCCGTGGCGGCGGTGCTCTGGTTCGCGCGGGGCGTGACCGTGCCGCCGACCGCCGCGCCGAGTTTCGGCTCGTCGGCGCTGCCGCCGCTGAAGCCGCTGCACCTCGCGGTCTGGCACTGGCTCGTGGTGCAGCCGTGGTGGTGGCTGGGGCTGCTCTTCGTCCCCGGCGCGGTGCCGATCGTCTTCAGCCTTGCGCGCGCCGTGCTGGAGATCGGTCTGCGGCTCGCCGGCACGGTGGTGCTGTCGCTCCTGCTGTTCCTCGCGATGCTGGGGCTCGGCCTCTGGCGGGCGTCTTCGAAGATGGGTGGCGGCGTATTGAGCCGAGGGCTGGAGGGATTCGAGCGCACCTATCAAGCGATGCAGAACGCCTATCCGGCGCTGATCGGCGCGGCGCTGCGGTGGCGGTTCGCGGTGCTGGGCGGATTCACCGCGGCGTTTCTCCTCTGCTGGTTCCTCATCGTGCCGCGGCTCGGCAAGGACCTCATCCCCCAGGTGAGCCAGGGCGAGTTCAACCTCGATATCACGCTGCCCATCGGCACGCCGCTCGAGCGGACGGCCGACGCGGCCGGGAAGATCGACGAGATCGTGCGGGTGCAGGCCGAGGTGGCGCGCACGGCGCTGACGGTCGGAGCGGAGGAGGGCGCGAGCACCTCGATCTCCGCAGGCGAACACACGGCCCGGCTCACCGTGAAACTCAAGGAAGGCCTGCCGCCCGACGCGGAGCCGCGCCTGATCGAGCGGATCCGCACCCAGTTCCGCGATGTGCCGGCGACCAAGATCGAGGTCTCCTACCCGGCGTTGTTCAGCTTCAAGAATCCCATCGAGGTCGAGATCCGCGGGCACGATCTCGCGACCCTCAAGCGGCTCAGCCGCGAGGCGGAGACGCTGCTCGCGGAGTCGGTGCCCGGCCTCGTCGACGTGCGCTCCACGCTGCAGAGCGGCCATCCGGAGATCCAGGTCGTCTACAAGCGCGACCGGCTCGTCGAATACGGGCTCAATCTCCGCACCGTCGCGGACCTCGTGCGCAACAAAGTCCAGGGCCGCATCGCGACGGAGTTCCGCAAGGAGGACCAGCTGATCGATATCGTGGTGCGGCTGCGGGAACAGGACCGCTTCGGCATCGACGAGCTGCGCAACCTCATCGTGAACCCGAACGGCGCCGTGCCGATCCCGCTCTCGGTCGTCGCCGACCTCACGATCAACGAGGGCCCGAGCGAGATCCGCCGCGTCGACCAGCAGCGCACCGCGCTCATCACCGCGAATCTCCAGGACGCCGACCTCGCGACGGTCTCCCGCGACATTGTGACGGTGCTCAACGACATGGAGTTTCCCGCCGGCTTCACCTACGTGATCGCCGGCCAGAACAAGGAGATGCAGACCTCGCTGAACAGCCTGCTGCTCGCCTTCGGCCTGGCGCTGTTCCTCGTCTACATCGTGATGGCGAGCCAGTTCGAGTCGCTGCTCCAGCCGCTGCTCATCATGGTCACCGTGCCGCTCGCGCTGATCGGCGTCGCGCTCACGCTCTGGATCGGCGGCGTGCCGGTGAGCATCATGGTGTTCCTCGGCCTCATCATCCTCGCGGGCATCGTCGTGAACAACGCCATCGTGCTGATCGACTATATCAACACGCTGCGCGACCGCGGCCTCGCGCTCACGGAAGCGATCACGGAGGCGGGCCGCGCGCGGCTGCGGCCGATCCTGATGACGGCGCTGACGACGGTCGTGGGTCTGATCCCGATGGCCTTCGGCATCGGCGAGGGCGCCGAGATCCGCGCGCCGATGGCGATCACGGTGATCGCGGGCCTGAGCGTCTCCACGCTGCTGACGCTCGTGGTGATCCCGACGCTGTATTATCTCTTCCCCGGCAAACGCGGGGTCACCTCGATCGAGGCCGCGGCGGCCGCCGCGCCAGCGCCGGCTGCCGCACCCGCGCCCCAGGGCAAATGAGCGCGCCCGAGGAGAAGCCCGCGCCGCGCGAGCCGGCCGCCTACGCGATCCCGCGCTTCGCGGTCTCGCGGCCGGTGACGATCGTCATGATCCTCGCGACGATCGTCGTCGTTGGGATTATTGCGCTGGACCGGATCCCGCTCGCGCTCTTCCCCGAGGGCTACGAGGGCAACCAGCTCCACATCTCCGCGCGTTATCCCAATGCCTCGCCGCGCGACACCGAGGAAAAGGTCACGCGCAAGATCGAGGACATCATCGGCACGGTGCCGAACGTGAAGCGCATCACGAGCTACTCGAGCAACGGCTACGCCTACGTGCGCGTGGAGTTCCAGACGGGCACGAGCCTGCGCGAGGCCTACGCGATGCTCACCGACCGGATGGACCGGGTGAAGCCGCTGCTGCCCGACGACGTCGACCGCATCGACGTGCGGCGCTACGACCAGAACGACCAGCCGATGATGAGCCTCGTCGCGTCCGTCCCGCCGAAGATGGAGGACGCGGCCTACCGGCTGGAGAATTTCGTGAAGCCCGCGCTGCAGCGGATCGAGGGCGTGGGCAACGTGGAGATCTACGGCACCCAGTCGCGCGAGGTGCAGATCGAGCTGCTCGACGACCGGCTGCGGTCGCACCGGATCGACGTCGCCGCGATGCTGGGCCTGCTGCGCAACCAGAACTTTGCCATCTCGGGCGGCTACGTGATGGACGGCGGGCGCAAGATCTACGTGCGCTCGATGGGCCGCTTCCAGACGCTCGACGACATCTCCGCGATCATCGTCGACCCGGAGCGCCGGCTGCGGCTGAGCGATGTGGCGCTGGTGCGCTTCCGCCCGCCGCGGCGCGAGTGGGTTTACCGCGTGGACCGCCAGCCGGCGATCGGCCTCCAGGTCACGCGCGACTCCACGGGCAACATCGAGCGGATCAGCCGCGAGGTGCGGGCGACGCTCAAGGAGCTCGAGAAGCTGCCGCCGCTCGCCGGCGTGCATTTCAACATCTTTTCCGACCAGGGCGTGCAGGTGAAGCAGTCGATCGACAACCTCGCCGAGTCGGGGCTGTGGGGCGGCATCTTCGCCGCGTTTGTCATCTATGTCTTCCTGCGCGCGCCGCGGATGACGGCGATCCTCACGCTCTCGATCCCGCTCTCGCTGCTGTGCACGATCGTCACGCTCTTCTTCATGGGCTGGTCGTTGAACGTCGCGACGATGATGGGCCTGCTGCTCGCGGTGGGCATGGTCGTGGACAACTCGATCGTGATCGTGGAAAACATCTACCGGCTCCGGCAGGAGGGCATGGAGGCGACGAAGGCCTCGATCAACGGGGCGGGTGAGGTGGGACTGGCGGTGGTGATGTCGACGTTCACCTCGATCGTGGTGTTCCTGCCGCTGATCCTGATGCGTGGCGGCGGCGATTTCTCGTTCTGGATGGTGCGGCTCGGGGTGCCCGTGATCGCCTCGCTGCTGGCCTCGCTGTTCATCGCGCTGGTGTTCGTGCCGCTGGCCGCGCAGCGGCTGTCGCGCGGCAAGCAGCACCCCGAGTTGCGCCTCGTGGTCTGGTGCCGCGAGCGCTACACGACGGCGCTGCGCTGGGTCCTGAACCACCGCATCGAGACGCTGGTCCTCGTGGTGGCGGCGATGTGGACGCTGCCCTACGCGCAGAGCCGCGTGCGGATGCCGACCGGCGGCATGGGCGGCAGCGGGGAGACGACGATGTGGTTCTTCTTCGATCTGCCCTCGGGCGGCACGATGGAGCGGGCCGAAGCGTTCTTCACGCAGGTGGAGGACTTCCTCGCGGCGAATGCGGCGCGTTACAATTTCGACCGGATCGAGACCCGCTTCTCCTACAACAACGGCCGCATCCAGATCCGGCTCCGCGACAACGCGAACAAGCCCTGGTGGGAGAGCGGCTGGGAGTCGCTCATCCGCACCGATCCCGCGCGGCGCGTGCAGGCGGTCGTCGGCTACACGCCGCCGCCGCCGCCGATGGATCGCAGCGACATCGAGGCGGACTTCCGGGAGAAGTTCAAAATGCCCGCCGGCATCGTGCACCGCGGCCGCGCCACGGGCGGCGGCGGCGTGCAGGACGCCGGCATGTCGATCAATCTCTACGGCGAAGACACGGGCACGCTCCTGCAGATCGCCGACGAGGCGGTGCAGCGGCTGCGCGGCATCCCCGGTCTGCTCGCGGTCGACATCGACACGGAGCGCGGCGGCCAGGAGCTGCAGGTGCAGCTCGACCGCGACCGGGCCCGCCGCCTCGGCGTGGATCCGCGCACGGTCTCGAGCGGCATCGGCTACACGATGCGCGGCCAGGAGGTCGGCCGGTTCCCCGGACCGGACGGACGCGAGCTGCGGATCTTTGCGCAACTCGGCGAGGCCGACCGTGCGGGGCTGGACGACGTGCGGAGCATGACCTTCCGCACCGACACCGGCATCGAGGTGCCGCTGGAGACGCTGGCCGATCTGCGCGTTTCCCGGACGCTCGGGCAGATCCGGCGCGAAGGTCGCCAGACGATGCTGCAGATCACGGCGAAGGCGCCGCGGGCGGATGCGCGGCGGCTGTTCGAGGCGGTGGACAAGGCGATGGCGGATTTCGAGATGCCGCGCGGCTACCGCTGGGACAAGGGCCGGGAGTTCCGCGAAATGTCCGAGCAGGAAAAGGCCATGCGCTTCGCGGGCATCCTCGCGGTCACGTTTGTGTTCCTGCTCATGGGCCTGCTCTTCGAGTCGTTCGTGCTGCCGCTGGCGGTGTTGATCGCGGTGCCGTTCGCCTATCTCGGCGTGATCTGGACGCTTTATCTCACCGAGACGCCGCTCGACATGATGGCGCGCATCGGGGTCGTGATCCTCGTCGGCGTGGTCGTGAACAACGCGATCGTGCTCGTCGACATGGCGAACCGGCTGCGCGAGGAAGGGAAGGCCCGTTACGATGCGCTGATCGAGGCCGGCCGGGCGCGTTTCCGGCCGATCATGATGACGACGATGACGACGGTCTTCGGCCTGATCCCGATGGCGGTCGGAACTTCCAAGGCCGTGGGTCTCGCGTATGCGCCGATGGGCCGGACGATGATCGGCGGGCTGCTGGCCTCGACGCTCCTCACGCTGGTGATCGTGCCGCTGTTCTACGCGCTGCTCGATGACCTGCGGGATTTCGTCGCGCGCGTGTGGGCGACGATCTTCACGCGTGAGCCGGGTGCGAGCGCGCCCGCCTCCGGTGCCGCGGCCGGCGTGGGCCGTGCGAATCGCGCGGAGTGAGGAGCGGGAGCCGGTCGGCCGGCGGGGCGCTCAGGGGGCGAGCGTGATGCCGCGGCGCTCGAGGGTGGTGCCGGTCTCGCGTTCGTAGACGGCGCGCGCGCGGCGTTCGTCGGCGACGGCGCGGGCGTGGCTGCTCTGGGCCTGGGCGAGGAGTTCCTGGGCCTGCAGGACGAGAAACGTGCTGCTGGTGCCGGCGGTGAATTTCTTCTGCTCGGCCTCGAGGGAGCGCTGCGCGAGGTCGAGGGCGTGGCGGGCGGCCGCGACGCGGCGGTGCGTGGTGTCGAGGTTGGCGACGGCGGCGGCGAGCTCGAGGGCGATGTCCTGCTCGACGCGGACGACCTCGGCCTCGGATTGTTTCAACCCGAGTTCGGCGGCGCGGGTGCGGCCGCGGCCCTCGGCAAACGTGAGCGGGATCGAGACGACGACGCCGGCGGAGTAGGCGCGGGCGTCGCGGTCGCGCACCTGGGCGCGGGCGGTGCCGAAGTCGCGGTCGTTGCCGCCGTAGCCGTAGCTGCCGACGAGATCGACGCGCGGGAGCAGCTGGTTGCGGGCGAGGTCGCGGTGGGCGCGGCGGCGGGTGACGCCGAGGCGCGCGGCGGCGTAGTCGGGGCGCAGCGCGTAGGCGCGGGCGAGGTCGGCGGCGGCATCGACGGTGAGCGGCGGCGGCGGCACGAGCGGCTCGAGCTCGAGCGCGGGACCGTTGACCGGGTAATTCGTCTCGCCGACGAGCTGGCGGAGCTGGTTTTCGAAATCGGCGGCGGTGCGCTGCGCGAGGAGCACATTCTCCTCGCGGCCGGCGAGGCGGGCCTGGGCCTGCAGCACGTCGGCGTCGGAGATCTGGCCGATGCGGTTGCGGGCCTGATTCTGGCGGACGAGGTTGGCGGTGAGGTCGCGGGAGAGTTCGGCGATGCGCACGTTTTCCCGCGCCTGAAGCACGGCGGTGTAGACCAGCGCGACGTTGGTCACGACGTCGATCACGGTCTGCCGGTGCTGCCAGTCGGCGATGCCGCGGTCGGCCTTGGCGACGCGCAGCGCGGCGAGGTTGGCGCCGAAGCCGAAGCCGCGCAGCAGCGGCTGCGTGACGGAGATGCCGCCGAAGGTGACGTAGTTGTCGGAGAAACGGTTGAAGGTGCCGCGCTGATTCTCGGCGGTGGCGGCGAGGCTGTAGGTGAGGCCCCACGGGGTGAGCCCGCCGAGCGAGAGGGCGTAGTCGTCCTGCTGCACGAGGGCCCGGGCGAGCGGCGTGGCGGCGCCGGGCGTTTCCGATTCGCCGTAGGTGCGGCGAAACGTGAGCGCGGGATCGAAGCGGCCGGATTCGGCGAGGACGTTGGCGCGGGCGATGTCGGGCGCGAAGGCACTGACCTTGAGCGTCTGGTTGCGCTGGAGAGCGAGGCGCACGGCCTCGTCGAGCGGCAGCGGCGCGGCGGGCGTGAGCGGAGCGAAGGCGAAGGGCAGGGCGGCGAGGAACGCGGCGCCGAAGCGGGTGCGGCGCGGGGCGGAACGCGGGCGGAGGACGGGGAGACTCATGGCAGCATCATCCCGTCCTGGAGCCGCACGATGCGGGTGCCGTAGGCGGCGTTTTCGTTGGAGTGGGTGACCTGCACGATGGTGACGCCCTCCTCGCGGTTGAGCCGGCGGAAGAGTTCCATGATCTCGCGGCCCTGGTCGGAGTGGAGGTTGCCGGTGGGCTCGTCGGCGAGGATGAGCGCGGGCCGGGCGACGAGGGCGCGGGCGATGCCGACGAGCTGCTGCTGTCCGCCCGAAAGCTGCGCCGGGTAGAGGTCTTTTTTCCCGACGATGTGGAAACGGTCGAGGGCGTCGCAGACGATGCTCTCGCGCTCCCGCGGCGGGATATTGCGGTAGGAGAGCGGGACCTCGAGGTTCTCGTAGACGGTGAGGTCGTCGAGCAGGTGGTAGCTTTGGAAGACGAAGCCGAGGTGCTTTTTCTGCAGCTCGAAGCGCTTCTTCTTGTCGAGTTGGTGGACGGGTTCGCCGCCGAGCGTGTATTCGCCCTGCCAGGCGGCGTCGTGCAGCCCGAGGATGTGGAGCAGCGTGGATTTCCCGGAGCCGGACGGGCCCATGATCGAGAGGAAATCGCCCGCGGCGACGTCGAGGTGGATGTTGCGGAGCGCGTAGTAGGGTCCGCCCTTGAGCGGATAGACGCGGTCGACGTGGCGGAGGGAAATCATCGCGAAAGGCAGGCGGCGGCGCGGGAGCGGGCGGGCGCGTTCACATGAACAGATGGGCGGGGGGCGCGGGGCGGTGGTTGCGTTCCGCGGACGTGGGCGACGGTTTGGGCGCGGCGGGCGCGGGCGGCGGTGTTTTATCCGGCGTCTGGCTGCCGCTTGCGGCGGCGACGAGCCGGGTGGCGGTGGCGCGCGGGAGCGCGACGTCGAGGCTCTCGGCGGCGAAGATCGGCCAGAGAAGCGCGCCGGGAAACAGCAGGAGGAGTCGCATGCCCGCCGGTTTAGCAACGGGTGTGCCGCCGGATTCGTCGCGACGTAAGCGATTGCGCGGCAGAACTAAGAAGATGCGGCGACGGTGAAAGGCCGTGGCGCCGGGCGGCCCATGACTCCGCTAACGGAATGCGCGATTCCCGAAAATGGGACGGATTGCGGGGCGCGCGGTCCTGTGCCCGGTTCGGGATTCGAGCTTTCCCAGAACGGGGTTCCCGCAGATGGACGCGGTCGCCGCGCCGCGTTCAGGCGCGCTTCCAGTCGTCGCGCATGGGGCGGGAGCGGAGGGCGTTGGCGGCGGCGTCGCCGATGAAGGACTCGGCGGCGGGATCCCACTTCAAGGGGCGGCCGAGCTCCATCGCGATGGCGCCGAGGTGGAGGGTCGAGCAGAGCCGGTGCAGCGCCTCGGCGGTATACATCGGAGGCTGGCCGTTTTTCAGGCAGTCGAGGAAGTCGCGCTGCTCGCGCGGTCGCATGGGCCAGATCTTGCTGGTGGCGGGATCGTATTTGCGGCGGAAGATCTCCATGTCGCTGGCCTCGAGCGGGCCGAGCCACTTCTTGTTGCCGACCCAGCCTTTCGAGCCTTCGAGCCGGATGGCGACGCCGCCGGTTTTCACATCGAGCTTCACGCCGTTGGCGTAGGTGTAGCGGACGTGGTAGCGGTGCGGCACGGTGTTGAGGGAGTTCGCAGCGATCTCGCCCTCGCCTTCGACGGCGACCGGGCTGGTGAGTTCGGCGAAGTTGGCCACCTGGGCGGTGTCGACGAGATGGGCGCCCCAGTCGGTGAGGGAGCCGCCGGAAAAGGCGCGGATCTGCCGCCAGACCTGCGCCTGGATCAACGAGGGTGAGAACGGGCGGAACGGCGCCGGCCCGAGCCAGAGTTCGTAGTTGAGATCGGCGGGCACCGGCGCTGGCTCCTCGGCGGGAACGACGTCCTTGTCCGGGAGGCCCACTTCGATCCGCTCGAGCTGGCCGATGGCGCCGTTGCGGACGGCTTCGGCGAGTTTGTAGTAGTAGATGACCGCGCGGTCCTCGAGGCCGGTGGCGAAGACGCGGCCGGACTTTTTCACGGCCTCGGACAACGCGCGGCCCTCAGCGATCGTGAGCGTGGGCTTCTCGCAGAAAACGTGTTTCCCCGCCTGCAGCGCCATCAGCGCCATCGTCACGTGCCAGTGATCGGGCGTGGAGATGACGACCGCATCGAGGTCGGGGCGGGCGAGCACCGCGCGGAAATCGCCGAGGACGTCGCAGTCCTTGTTTTTGTAGTGGTCGTTGACGGTCTTGCGGGCGCGCTCGAGGTGCGGGCGGTAGACGTCGCAGACCACGCGGGCGACGCAGTCGTCCTGCTGGAGGAAGGACTTGAGGTTGACGCCCAGGCCGTGCGTGCCGGTGCCGATGAAGCCGAGGGTGACGCGTTTGGAGGGGGCGTTGGCGCCGAGGACGCGCGCCGGGACGAACTGCGGCGCGGCGGCGGCGGCGAGGATACCGGCGAGACCGGAACGGAGGAACTGGCGGCGGGGGAGCGCGCGGGGCGGGGTCATGACCGCGCAGAGTTGAACCACGCCGCGGCGCGAGGCGATGCGAATGATGCGGGTCGGGGCGTCCGCCGGGCCGCGGAGGGACCGCCGGAGCGGGGCGAAGAACGCGACCGGCCGGTCCTTGTTGACCGCGGCGTGGAAACGGAGTGGTCAAGCGGGGTCCAACACCTCAAATCCTCCTCCTTCCCCGTCCGCGCCGGCAGCCCTGCGCCCGTGCGGACGGGAAACCCTTCCATGCGACTCAACCCCCTGTCCCTCGCGCTGGCTTCGGCCGGTGCCTCGTTGCTGATGGTCACCGGCGCCGGCGCGCAGGTGGCGCCGCTCACCCGCGACGCGCTCAAGCCCGCCGCCGACGAACCGGTCGTCACGCTCACTCCGTTTGTCGTGCAGGAGAGCGAGGATCGCGGTTACGCGGCGACCTCGACGCTCGCGGGCACGCGGCTGCGCACGGATCTGCGCGATGTGGGCGCGGCGATCTCGGTCGTGACGGCGCAGATGCTGACCGACACGGCATCGACCAACGCCCGCGACATCCTGATCTACACGACGAACACCGAGATCGGCGGCTTCGAAGGCAACTTCTCGGGCGTCGATATCGGCAACCGTTTCTCCAGCGCCGAGTCGACGCTGCAGAGCCCGAGCACCGCGACCCGCGTGCGCGGTCTCGCCGGCGCGGACCTGACGCGCGACTTTTTCCTCACGAGCATCCCGCTCGATTCCTACAACACGGAGCGGATCGACATCTCCCGCGGCGCCAACGCCATCCTCTTCGGCCTCGGCAGCCCGGCGGGCATCATCAACAACCAGCTGAAGACGGCCAACACGCGGAAACCCGGCGTCACGCTGCAGCAGAGCCTCGGCCGCTTCGATTCGCACCGGCAGGTGCTCGATGTGAACACGCCGATCGTGCCCGGCACGCTCGGGCTGCGCTTCATCGCGCTGAACAAGCGGGAAGAATACCGGCAGGAGCCGGCGTTCGAGCAGGACCGGCGGTTGTTTGCCGCGCTCAAGTTCGAGCCGAAGCTCGTGCGCGACGGCAGCACGCAACTGCAGGTCAGCTATGAGAGCGGCCGGCAGAACTCGAACCGTCCGCGGCCCACACCGCCGCACGACGGCCTCAACGTGTGGTTCAACGTGCTCGACAAGGTGGCGATCGATGCGACGCGGCCGACGACGGTCACGACCAATCCGCTGCTTTTCGCGCACCTCGGCTCGCCGGGGCGCTGGTTCGGCCAGGTCGCGGCGATCTTCACCGATGCGGCCGGCACCACGCAGGGAGGCAACGGTGTCCCGCCCTTCATGATCGGCCGCGGCGGCACGCCCTTCACGCAGTTCTGGGCCGTCGGCATGTATGCGGGGCAGGGCAACAACCCGAATTTCTTCCTCAACCGGCAGTTCGCCCCCGCGGGCCAGGCCTACACGGGTCTCTGGCGTTACCAGGAGCTGCGCGATCCCTCGGTCTTCAACTTCTACGACACGCTGCTCGACGGACCCAACAAGCGCGAGGCCTCCGACCTGCGCGCGGTGAACGCGACGCTGCGGCAGACGTTTTTCCGCGATCTCGTCGGCGTGGAGCTGGCGTATGACCGGCAGGGTTTCTACCGCGACAACTTAGGCATGTTCGGCTTCGACGCCTACAGCCTCCACGTCGACATGCAGCGCAATCTCGTCGACGGCACGCCGAACCCGAACTTCGGCCGCCCGTATGTGGCGTCGGATTCCATCGGTAACAACTTTGTCGATACGACGCGCGAAGCCTACCGCGCCACGACCTACGGCACGCTCGATTTCCGGCGCAAGAGCGGCCTCCAGCGCTGGCTGGGCAAGCACGTGCTCACCGGCACCTACACCGACCAGCGGAGCGCCAACTTCAACCGCAGCATCAACGGCTTCTCCTACGGGCTCGATCTCAACGTCTACGCCAACAACCCGACGGCCACGACTTACCCGAGCTACGCCGGCGTGCACTACCTCGGCAACTCGATCGCGGGGCTGGCGACGCCGGCCGGCGCCAACATCCCCGGCATCACCGCGGACCACACGCCGCAGTCGAGCGGCACGGCGCTGGTGTTCGATGCGCGCACGAACCAGATGGCGCGCGTGCCGGTGACGGTGATCACCGCCAGCGACCGCGATATCTCGAAGCTCTACTCCGGCGCCTCGAAGAACCGGAACGTGACGAAGAGCCTCTCCGGCGTGTGGCAGAGCTATCTGTTCAGCGACAAGGTCGTGGGCCTCGTCGGCTGGCGGCAGGATGAGTTCGACCTGCGCGATGCCGGCCCGGCGCGGCTCGCGAGCGGCACGGGCGAGACGGATCCCTTCAACCCGGCGTGGGTGCTGCCTGCCCGGCCGACGATCTACGCGAAGGACACGACGGTGAGCTGGAGCGGTGTCGTGCACGCGCCGGATTTCGTGAAGCGGCGGCTGCCGCGCGGCATGGACGTGAGCCTCTCGTATAACGAGTCGAAGAATTTCCGGCCCAACTCTACGCTGGCGGATGTCTACGGCCGGCCGTTCAGCCCGCCCGAGGGCAAGACGAAAGACATCGGCGGCACACTGTCGTTCTTCGACCAGAAGCTGATCCTGCGCGTGAACCGTTACCGCACGAGCCAGGCCAACGACACGGCGACGTTCTACAACACCTTCTGGCCCGGCAACGACATCGTGCGCACGATGAACGGCCTCCGCGGCTCCAACACGAACGAGGTCGTGATCAACAAGTGGTTCGGCTTCACGCCGAGCGATCCGCGCTACCTCCCCCTGCGCGCGAGCCTCACCGATCCGGCGCAGGCCAACGTCGTGAATCCCCTGCTCACGCCGGCGGAGACCACGTTCCGCAACCAGTGGTTCACGCAGCGCACGCGCGAGGAGTGGCTGCGCCCGGTCGATCCGCTCCTGGCGCAGTCGTGGAACTTCACGCAGCTGGCCGGCGGCGGCAACTGGAGCGCCACGCGCCCGCCGAACGTCGGCAACGTCGCCGACACGGTGTCCGAAGGCTGGGAGTTCGAGGGCACGCTCAACCCGACGAAGAACTGGCGCATGACCTTCAACGCGGCCCGGCAGCAGGCGCAGCGCTCGAACGTCGGAGCGGATTTCGCGGAGTTCGTGAAGCGCAACCTGCCGCTCTGGACCGACGGCAACGGCCGGATCGCGACCAACGTGCGGGAGATGGACGGCTTCGAGGATATCCCGCACTTCAACAGCTTCGGCACGCAGCAGCTCGGCATCCTCGCGATCAACAACATGTATGTGCCCTACCTCAACGCCCTCGCGGCGAACGGCGCGCCGGTGCAGGAGCTGCGGAAGTGGCGCTTCAACTTCGTGACGAATTACGACTTCCGCTCGGGCAAGCTCCGCGGCTTCAGCATCGGCGGCGCGGCGCGCTGGCAGGACAAGGTGGCGATCGGCTTCCCGGCGAAGCGCAACGAAATCGGCGCGTGGGTCTACGACGTGTCGCGGCCCTTCTACGGCAGCGACGACCTCAAGTTCGACGCGTGGCTGCGCTACGGGAAGCGGCTCTTCAGCGACAAGATCCGCTGGTCGATCCAGCTCAACGTGCGCGACCTCCTCGCGTCCGACGAGTTGATCGCGGTGACGGCGCAGCCCAACGGCCAGGTGGCGAGCGCGCGCATCCCGCAGCCGAACAAGTGGACGATCACGAACACGTTTGAGTTCTGAGCTGCCGCTGAATCAGCGAGCTGGAGCGGCGGCGCGGGCGGATTCATGCCCGCGCCGCTGCCATTTTCACCTTCACTCCCCGCGCGCTTCCGCGTTTTCCCTTCGACCATGATCCGCGTCTTCGTTTCCGGTTGCTACGACATCCTGCACGCGGGCCATGTGCAGTTTTTCCGGGAGGCCCGGGCGCTCGGCGATCACCTCACGGTGTGTTTCGCTTCCGCGGAGGTGCTGTGGATCCACAAGCGCCGGCGGAGCTCGCTGCCGGATGAGCACAAGCGCGCGCTGATCGCGGCGCTCGAGATGGTGGACGAGGTGGTGATCGGCTGCGGGCACGATGAAGGCATCGATTTCAAGGAGCACTTCCTCCGGCTGCGGCCGCAGATCCTCGCGGTGACGGACGACGACAAATACGCCCCGCTCAAACGCGCGCTCTGCGCGGAGGTGGGCGCGCGCTATGTCGTCATGCCGAAGACGCCGCCGCAGTTCGAACCGATCTCGACGACGCAGATCGTGAAATTCATCCGGGCCCCCGAGCGGGCGCCGCTGCGCGTGGACTTCGGCGGCGGTTGGCTGGACGTGCCGCGTTTCGCGCGGCCCGGCGCCTACGTCGTGAACTGCGCCATCTCGCCGACGGTGTCGCTCCGCGAGTGGCCGTATGAGCGCAACGCCGGGCTCGGCGGCTCGGGCGCGTGGGCGCTGCTGAACGGCAAGGACGGCGTGGGCGCGGAACTCGACCTCGGGGTGGGCTGGCAGGATCCGGCGGTCGTGGCGGAGACGGGGCTTTGTGTGTGGCGCAGCGGACCGCGCCCGGTGCTGGAGGTGAAGACATCCGGCGATTTCCTGCGCGGGAAGATGGCGCTGTATTGGACCGGAACATCGCACGACACCCCCGGCGTGGCGAACGGCGCGCGCGACTACGACGCGATCGAGCGGGCGGGCGCGGCGGCGCGCGAAGGCGTGTGGCGCGGCGAGGTGCCCGCGCTCGCGGCAGGCGTGCGCCAGTCCTACGCCGTGCAGCGGGCGGAAGGCATGGCGGCCCTGCCGGAAAACGTGCCGGGTGCGCTCGCCTGGAAATACTGCGGCGGCGGCTTTGGCGGCTACGCCGTGTATCTCTTCGGCGAGTCCACCGCGCGCGACGCCGCGTGTGCCCAGCCCGGCTTCCGCCCGATCGAGCCGTTCGTGGCGGAGCGGTGAGGCTACGGGGCGGGTCGAGGGGGAAATTTACACCGGAAAGATTTATAAAATATTGTCCGAGATAATCCTATAAAAGTTTGGCGCCATTGATGGGTGGAGCGCGGCTGGGTTTGTTCTCCCGGTGCTCCCGTTGCGGAGGGTGCTGGATCAGCAGGCTGCCTGTCGGATCTGAACCGCAGTCCGTTTGGGATGCGGGTTGCCGTGGGGTGGGCGTGCGTGCGCGCACGTGTTGCAAGGAAAGAGCGCCCATTGCCTAGGAGAGTTGGAAATATATGGCGAAGTAGGTTGAGTCATCTAGGGGCCTGATAAGGCCTATATACATAGGCTTGGAAGATGTTTTGCCCATCACGGGAGGTTGTCTGCCGCCTGAAAGGTTGTAAGTAATTATCCTATAAAAGGAAAGGTATCGCGAGAGTAATGGCTGTAGATACTTAGGTGTTCGCCTTTTCGCCTGTATAGCGATTAATCCATCAGGCTTCTACTTGATGACGGGCGGTGGCGTCGGAGAATCAATATAAGTCCCGTCAGCCATTCCGTGCAGCAGGCGGTCGGGAAAACCCCTCCTCCGTCCATGATTCGTCCTCGTCTTGTTGTCCGTTGGTTCTTCTGCGCGTTGCTCGTTGTTGGCAGTCGTCTATCTGCTGGATCGCCATCCCATGGCGCGTTGAACGAGGGGATCGAAAAGGCGATTCAGGACGCACGTGCACGGGTGCATCACTACGCTGGCGGGACGGAGGGAGTCGCTCGGCTCAGCCGGATCTTTGGGTCGTCCGCAGCGGGACTTCTTGCGGAGGTCACGCCGACCGAGGTGGCTCGTCGTGCCACGGATCTTCCCGTGGAACTCCGGGCCGAGCTGCAAGGAGTCGGTGTGCTGGGTGGTTTTGCGGCGGCAGGGACAAGGGGGCGGCCAACCATCTACTTGAATCCCGAGTGGATTCGCAGCGGCGCCAGCCACGAGGCCGTGACGGCCGTTTTGGTTGAGGAATACGGCCATGCCTTGGATCACCTGCTCAACGCGGGCAGAGATACGCCGGGTGATGAGGGCCGTGCGTTTGCGGCCGCAGTTCTGGGCTGGCAGCGCGACCCTGGTTCGGATGAGCCATGGACGCGGGACGATCACGTCCGGATCGAGATCGAGGGACAGGGCGTGGACCTCGAGGCCGCGTCTGTCACGTTTGCCCAGGTTTGGTCGGTGGTGGCCGCCACCGATTTGGAAGGAAACAGTCTCACCTTGGGCGCGGCGCTGGTGCCAAAGACCGGGACGACCATCCGCTTTGTCTCCGTCCCGGGAGACGCGTATTTCTTCAGCGGCAACAACTGCCGCGGGCAGCTGGTTTATACGGACGTCAACAACGTCCAGCACACCATCCTCGGCGAGGTGAGTCGGTTGGAGAAGACCGGTTCTCGGATCAACGCTCTCCAGTTCTACCAGTATCCGAATCCCAATCAGATCACCACGGGAAATCCCTCGACGACATATCTGTTCAGTATCTCGGCGGGCACGTTTACGCAGGGACAGACGGTCGGCACCAGCAGCGATCCCGTCGACAGTGCGCTCAACTCCCTGATCGTGGCAAACTCCGCTCCCACGGCGGTGGCCGATGCGGGCTCCGCCACCGAGGCCGGTGGCATCGCCAACGGCACTGCGGGCAGCAGCGCCACGGGCAATGTCGTCACCAACGACACGGACACGAACGGTGACACCCTTTCCGTGTTGGCGGTGGCGAATGCCAGCGCCGCGACGTCCGCGGATGTCACCACGGCGTCCGCCACGGAACTATCGGGTCTCTTCGGCAAGCTGACCATCCAGTCGTCGGGCGCTTTCTCCTTTGCCGTCGCGAATGACCTCGCCGCCGTCCAAGCCTTGCGCACGGCCTCCCACACCTTGGCCGACATCTTCACCTACACGTTGTCGGACGGAGCCGGCGGCCGGGCGCGCGGCACCCTGACGGTGACGATCCGCGGCGCCAATGATGCGCCGGTGGCGGCCGACGACTTCAACACGGCCAAAGAGTCCATCGAAGCGGTTGCCGCCAGCCAATACACGGCCACGGACGTCACCGGGTCCCTGGCCCGCGGCGACGTGCTGCTCAACGACACGGATGTCGACCTGAATCTCGAGACCAAGACCGTGGACCGGCTCGTGGCCACGGCCACCGGTGGCATTCCGGGTCGGACGGTCTACAACTGCACGGCCGCCGGTTCGATCAGCAGCGTCAACAACGGCGACTTCGCCTTTCGCGACGTCAGTGGCACCTGGACGGCGGTGGTGGATGCCAACGGCCGGCAGCTGGTGGTGAGTTCCGTCAACAACACCACGCGGGCGATCACCCTCGATGGCACGTCCAGCGTCACCTTGACCAACGGCACCAAGCTGCTGTTTGCCCGCAATCAGAACTTGAGCGGCACCACGACGGAAATGGTCGTGGCTTCGCAGGTTTCGGACAATTCCGGCACCAGCGTCACGATCACGAGCGTGACGGAGGGATTTATCCATCAAGGCATGACGGTCAGCGGCACGGGAATCACCGATGGCACGACCGTTTCCGCGGTGACGCGCAACGCCGAGGGGACCGCCACCGCCATCACGCTGAGCCAGTCCGGCAATGTTGCTCCCGGCACGACGCTGACGTTTACGGCCGCACCGGGCACGACGCTGACCGGGCAATTCGGCACCCTGTCGCTCGCGGCCGCCGGCACCTACACTTATCGGCCAACGGCAAACAATCCGGCCTTGAGCACCGGCACCTCGGGTATCGACCGCTTCCGGTATCGGATGGTGGACGCCAGCTCCGTCGCCAGTTCCGCCGTTCTGCACATTACGGTCCTTGGCTCCGGCACCAATAATCCCGATGCGGTGGATGACTCGGCGAGTGCCGTGGAAGCCGGCGGAACCGGAAATGCGACGGCCGGCACCAACCCCAGTGGCAACCTGCTCAACAACGACACCACGCCGGCAGGCACCTCCGGCAAGGTTCTCACCGGCGCCCGGTCGGCCGGCTCGGAATCGTTCACGAGTGTCACCGCCGGCGGAGCAACGACGGCACCGGATGCCGCCACCTATAATCAGGTCATCGATGGGCAATACGGTAAACTCTACCTGAAAACCGACGGGGCGTTCCGGTATTTTGTGACGAACTCCCTGGCCGTGGTGGAGGCCCTGCGTGCGGCGGGCTCGACGCTCACGGACTCGTTCAATTATCGGCTGAGCAACTCCGTCAGCGAGATCGATGTGGCCACGTTGACGGTGACGATTGCGGCCGCCAACGACGCGCCGGTGGGCAGTGCGGACACCAACACGGCCACCGTCGCGGGCACGGGCAATATCAACGCGGCCCGCAACGCATCCGGCAATGTGCTCCTGAACGACAGCGATGTGGATGCAGGGGACACCAAGGTAGTATCCCGGGTCATCGCGGGCGCCAATACCCCGACGAACGCAGTGGCGACCAGCAGCACCTCCACGAGCAATGCGACGAGTGTCACGGGCACCTACGGTGTGTTCCAGATCGGTGCCGACGGCACGTATTCCTATGCTCCCGACAGCACCAACTCCACCCTTCGGGCATTGGGAGATGGCCAAAATGCGCCGACCACGGATGTCTTCACTTACGAGCTCAAAGATGCGGCCGGCGCGACGCACACCGCCACCCTGAGCATCACGGTGGGCGGGGCCAATGATGCCCCGGTCAACTCCGTGCCGGGCGCGCAAACCGTGGTGGGCGGAGCGACCCTGAATCTGACCGCGGCGGCGTTGGTGTCGGTGTCGGACGTCGATGGCAACATCAGCTCCGTCCGGGTATCGGTGACCCAAGGCACGCTGGCGGTCACCACGACCGGCAGCACGACCTCGGGTTCGGGCACCACCGCGGAGACGACGCTCGCGGGCGGCGCCAAGGTGTATGGTGGCGAGATCGGCACCGGCAGCGTCACGTTTTACGGCACGGCGACCCAGATCAACGCGGCGCTGGCCAGCTTGGCGTATAGTCCCAAGACGGGCTACACCGGCAGCGATACGCTGACGGTGTTCACTCTGGATGGCGGTGGCCTTTCCGATACCGACACCATCGCGCTCACGGTGCAGTCCGGAGCGCTCGCCGTAAGCGATGTCAGTGTGAACGAAGCCTCGCCCTACGCGTTCTTCACCGTTTCCGGCACGGCCGCGCAGCAGTTGAATGGACTCGCCGTCGCGAATGGCACCGCCACGGGCAGTGGCACGGACTTCGGCTCCACCATCGAATATTCGACGAACCAAGGGGCATCGTGGTCCACTTATTCCGGTGGGTCGGTCTCCCTGAACGGCTCCGGTTCGATGCTGGTCCGGGTCGGGATCGTGAACGACACCGTATCCGATACCAACGAGACGTTCTTCCTGCGAGCCACCAACACGGCAAGCACCACGGTCTCCGGGACGGCGACGATCCATGATGATGGTTCGGGCAACATCTATACGGCGACGGGTGCCGTGAACGCCACCGCGGAAAAAGATGACGATCGCGCGTTGACGGTCTCGAGCCCGACGGTGAATGAAGCTTCGCCGTATGCGGTGTTTTCGGTGGGCGGTGTCGCGGGTCAGAAAGTGACCCTCGCGCTGGGCAACACGGCGGCCACGACGGATGTGGATGCGACGCGGGGGACGGATCTGGGCACACAGCTCCAGTATTTTGACGGCACCACCTGGCAGAACTACACGGCGGGTGCGCTGGTGACGATTCCGACGGGAGGAGCGCTGTTGGTCCGTGTCGCGATCACGCAGGATGCGACCTCCGAAGGAGCCGAAACGTTTACGCTGACGGCGACCA
>JACCDO011126981.1_pt1 | contig 22195 bp, 16 predicted proteins | sample 7446101 | NCBI WGS metagenome assembly JACCDO01 (sample SAMN15323440, study PRJNA562643) | freshwater metagenome | isolation source: river surface water | place: USA:Blue River Watershed | collected 2017-08-16
AGTAAGTAAGTAAGTAAGTAAGTAAGTGAGTGAGTGAGTGAGTAAGTCAATATTACTTTTTGGTAATAGATTTAACACAGTTCGTGGTCGCCAAGGAAACTCTAATCCATATTTATCCTGTAAATAAATAGATAAATGAGTGAGTGAGCGAGTGAGTGAGTGAGTGAGTGAGTGAGTGCGCACCTTCATCACCGCCGTCCTTCCATCCAAGGTAATGATCGCACCGTCGTCGGCATCCACTATGACTAAATGAGGGATTCCGTTCATCTTATACAACGCACCGAGTCTCTCCACCGCAGACGGAATATTCTCAACGGTCACTGCCAGCCACGGCATCTTCTGGTAGTAATTTACAAACTCTTCTGTATTTCTATCGCGACTAACCTGGTGAGTGAGTGAGTGAGTATGAATGAGTGAGTATGAATGAGTGAGTGAGTGGTATTCTCACCCAAATAATCTCAAATTTCTTATGTTTCTTCTTCATTTCCATGTAAAATTGTGCCAATTGAGGAGTAAATTGCACACAAGGACCACACCACGATGCAGAAAAATAGACTCCTATCACATTTGTACCTACAAACCAAAATGAGTGAGTGAGTACATAAGTAAGTGAGTGAGTAGATAAGCGAGTGAGTGAGTGAGTAAGCAAGTGCACAAATGAATACGCAAGCAAGTGAGTGATCGCTCCAAACCTTGAAGTAACTCTTTCGTCGGAGCCTCCACAATCTCTCCTTCTTCGTTCCACGAATATAGTGTTTCACCGAACAATTCTTCTACTTTCTCTAATTGATCTTTTTCCCTTCCTGTTTGAGCAGCCACCAGAGTCAATAGCAGCAGCAGCAACAACAACGTAAACGCCATAATTACCGAATTGTTTGGTACCACACAGTTACCTCACGGTATGGTATTTATCACACACTCACCTACGTACCTAATCCCTAAAATACCGGTGTAGTACTGACACGGAAATAAATATAGAAATTTGAATGAACAATTTAGTCAGAAAAAAGAAACGGGCGACGGAGTCGGGGCAGCGTTATGGTTACAGACCGAATAGTGCTATTTCCTCCCGAGTCGCGCGGGAATAACCGTTGGACGATGCATGAATGACCAAGATATCTTCAATGGCGCAATTACCATGCGTGAGTGAGTGAGTGAGTGCTACCGCACGGTTGCTTTGTTACGACTTATCCCGCCGTTAGTAGTTAGCACTGGCAAGCGTATAATCACACACAAAACTCGTAGAGAAGAAATTAATTAGAGATCTTCCTCTTCCCTGTCTTCTCCATCTCCATCTGCTGGTAACGCTAGTCGCTCTGATGTGTGAGTGAATGAGTAAATGAGTAAGTGAGTAAGTGAGTAAGAGTGTATAGCAGGTAAGAAGGAGTGATCGATCATCACCTGCAAGTGTCTTCCCAGTTACAAAGGTCCTGTAGTGCTGCCACAACCAAATCAACGAGGTCGATGCACCGAATGCACCTATCATACCATCGTTATACTTTTTATCCCATGCGATATTCACGCCAATAATCGAGTCCAATGCATTCTTGAGAGTGAGTGAGTGAGTTAGCGAATGGGTAAATGTGTAAGTGAGTGAGTGAGCAACCTTGATGCCATCAATAATATTTTCTAGTTGCACATTTTGCATTTGCTTACTTAATACTCTATTATCTTTATATCTTGAGTGAATCTCCAATAACCGCGTAGAATTGCCTCCAAGACCACCTACAATGAGCGTGCGAGTGAGTAAGTAAGTAAGTGAGTGAGTGAGTGAGTGAGTGAGTGAGTGAGTGCATGAAAGGCACCTAGGCATCCAATTAAGAATGTTCCACCAAAATACGAGCGTAATACCTTCGTATCAAATGGCAATATTGACAGTTTGGACAGCAGGAATAAATGATCAACTAAGAAGAAAGAAAAATAACCACCTAGGCAAAATGAGTGAGTAAGTACTCGAGTAGGTAGGTAGGTAAGTAGGTAAATAGGTAAATCCACCTTGTTGAACAAGCTCACACCATGGTAGAACCCCTCCATTCCTAGATAATTTTACAAGAATTTCTTGTGATTTTGCCAAACATTCTAACGAACGAAAAATACGGAATGCTTTCCGACTATTGGCAAGTGCTTCCTTAACAAATACATGAGTGAGTGAGCGAGCGAGTAAGTGGGTAAATAAATGAGTGAGTAACGAGTACCTCTAATGTCAGTGCATCTGATTTGCGCGAGGTCACTGAATAACTTATTAATTTCATTAAAAATTGAATAAAACGTAACAGTTTATCCTTTCCATCAGCCTAGTGAACGAGTGAGTAAATCAGTGAGTAAGTGAGTGAGTAAATATGTAAGTGAGTTCCTACCTGGCTGAGCACTTTATTGACCACATGGAGGTACTGCGACATTCTTGGAACTCACTACAAATTGAAACCTTGTTCCTATTTTTTTGTTTTTTCAAAATTTAGAGAAAGTTTTGAACAAAAACCTACTAATTCCACACCCACCTGGATATTTGACACAAACTTGGATCGAATCTAGTCAAATCGCCGCAGAAGAAACACGATAACATCATTTGGAACCGATGACTTTTGTGGCGGTTTTCTGTCTCGATTCTGCATTCTTATTAGGCTCGTAGGACTCGGCTGATCCCAACATTGCAAGAGAGGAGTCGGCATCAGCCACTAACCGTGCTATTCTTTTCTCATTCTGCGTACTTCTGACCAGAATATCGCCTTCATCATCTATTATCTATTATCTATCTTGGAGCCGGATATAATCGTTATTCACCGGTACTCTACGAGGGCGTAGAGCAGTGTTCAAAAGTGAAGAGACTAAAACTACCAAAAGACACAGCAACAACGCCTGAAGACGACTCGGCGAAGTAGGAATCAAGGAAATCTTATGACACAACAAAATACAATTATACTCATAAGTGCGACGACACCGCGCAATATATCTATTGACTATGTAATTAACCCGGTGAAGACATTTGCTGCTTTCTCTTCTGCATTACTGCCTATTCCATGAATGGATCGCTGCTCGCTTCCCTCCGCGGCAGTGAGCCAGTCTACAGGGTGTGCTGGTTGACGTACTGGTCAACGGCCAGCGGGCGGTACAAGAATAAAATCTTATTTTTAAGTTCCAACAAGCCCTTTTCACTCGCTTCTAACAGCATATTGCCGTTGGCCGCGTGGCAGATACTGGAGCAGGTCGCGATCAGGGTTCCCACCACTAACACGTCGTCGTCGACGCGGAATTTACTCCAAATTGCCAATTCTTTCATCGCTATAGCCATTCTGTAGGGAAAAGTGTAATGAGAGAGTGAGTGAGTGAGTGAGTAAGTACGTAAGTGAGTGAGTGAGCGAGTGACTGTCTAGATGCTGCCTAATAATATGATCATTCGTACCGATATTGTAATTTCAAACTGGACGCTTTGCTAAGAATGAACAGCAGCCAGTACTGCCCCAGGAGCCCTGTGGGCATCACCCCGCCGTAAATCAGGTTCTTATGTATCGCATTCCACAGGGGATCAGACGTACTACCTGCAGGAGTCGTGCATTAGTTTGATGAATCATTGGGAATGACTGTGGAAATGTACCTGTGCTTAACTGGGTCGGATACAAACAATTATCCGCGCTTGCAACATCAATAACCTCCAAGTCGGCTTGGTCGAGAGTGATTTTAAGCGGGTTGGGAGTCATGTCATACCACATGTCCGTGGTGAAAGCGGTTACGCCTTCGCCGCTGTTCTCCTTGAACTGTCGAGTGTACTGGGAAATCAAAAAGATTCCATACTGAATTAGTGAGTGAGTGAGTGAGTGCGTGTGAGAGACAGTGCGTGGACAAGGAACTACCTCGTAATCAACCACTAATTCCTGGAGATATCCGGTCCATAAAACAGGTACTTGGCGCACGAGAGTCGCAACGGTCTTAAGGGACACTACCCCGAGTGCTACCAGCTCAAGTACGTATCCCATCTTCAAGTCCACAGCGAGTTTATCGTCCAAATCCCTGCTGCAATCGGCGATTATTTCTTGCAGCAATTGCTCGCCTATCTTGAAGTTCAGCGCTGGGTACACTGGATACGGCAGCTGGTAAAATGGCGACACTTATAGCGAGTGAGTGAGTAAGTAAGTAAGCATGAGTGAGCGAGTGAGTAAGCATGAATGCGTGTGTGTTAAAGCAGAGTAGACGATACCCGTTGTCGCACCGGCAGCCGATGCGCCATGAAGCGTTGAATGGATAGTATTCTGCAGCCTTTTGATGGCCTCTCTCTTCGTCTCTTCCTGCAATCGTTTCTTCGTGACATTGTTGCGCAACTTGTTCCAATCTACCTTCTGCGTGCCTGAATGAGTGGGGGTGAGTGAGTGAGTGAGTGAGTACACATTAATAGACGAGTAGGTAGGTACCAGTATACATCTTCCTCGCTCTACTCTGCACCATTGGTTCCAATGCCGTATTAGCGCTCCAATTGTCACCTAACTTCTCCAACGAGGAATGGAATCGGGGGACGTACTCGTGCTTCTTCACATCCGAACCGGCGGTTTCCAGCAAACTGCACTCCGTCATTACCGCCGTAGGGATTATCGTCACCGAATTTAATGCAAAAAATGGCAATACCGGCAGCTTTCGTAGCAATTCTTTGATTGCTAATGACTGTATTGGGTGCAACACGTCATTGGTGAACATGGCGAAGCAGCCGCCTACAGTGACGAGTGAGTGAGTAAGCATGAGTGAGTGAGTGAGTGAGTAAGCATGAGCGAGTGAGTGAGTGAGTAAGCATGAGTGAGTAAGCATGAGCGAGTGAGTGAGTGAGTGAGTGAGTGGATAAGTATATGCGCAAGCAAGGACGTACCCGAGAGGTCTCCTATAAACGAGGCCACCGTGCTAGCAGTGCTAGCGATCACATTATTACTATTTTGGTGCATTAATCCCATCACCGGAATCCCGTATTTCGCTGCCAATTCCTCTTCAAACGCGCTTAGGGCAGACAGCTTATACCAACTCTTCTGCCGGAATGACTCGGTAGCAACCGGTGCGTCCTTATACGACGCTGTTGCTGCTGCGGATGACGTGGTATCGGTGGCAACCACGTCATTCAGTTCTGACTCGTGAACGAGCACAATAGCGATCACCGGTACGTTTAATTTACTTCCCAAGTAAATACTGGCTTGTAAAGCCAGATTATTCGTGCAAAAATACGTATTTTGAATCCAATAAATTATAGCTTTCGACAGAGTGAGTGAGTGAGTGAGTGAGTGAGTGAGTGAGTGAGTGAGTGAGTGAGTAAATATCGAGGAAGTAACAAGTGCGTACCTCCCTCTTTCACATTATCAATGATGTTCAATGGTGACGGCAAATTGGGTCGGTAGAGATTACACCGTTCCCATACGTGCATCGGCCACTGCCCCAGTATCAGCGGGTCATCCGCATGCACTATCGCCGGTATCGTGCATTCTGCGAGGTCGTGAGTGAGTGAGTGAGTGAGTGAATGAGTGAGTGAGTAAGTAAGTAGGAGAATTTACCAATATTCAAATCGTCGACGCCTGGTTCAAAGCTCTCATGAGTCCCATTAGGGAATTGCGAATCCAGCACATTGAACTGCGAGTGATACGGGATGTAAGTGTCGTTATACGTGACATCTGATGATTGGGACAGCGCCATGATGCGCTTCACTGGCGACGGAGGAATGTTGAACTGGAAATCATAAGATTTCAGCGGAATGGTTACATCTGCCGCTATAATTTCGGATATGAGTAAGTATGAGTGAGTAAGTAGTGAGTATGTGTGTGCGCACCTGTATCATCCGCGCGATGCTCATTGCCAACGTCTTCGACTGCCGCATCGCTTATTGCTTCATCCTTTACTACCGTGTCATTACCGTGAGTGAGTAGTGAGGTATTGCCTGCGACGTTGTCATCATCTACTGCCGTCTCGCTGTGTATCCCTGTATCCATAGGTGCCACCTGAAACAGTGTCGATAGATTAGAATGGTCGTCGCCTACCGGCGCCATGACCACCACGGGACTCGTGAACGCATTCGCCGTATTCGCTTCTTCGTAACTAGCTTCATAGCTGGTTATACTGCGATTTATCGCCAAATGGTCAATAAAGTCATTGTTTGCTTGCGTTGGAGATGGATTATACGGCGAAAAACTGTAAGAGAGAGTGTGTGAGAGAGTGAGTGAGTGAGTGAGTAAAGAGTTGAGATGGAAAGTACCTACAAGCATCCGCGTAACCACCATTTCCACTATTATGATTATTACTATCCATATGAAGTTGACTGGATCCTTTCTCATTACTCTTCATGAAGGTGGATATCGTTAACACCTGCGAACTCTCCTCTGGTGACATGTCAACGATCGAGCCTTCCTTCGCATCACAAATCTCCTCATCTGCTGCCGACTCCAAGAATTTACGCTTATTCTTATTAGTAACAAAGCTTTCATACATCATCTTTGATACGAGAGTTAGTAAGTAAGTAACTAATTAATTACGTAAGTAAATGTTTAATCACCTGCATTACACATCCATCAGCAATCTTGGCGCCATATGGTAGCAGAATTAATGGTTCATCGCCATATAACACTCTTATGTCATCTTGGGACATAAGATTCGACAGCAAAACTTCCTCTGCGATTTCCATACACGCCCGTGCATCATCTCTCTCGTCATCTCGTTCCATTCCGCGCAAATCAACGCAATTTCACACACTTACTCACCATTCCCTCCCTTTTAATGTGTCATTTTTTGTTTTTTTAAATCCCGTATTTAGGGATTAGATGCCGCAGCAGATCTGGGGCTTGGAAAGGTGCAGGTAGTAGTCAAGATGATTATGGTACAATGGATATAACTAAGTGGCTTACGCTTTGCCGATGAACTTCCATTCCTCCTGGTAGATCAGGTGGATGGTGGAGTACAGCACCTTGGCGTTGGGTGACAGTTGACTGGTGATGAGCGATTTCTCTTTGGTCTTACACTTCTCCAACAGACAGAAGATTCCGTTATAAAGCACATCCCGCACGCTGTTCGTGAGCGTAACGGACTCACTCATGACCGTTATGATGACGGTTACAAAAATATACGCGTGTTTCATTAACTCATTGGATGTAGCGACTGTCTTGAGGACTTTGCTGATGGAGCGAATGCACGAGACATACACGTCATCCTTGACGCTTCCTTTGCTACTTATTATCAACTGCACGGTGTGCTGGACGATCAATAGCAGGCTGGTTACGTTCGTAGTGAATAAAATGGAACAACTGGGAACGGTTAGTAAGGCTTCCATACACTTGAGGATAACAGCCATTCCACCCAATGCACCTCGTCCTTCGCCATCACCATGTCGGTTGTTGCACAGGTGAGTAGCCATGTAGCAGCAAGAATTCATGAGACAAGTGCCGAGTAACGGTTGGTGGATGGCGCCACTATCACGACTGCCAGAGGCCTTGCTCCTGACGTGCTCCACCATCGATTTCATCGTGTCGCAATAGAACATCACGTTATCGATGCTCTGGATATATGACGGGCGAGTAGCGATCGACTCCAGCGTTTGGATGACGATGTCTATCACGGAGTTCGTCGCGGCCACATTACTGCTTGAGCAGTGCTCTAGTAGCAACCGACACGACGTCAGCACGCAATTCAAACCATGTGAATCATCTAAAAGAGTCAGTTTATCCATAAATTTGGTATAAATATGAGTGTGATTCGCTAGTTGTGAGCACTGAAGGATGTTGCGCAAACACACTTCCACGTGCACCACCAGGTCAACATCTTCACTATGAGCGACGTCACAGATCACGTGCTGAACTATCATGAGCACCCGATTGAGTTGCACTTCTAGTCCATTTGCGGATAGAACTGTCCGTTGCGAAAGCATGCATATACTGCCAACCAGCAGCAGCAAACCACGAATGCACGGACCGTCGCAAGTGGTGATATGCTGGCATTTGGTGCGGATAATAGTCTCGAGCGACGCTTTGAATTCACTGATATAATCCCCGTCATGGACAGAAAATTTGCTCACCACTCTACAGCAGTCCGCCAACGCGAACAGGTCACTGGACCGCAGCGCACGCGCCTCCTTGGCCAGGACACTCGAAATGGTACCTTGGTAATCCCGGAATAGCTTCTGCGCCGTCACCGTAAGGACGTTATCTTGATAAAAGTAATTATAATCTAACGAACATATAGTCGTTGACAAGGCTTGCAGCATTTGAACACCAACTGAAGAGGCTGTGGCGACGTCACTGATTGCATTGCGGATACCATCGCTTACAACGCCACACAAATTCATGTCATCCACACTGTTATTATCGACATTTTGATGCTTGAGTAGGTGGGTGAATAGAGAATCGATCAATAGACACACGGCCGCGGCCAGCGCAGATGCTTCTGCCTTGGAGTGCAGGGTCAAGTATTGCATCGTCTGCAGCAATTGAGGGAAGTGCGACAGCAATAGTGGTCGAAGTGCATTATTCCAAGACATCATGGCTTGCTGGTCATACATGCGTTGTCTCGACTTACTAATACAACTGCAGACTGCACCAAGCAGCACATACACCTCATCAACGGCACCAAGAGGGAGAGATACGATGAGCACGATGATGTCTTTGAGGAGAGTGATATCCTCGACGCAACTAGGGAGTACGATGGGCCCGAACAAGGTCATGATGTTGGTTGTTGCCTTCACGGACTGTATCATGGCAGCATTATTGGGCGAGGCACCATTCTTACGTTTTTTTACTGCACTAAATCCCTTCATACACTCCACTAGCTCTCGATACTGTTGTGCAATCAGATGAGGGACGACCTTGGTCAACAAGGGACTGTCCAACAGCGACAAGTACCGCTGCGAATTCATGTGGTCCTTCACATCCTTGGTCTGACTCACGTACGCTTTAGTAATCTGAGAGAATTGAAGCACTTGCTCGTTGCTCATGCTACTCACCGGCACAATTCTATCCAATCGCAGTATGTAATCCATCATCAGCACGATTTTTGTCGCATCTAGTGACTCATATTGCGCTAAAAGAGCATCCAGGAATGCCCAGGTGGGTGTGGAGAGGTCGATTACGTCATGCTGTTCGTCACTCAAATATGCATCAATTGTGTTAATAACGCGGCAAGCATTCAGTACTACCGGGAATAACGTGAGCAGGACGTGGGATTCATAACTCGGAAGCTGGGCGGCAACGTGAGTGATGAAGCCTGTCACGACCCCATAAAGGTTGACGAGAACCACACCGTCTTCACTGCTGGAGCTGCGATAAGGCACGATCCCACACAGCAAGTCCAACAACGCACAGAAGCTTTCAATGACCCGGTAATAATAACGTGGTAGTTCTTCAAAACGGAACTCTCTGTTTATAACGGCAATTAGTTGCGTGAGGATGTCCAGAATGCTGTTGACGGGCACGTTGTTGAATTGATTGGATGCGAAATCTCTGGTAGCGACGCAGTAGCAACACACCAAAATGCATTGAATATACGTGAATTGATGCGCGGATTGGCTCAATGTGACCCAAATGTGATTAATTTGACCGATTGGTAGCCGTTGGAACATGCCGAGCATCTGCTGATTGATCTGTGGGTCGTCCAATAACAAACACAACAAGCTACTCACCGTAGTGGGAGTGTTACTCACCAACTTGCGACCTTTCTTACTACCACTGGCAACGTCACTCGCATCGCTGCTTCCAGCGTGACTAATGAGCAGCAGTATCAACTCATCTGTCTTGCGCAGGTTCGAGTACAATTCGATGATGACACTGAGCAGCTGGTGGCTGCCATCAACTAGCAACGGGTCGTTGGTGCGCATACACTCGAGCATGGATATTATAGTCGTTAGTGGAGATGCCTTCGTGTCTGCTGCGATGTTGTCGGTCAGTACATGGTGGTCTATATTGATCAGCTGACGTAGTACATGCACCAGAGTGGTGACGACACTTGAATCTAGTGCTATACGTGAGTAGGATGTGAGTAAGTAGTTCATATGTTTGTGGGAGTCGGTGGATAACCTGATGGCGCAAGACGCGATTGAATGTGCTTCAGGACACTGTGAGTGTATTCTTTTAAATATGAAATGTACGGCAGCAAAGACTCGTGGTTGGGAATAACGGACGAGCCTGCTAGCTTCAGCGACTCTGCTAACGAGACAAGCAATTGGTAATGAATAACGGCCACGTCACCCATGCAGTCATCAAATTGGTTTGCATTAATAAAGAGAAAACATATGTGTAACAGTCGTTGACAATGCTTCCTATGAGCAAGTAACTGCACGGCATCGTGGTGCATACTGGTGGTGTTCTGCTGCACCTGCAACACGGAATGAGTCAATGACGCCTGGCCAAACACTTGGTATAACAGATAGATACTTGAAAACGAGGTGTGGATGGCTGCTAGTTGCCGTAACGACGCCACACAGTGACCAATACCATCGAAAATGCCGTGGTAATACGACTTCTTGTACCCACGACCACTCGCCGCGTGCTGCAGCAACGAGATGGACATCAACTCGTCGAACAGGTTCTCGTCATCAACGGAAAACAACAAAGTCGCGAAGCAATTTTGTATAATTTCTGCTAATTCCCCAACGGGCGAACCGCCATGAGTAGGAAGCGTTTGCTGCGACGAAGTGTGATGAATACACTCGTAATATTGAAGCGTTAGGGACAGCAATGAGCCCGTGAAGATTTCGAATCGTTTCTTCACGGGAATATCGATGCTAACCATGACCAGTCCTTGGTACAACGCCACCACCATCGAGGTAATGTGCGGCTTCAGCAGCCCGTCATTATCGCGCAAGATGGGTGTCAACACGGCGGATTCGGTCATTATTTGTACTAATTCGATGAAGGAATCGAAGATAAAGCGATGGCTAATCACTCCTGGTTGAGTGAGAGCGTCATCACCGGCTACGTCATCGCCTCTACTACCGCTGTACGTATTCTAATTGGAAAAAATGAGTGAGTGAGTTATAATGAATGAGTGAGTATATGCAACAATACCTTCATCTCTTCTACTAATGCCATAGTGACCGCGGCTAGATACTCTATAAGTGGTTTACCAGCAGCAGCAGAATCTGCCTGGTGACTAACTATGTAATGAGCAATCCCCACAGCCAACTTCAAGGTGGAAATGATTGTGTTGATTGCTATTTTCCCTGATTTCTGGTGGTTTCTGGTGATTCTCAACCCCCACAAACCCTCAGTGAACATGTTGATTGCCGCTTTGTCATGGATTATGTCGGTGGTTTCTAATGGTAACGTATGCAGTAATTTTGATGAAATATCATTAAAATTCATACGATTGACTAATTCCTTCGGAGCAAAATGAGTAAATGAGTAATAGAATGAGTAAGTGAGTAAGTGTGAGTGAGTACATCCATGAGTGCTAATGCAGCAATTATTGTATTTTTTGAATAATTGATTAAGTGATGTGAGTTGCGACTAATATTTGAATTACTAGTAACAGCGCCTTTATGAATAAGTAAGTGAGTAAGTAAGTAAGTAAGTACGTAAGTGACAGTGAGTGAATAAAACCTATTTCACTTGCGGTGCCATCAGTGGACTGACCAGCAGCTGCGACCGTCTTTCTTTTCTTTGATTTATTCATTCTGGTGATTTACTTCTTGCTTTCTTCTTGGCGAATAACCTGATGAGGGAGCGAGTAAGTAAATAAGTGAGTGAGTGAGTGCGTAGTTAAGAAGAAATGAACCTGTTCGAGCTCGTCTGTTTGTGACATTTTTGACAATGAAATATAGTAAATACCCCCCACAAATCCACCTAAAACCGATGCTAAAAGGACGTTTTTCCCCGTCGATTGCTTGGAAACGCTATTTTTCGCCGTCGAAAATGCTCGTAACATGGTCGAATTACCTCTTACTAACTTGTTCTTTTCTCTGGTTGCCAACCGGCAGGGATTTCATTATTTTTAAAAAAATAGAAAATACGGAGTGCGTGAGTGAGTGGTAGCAAACAGGCATTTCGAAGCCGAAAACAGAAAAGAAAAGACCGAAATTGATGCATTTTACGACGAGGTAGTGGTCTGAAATGACGGTATTAGGAAGGGATCACTGCCTCGTGCATGATAATCACTCGATGAGCGTGTGAACGAACGGGAGTATTGCGGTGAGCGAATTAAGGGGCTTCGCGCAGTGATTAGCGCACTATTATCTCGACAGGTTTGATGTTTTTTATTCCAACAACAGTCTTATATAGGTAACTTTTAAAAAAGTTACTATAGCCCTAAGCTAACTAACTAACTAATCGATACCATATATATAAATAAATAGAGTTGTGATGGAACCAGCTGATCTCCTCATCTAACGACATGCTTATTGCAAGCTTCTACTCTATCAGGGGCGGAATAATAGTTAGACGATCATCAATGTCATGTTCCTGGCTGCCTGGTTAACGACAGTCTCGGAGGATATTAGAGTGTATGTTTATGGATACAAACGTATCTGAAGCCTGTTGAATCTGGACCATGCTTTAAGCTTGACTGAAGACTCAAAAAAGTAGCAACTCCGCCTAATATTTTGTAAGGTGACAAACTACCGGTATAAAAATACTACGGTACCTAGTAGTGTAATAGAGGATGGTTATTTTATTATAAAGGATGCCCTCGGAACCAAAAGCGAGCTCAGACGCATTTTCTTAGCACAGCTGGTATAAAATTGTATCATCTATCATAGGTCGCTGAACCAATGTAGGCACCGGAGGTATTACAAGGAGACTTGGTTGGTAGTGTGAGCAAAGCACCTGAAACTATATAATTCCATTAATAACACAGTGATTCGTAGCCTGGGAAACAAGTAAAATACTAATAGTAAGTACTAAAAAGTACAAGATTTAAACGTTATGGCCATGTTTGATTCCAACGAGGAATGGAAATCTTCGACCGGCCCTCACACTGGTACCGGTATCTCGACCTAGTCGGACCGACAGGATTGGGATAACCAAGTTATATGGATAACCAATTCGGGTTGATTGATTGATTGAGGACTAGGAGGTGAACGCCGTTAACGGCTGGTTGATGTCATCATAAGTCGAAGGACTCCCACCCCACTCCTATCGCGAAAATCAATTCTTTCAAAGAAATTGCAGCAGTAGACTCAATTAAGCAGCCAAGCTATATTAATGGATTTGGACGGCCATACGAACTGTGTTACCGCTGTTGTATTTACTTCTGATGGTTCTAAAATTGTTTCAGGATCTGATGATGGTACTATTAAGATATGGGACGGAACAACGGGAGAATATCTTTCACCATTAGAGAGTCATACGAGTTGTATTACATCGATTGCCATCAGTGCTGGTGACAAATATATTGTATCTAGTTCATCTGATCATACTATTAAAATATGGGACATCGACACGAAGAGAGTGCTGTATGAGAAAAAAATTGAAGGAAGACAAAGCAACTTTGTCGCATGTATCAACGATCCTATCGGTGTTGTTTACAACGAGAATAACTCAATTAGATTATGGCATTACGAAAGCAATAAAGCCGCAACACAGTTATTGTATGAACATAATACGATAGTTAATATTAAATGCTGCAAGTATGCGGATGGCTACGTGGCATTCGGATCAGACGACGGTGCAATAATAGTATGGAAAATAAAAACTAGGAGTTTGTGTCCTGTTGATGTACCTGATTCTTCATCGGTTGTATCAATTGCTCTGTGTAATTTAAAAATGATAGCAGCGTTTGAAAACTGTAGTATAATGGTGTGGAGGCTGAACGGAGCATCTTGCTCTTTTACCGGAAAAATTAGCAATGGTAATGTCGGAATAAATTGTATCGCATTTACTCATGACAGTAATGCTACTGTTTTTGGTTCAAAAGATCGTTCTTTGAAGATTGTAAGACATATAAGCGACCAGGTGTTTGTGACCGATTGTCTGCGTCTCCCAAGTGAAGCATGTAGTGTAGCTTGTAATCATAATACTTCAAAACTTGTTGCTGGATTTGATGATGGAAAATTAACTATGTGGGACATAAATAGTAACTTGACATTTTTCCAAAAGGAAAATGTTTCGACTGGAAATATAGAAGAGTTAAACCGCGAATGTGAACGTTTAGCCAATATGCTTGATTGTTTAAAACGTGACCTAGCGGATGTAAGTAATGAGAGAGAAGTTGTGGAGTCGCTGTTAAAGCATCAACGCACAGAGATGGTGACGCTTAAGAGTGAAACGGACAAGATGGTCGAAAGCAAGGCAGCACTCGAGAATGCAATTAGTATATTAAGACTTAAGTATGACGAGTTAAGGCACAAGGTGGATGAAGCGTTTCCATCATCTGAAACCAAGGATTTTCAGTTTATAAACAGTGTCGAGCAAAGTAAATCCATTACGCATGCTTTAAGGTTTGCAGATGGAATTTGGTCTGGATTATTTATCGATTATCATAATTTCACCACTTGCGATCGGCATGTAATTGTTAAAGAAGAAATTCCATCTCGGCTTCGTGACATTAAAAGTGAATCCGAAATATTGATAAAATTGAATGAAAAAGAAGAAGATTCGTGCTGTGTCAAAATTTATGGCGCGAATTTCGTTGCCACTCCCCCATTCATTGTACTGGAACACTTTGGTCGTGATATATTAAAACTTAATCTTACAAAAATGGACATATCTTTGAAGCGCGTAATTATAAAGAATATGTTTAAAGCAATTACACGAATGCACGCCTTAGAAGTGGTGCATTGCGATATAAAGCCTCAGAATATATTAGTTGACCAATATTACAATGTTAAATTGTGCGACTTTGACAGTGCACGCTACCAGGGCAAAGATTTTCCTTTTGACAAGGAAACCAAATCTTTAAAATACTCAGAGCAATGGGTCAGCCCTGAAGTATATCTGAACCGTGAACGAGGTGGTGAGTTCAAAGCAGAGTTTGCGACGGACGTATTCAGCGCAGGACTTGTAGCTGTCTTATTGGAATGCAGAGGTAACCCGACCAATGGGGTCTCCATCGTATTGCCTGAACGTGATAGTCCTGATTATGAGCGTTCTTTAATAGATCAAAAATTCCTAAATGATACATTGAAAATACCCGAAGACAATATGTACCGTGATTTATTACTTAAAGTATGCTGCATTGATATAAACGAGCGGTATACTTGTGAGACGATTGTCAAAGCGCTAGATGCTGTTACTGTGACTAAGCTTGGCCGTGAAAATAATAAATTGCAAGCAGAAGATCTCAAGGACAAGAAAATAATAATATCTGCGCTTGGTGACCTTAAAGACAGTGTTGATATTATGAATGAATCATTGCAGACTTTTAGTTCAAAAATGAACGAATTATACAAGAATAGTTCTGTGATTAGTAATAAGCTCGATCATTTACGAAAGCGACTTACATCAAGCTCGACACCAACGTTTGGAATTATAATCAAGAGGCCAGATACGGGACTCTCATTGTGCAATGAATACTTCTTATATTTTTTATGCGAATATTCATTGCAGCCAGTGACTTGTGGCCCAGAAGGAAGAGGCTTTCATTTTAAAAGGCTTAAAGTATTTTATCGGTCAAAATTGAAAAAAATGGCCCCTGTATTCATGACTGGCTTGGTCATGGCTAAGATTGTTGTCTCTGTGTGGGGTATACCAATACCCTTACCTGGACTTGGTGAGGTACAGAATGCACTATGTCGCGGCAATAATAACTCAGCAAATTTGATCAACAATATGATGATTGAACTTGGCATGCGAGACTCAATGAATAAAATTGAAAAATTAAACGAAAAAGACCCAGAATTGAGTCGTAAAATCAATGATATTATTGAAGAAATAAACGCGTTGTCTGAAGACCAACTTGATATTTGGCACAACGAGCTGAATAGAATTGTTCGCAGTTCTAATTCTTGCTGCGGTCCCTTCCTTGACGAAAACGACCAACGCAACTATGGTCTTGTCAAGATAACGAACAGAAGCGGTCATACCAAATGGATTAACCCTGCTAAAGAAAAAGAATTCTCGTGCACTTGATCACAATAATAGTTCGATTAAGATTTATAACTAAATAATTTAATTTTGATTAATGTAGATAAATAATTGTCGGCCTTATAAATAACCCTTGCACTCCTCACTAGAGTAAAGCCTAATACAAGTCTAATCAATTAAGAGATTGGGTTCGAGCCATGATACCAGTGACATATTCTACAGCCCTTTCCACCGGATTTAAAATATTTACGTAAAATTTTTTGTAGTCTTGGACCAAGTTTTGGTGTGTTGCATACAAACGTGTATTCTCTTCAATTTGCAAGCCATGGGTGCGTAAAATCTCAAGAACAGTTTGAATAGACATCTTAAGCCCATCATCGTCATATGTTTGTTTGATGTGCGCCTCTTCGTGCATACACTTATGCCTTATTTGCTCATGTAGCGTGTTCAAATCGGCGCGCTTCCTGTGGAAAAGAGAGTTTAGGTCCATGATTGCCGTTTCCGCAGAGGCGAGGTTTTTCCTTGAAATTTCAAGAGCACTTTTATTTGATTCGATACTTGCGTTTAAGGAGTCGATATCATTCTTATTAGCAGTCAGAAGCGACACCAGTCTACTTTTTTGATCCTCAAATACCCCCGTCATTAGTCTAAGTTCAATACTATCTTCTCTGAATTTCACTATGTTCACAGCGATTATGTCAAATGGGTCATTACTTGATGCTTCGATTCTTCGGGAGCCGTCAGTGGCGTCAGGTATAACTTTAAGGTCTTTGGTCCTTGGATTAAAAGAGCGATCATACGAAGCTGCACTGCGTCCTCCTCTTTGTTCCTTAAGATCCGCATGAAATCTTTGAAGGTCAAAAGGCTGGTCAGCACCGATCATTATTATTGCACACTCATCAATGTTGCGATCAGGTGCCAAGGAGATTCGGATCTTGTAAGAGCCTGACATCACTGTTTTCTCTTCACACTTGAATCGTATCATATGAGGTAATGTGCAATTTAAGAGAACCGCCTTCAATTTCTCATTACTTTCATTAACAGCTAGCAATGATTCCTCAAAGTCCACAATTTGTTTCCTTTTCTCAATAATAGTCTGATGACATTGTTCGATTTCCTTTCCACATCTCTCAATCGTCTTTTTTTCATTACTGATTTTCTCTTTCAGAACATTTCTTTGTTCTATAATATCATTGTAATCAGCACTTAAACCCTTGATCGTTTCTGCCATTCTATCGATTTCTGGCTTTTTTCTTGACATCTCTTGCTTGAGCAGTCTAATCAAGCCTTCCAAATCAGACTTTATCATTGAGTTCGCCCTGTCACCATTAGTTTCAAATATACTCATGGATGCTGGAGGTAAACCCGAATCAGTCCTGTTGTCGGCTAATAACGAGTTGATTTTGGCAATACAAGCATCTCTGTCATCTTCGGCATAGTCGATGCAAGTGTGATACTTTCGAGATAACATTCTACCCAACAGTTTCACCATGTTTAAGTCGCTCGCGTTATTCGAAATGTTGATTAAAGCCTTTTGGATTATATCACTTGGTTGGTCTGCATCTTCATGTTCATGATGGTTGTAGAAACCGTCCATGTGGGTAAATACAAAACGCATGTGATCGATAAATGTACTGTATCCATTACCGCATGAGGAATCACCGAATAGCTCTTGCAACGGTATGTGATATTGATTCGCAATCGCTGGAAAATTATATAGTAATGTCGCATCGATCACAACAATAATTTTAGGAGTCTTGCCTCCATTTAATAACTCACTGAGAGTACATTTATGAAATAGAGAGATAAGTATGTCTCTCTTCTGATCAGAGTCCTTAAACCCAGGAAGATCAACCATTTGCAGTCCTCTACTTGCTCCACTGTCTGGCAACGGCAATGGAGTTGGAATAAGGGTGCAACTACCCGCCTCTCCACCTATTTCAATTCCTTCAATGCGCCTGTTTTCTTTCGTCCTCTGAATAGACCTGATTTCATCTAGAAATCCTCGTCGATCACTAGTTGATAACAATCTCGCTACCAACGTACTCTTTCCAGCTTTGGACGTCCCAAACAACAGCACAGGATTCGCCATGGTTAGAATATCCCGTAAATTCAAATTAAATCTATCATTGCACATGACAAATTTTTCATAGAAATCTTTATTTCTATACGGATTTAGTTCAGTCATTTTCTAAAGTTTCGTCGGTTCGGATCAATCGCTTTTGGTTTGCTTTATATTATAGGGTACTTCAATACCTTCTCACGAGCCTGGGGGAGATTCGAAGATACCATTTCGGAACCCTAACTGCCACCACTGAATCTATTGAAAGAGTGAAAAGAATAACAAAATGCTCAAAATAAACAAAAAACTGGAACAATTGGCACAACGAAAGGAACTAAATAATTTCTGAGTGGGAAAGATTCGGTTGTCCTTGACGTTGACCTTGTCTCTGCCCTCATGTACTATCTCTCAAGTAAATAACCAAGTAACTAACTAGATTTGAGATTTATATTATTCATTCTCCTTCTAGAACCTGCTTGTTAGTACCGTACCGACACCTATGACAGTGCCCGGCGCGTACCTTACTAACTCGGCCACCAACCTTGATGCCCGACGAGGGCGCAACAGCCTTGGCCTTGGAACCGAAGCCGTCAATACGAAACTATATCGTAAACGACGGTTTTAATGCGGAAATAAGAATATAAACATGATCCCTAAATACCGGCCCCAGGTACCGGCTGAGTCATCAAAAAAAATCGTGTCATAGTAAGAAATAATAGAAAAATTGTAAACTAGGATAATATCGATGTTGATTAGGTGGTTGACGCTGTTGCTGACTCTGTCAGTAGTGGCTGGATTGAGATTAGCGGGAAATCGGGTCGCGGTGAGGAGAAGCAAGGAAATTAACATGGTTTCGGCTGTAGGAATGAGTAAAGGTGAGTATGCACGATTGGACACGCAGGAAGATCAACGATGGCATGGTAGCAATTAATATGCGCGAATTACTTGCTAAGAACCCATAAAGCACTCACTTACTCACTCCTGACACACTCACTCACTTATGCCGTCCTCGTACTTGTGACGTACTCATGACGCACTCGTAATGATTGATTCTTATAACGCCTTCGCATTGTTTATACATTATAATTCCTTTCTAATTAACTATTTTATAGCTTTGCTTACCGTGCCTATAATGTATTCGGCAATGTCCATCAATGAGTACATAACCCATAGATATTATCAGCATGCAGGATTTAATAATAACTGGTTGATGCAAACTATTTTCAAAGGTTTAAAGATAAACGGTGGAGGTATCAAATTCTCTCGTATTCTTACTCACTTACTCGCTTACTTACTCACTTACTAATAGGTCATATTGAACATCACGCGGAGACACTAGATGATATGTCTCTTCGAACAGATGCGCGATGGTTACTCTCGCCTGCATCGAAAGTACTATCCAGCGATCCCTACCGTGGCACCGCGTTCTCATGGTCCGTCACAGGCTTAATGTTCCTGCAGATGATAGCAACCACGTTGCCGATCCTTTTCTATTTGCTTAAATTCTCGTTGAGTCATACATTATTGATAATCGCACCATCGTTGCTACTACACGTCAGTATCTGGAACTGCTTGCACCCCAACATGCACTATCTACCAGGTTCGCACTCAGTACTATTAATGCATTCAATCACTCATTTACTCACTCACTACGTAGATGTTCCTGCAAAGTTTGGACCCGCCAGTAAATGGATGGTAATCACTTGCTAATTGCTGCATCTACCGACACACTAACACACTCACTCGCTTTAATAGTCATTTTTGAAAGATACCTGGTATTTCAAATTCATTTATCAGAACCACGAAGGCCACCATGTGCTTGGAGGCGCCGCGAACTACAACGTGTGTTGCCCGGGCGCCGACCATCTCTTTGGGACGTACATCCGCGAGTCCGCGTGGAGGCCAAAGGTCAAAGCAGTTGCAGCAACAAGAGAGACGAATAAACAGCCTGTATTGGTACCAACCACTGTATAGTTGTGAAGCAAGTGAGTGAGTAAGCATGAGTGAGTGAGTACGCATGAGTGAATGAGTAAGCATGAGTGAGTGAGTGAGTAAGCATGAGTGAGTGAGTGAGTACAAGAGAAGCATCGATAATTAGACATATACTTGGATTACAAATAAACATTATTTATATCTTTGAAGCAATTCATCCCTCTCACTTTGTCGTCCGGCCTTGGCTAGCATGTGGGCCATATTGGCTATTGTATTCTTTGTCGAGGGATGCGCAGCACCAAGAACCTCCAACTTGCCGTGTAATGCGCGGTCATATAGTACCTGCGCGGCGTTGTAGTCACCCATTCGATTGTATAAATTGGCTAGATTATTTACCACACCCAGTGATGTAATATGCATGCAGCCTTGATGAGAGCGCGTAAGTGTGGGTGAGTATATGATAGAGTAAGTGTCTGTAATTACCTAAATTAGAATCGCACTGAAGTATCAGTTTCTGGTAGCACTCCACCGCGTCGTGCAGCCTGCCTTCATCGACGTACTTCTTGGCGTTTGCTATCATCGCACTCCGCAACAGCTTCTGGACGACTTGCGATGAGTTGTGTGTGATCGACATAGATGTCACTGATGGATGCGCCTCTTCGTGCACCTCCTCTTGCTTCGCTTCGACCGCTAGCGTATCTTGGTGCAATCTTTCTTCTTCATTGAGTGTTGCCGTTTTATAGACACTGGGTGAGCTGTCGGTTACGGAGTTGGCATCGCTGTACTCCATCGAAGCCGTTTTATACACTGCAGCTGACTCGACTCCTGTTGCATCGCAGAAGCTAGGCACACTATCGACTGTATTGTATAAAGAAAGCTCACTGATTGATGGTCTGCGGGTATACGTGCTGTCCGCATGATCTGACGACGGTGCTATTGCTGTGTCGTAGACGCCGCTACTGACATTATTGTAAACGGATACCTCGCTGCTATTGATGGCTGGTTTGTGAGTGACAAGCTCTGGCGATCGAAGGGTTTGCTCGTCCTGCAAGTCTGGCCCACCGCCATCACTATCACTATGACTGCTACTATCACTATCGCTCTCGCTGCTCTTTTTACTATGTCGTTTGCTTGCAGTAGCCGCTTTCATCGTCGCTTTCTTACTGAATGCATTCAATGCCGCGACCTTCGCACCACTGTGTCCTCCAAACAATGACGTCCGCGTCATCCGGTGACCGTTACTCACCGGCGATGGCATCACCGCATCACTGGCACTATTCAACTTCAACAGCATCGATGACCTGGCTTCATGCGACCGTTTGGAAGACGAAGAGCTGGAGGCTTTCAACGCGTTACTGCTAACGAACCTGCTGAATAACGCTTCGATCGTTTCAATATCCGCAACGACCACGTCGAATAGCTTGCCAATCTCGTCAAACTCGCTCAGACTGATGTAACGGGCGATAGATTCGCGCATGGCAAACACTTCTTTGCGCAGGAAATCCGTGTACTTTAAACGGATCAATAACTCCTGCGCCGCCGCCGGTTTGCTGCTTTCAATATCCACTACCGCGCCTTGAGGCGCACTTTTCTCCTGCAGTTTATCCTTGTCATCCGCGCTCTCAACGGATACTTTGATGCCACCAATACTGATTTCTGTGGGTACATTTTGGATGGAATAACCCAACCAGAATGAGTAGTAACCGTAACGGTACAGTCCATTCAACATGACAGACACCGAGAGGCACATCGAGAAGATACCGATGGGGTTCCAGAGCTGCGTCAGCGTGTTGTTCATCGACTGCACCACCATCTGCGGGAGTGATTCAAAAAGGAATTCCGCGAATAATGCTTCGTTCAACAGGGAGATGTCGATCTCTATCTGTTTGTCGTGCTGGCGGCATCCGGTCCACACGTAGTACCACCAATTATGCACTCGTCTGATAGCCATTACCTTTGTGGCGAATAGAAAGAGTCCCGCCGCGAACCATAATCCCATGAATAGTGTTGCCATACAAATCCACACCGCAAACGTTACAAAGGACATCAGTTGGCCACCTAATACTAAGATCCAAGTCACATAATACGCGAATACCTTCGGCAATGTGTCGTGCTTCACAGCAAGTGAGTGAGTGAGTGAGTGAGTGAGTGAGTGAGTAAAGGAGACAACAAGGTACCTTTTGGAACGATATTTTTAACGATTTCCCGTTCATCATTGGGTATCCTTTTCGCATACTCAACC
>JACCDO011261954.1_pt1 | contig 22195 bp, 30 predicted proteins | sample 7446101 | NCBI WGS metagenome assembly JACCDO01 (sample SAMN15323440, study PRJNA562643) | freshwater metagenome | isolation source: river surface water | place: USA:Blue River Watershed | collected 2017-08-16
GACTCAACATCACCACCTCCGAGCACCATGTCCGTGCCGCGGATGCGGTCGGACTTCGCCACTCCAATCGTCATCGCTGAAGGGAGGTGATCCACAGGCCAACGGCCCTAACAAGGCGCAGTTGGTCATCTCGCCCCGGTTGTTCGCAAGAACGACCGGGGCGTCACTACGTCTGGGGGATAAATTTGACATTTGGCTCATATTTGCTAATATGATACCAAGCTCGTTAGGAGCTTTTTGTTTACTATTTTTTATGACAAGATCAATCAAAAAAGGAATAAATATCGACGAAAGACTATTGAAGAAAATAGCTGGCAAAAACCCGCTTCAAACTCCTATGGTAAAGACTTGGAACAGAGCTTGTGTTATCTCACCTGAGATGCTTGGCTTCGTTTTTGGTGTTTATAATGGTAAGACTCATGTAGAAGTTCTAGTCACCGAAGATATGGTAGGACACAGACTTGGTGAATTTTCTCCAACTCGTAAATTCGTTAAACACGGAGGTAAAATGCAGAAAGAATTAGAACAGAAGAAAAAAGAAGCTGAGATAACAGCGGCTAAGGGTGCAGCTGCAGCAGCAGGGGACGCTAAAAAGAAATAATAAACTTATATGAAAGCATTTTTAAAAAATTACAGACAATCTCCAAGAAAAGTTCGCGTTGTGGCGTCTTTGGTTAAGGGTAAAAATGTAGAGAAGGCTCTAGTAGAGTTAGACTTTTTAGCTAAGCGTGCTAGTGATCCACTCAAGAAGATGCTTCTCTCTGCAGTAGCTAATGCTAAGAATATGGGTATTGATGTAGAGAATTTGATAGTTAAAGAATTCCGCGTAGACAAAGGTATCACTATGAAGTGAATGATGCCAGCTGCTATGGGTACAGGACACAGAATCAACAAGAGAACAAGTAATGTTTATTTACTGTTGGCAGAAAAGGTTGCAAAAATTAAAAAGACTGCTAAAAAAGTAGTTAAGAATAAAAAGAAATAATATATGTCAAAAATAGTTCACCCATATGCACATAGATTGGTAATGCTAAGAGACTGGAAGTCTCGCTGGTTTGCTGATCCTAAGAAATACGTTGCTTACTTAAAGGGTGATGTTTTAATTCGTGAGTACTTAGAGAAGAAACTTCGTGGTATGTATATCTCTACTATTGAGATAGAGCGCAGTCAGAAGTCTACTCGTTTTATTATCAAGACTTCTCGTCCAGGACTTATTATCGGTAGAAATGGAGAGGGTGCTACAAAGTTAAAAGAAGATATTTTAAAGAAAATGGAGAAATTAGGTTTACCAAAACCTGAAGATTTCAAACTAGAAATAGTGGAGATCACAAATCCAGAAGCAGATGCTGCTATAGTGGCTTATATGATTGCTGAAGGTCTAGAGAAGCGTATGCCTTATCGTCGTGTTATGAAGCAGACTATAGAAAAGGTTATGCAAGCTCGTGGAGTAGAAGGAGCTCGTATCGTATTGGGTGGCCGTCTAGGTGGTGCTGAAATAGCTCGCGGTGAAGAACTAAAGCGTGGTTCTATCCCTCTACAGACTTTCCGTGCAGATATTGATTTCAAGCGTGAGCGCGCAGTTATGACTTATGGTACTATCGGTATCAAGGTTTGGATTTACCGTGGTAAAATTTTCGCAGATAAAAAGAAAGATTTAGAAAATAAGGAAAATAGTAAATAATTTTATGTTAGTACCAAAAAAAGTAAAATTTAGAAAATGGCAGACAGGTCGCAAGAATGCAAAAGCGATTACTCCAGATACAAGAGGCATCAAACTCGCTTTCGGTTCTTTTGGTCTAAAGTCAGAGAGTCAGGCTCGTGTTAAGTCTACACAGATAGAAGCTGCTCGTAAGGTTATCTCTAGAACACTAACAAAATCAGGTAAATACTGGGTTCGTATTTTCCCAGACAGACCATATACAGCTAAAGCAGCTGAGGTGGGAATGGGTAAGGGTAAAGGAGACCCACAAGGATATTGTTTTGATGTATTGCCAGGTAGACTTATTTTTGAAGTTGATGGTGCAGAAGAAAAGGTGGCTAGAGAAGCTCTCCGCAAGGCTGGTACAAAGCTTCCAATTAAAACTAGAATAGTATCTAGAGCACACGTTCAATAATTTTAAATATATGAAAAAGAAAATTACAAAAACAGAAGATAAAAAAGGAGTCGGCGCAAAGGTGCTAAAAGGTGTCGTAGTATCAGACAAGATGGACAAGACAGTAGTAGTGTCTGTATCACACTTCATCAAACACCCACTTTACGGTAAATTCTACAAAATCAGTAAGAAGTACAAAGCGCATGACGAGAATAATTCACATAAGATTGGGGATACAGTTGAGATAGTTTCCACTCGACCTATTTCCAAGGATAAGAAGTTTAGAGTAGTTAACAATTAATTTTATGATTCAACCAAGATCTTTAGTAAAAATAACAGACAATACAGGAGGCACATTGGGTGCAGTCTTTAAAGTTTTGGGCTCTTCAAAAAAGAGATATGCAAAATTGGGCGACATCGTAGTCATCTCTGTGAAGGTAGCTAGTCCTCGCAAGGCAGTAAAGAAGAAGGATGTCCTACAAGCAGTAGTAGTACGCACACGCAATGCTTTCCGTAGAAAGGATGGTTCATATATCCGTTTTGATGATAACGCAGTTGTTATCCTAGAAAAGGGTAAGATGGATCCAAAGGCTGGACGCGTTTTCGGTCCTATCCCTCGTGAATTAGCAGAAAAGGGCTTCCAGAAAATTATTTCTTTAGCACCTGAAGTAATATAAATATATGAAATTAAAAAAAGGAGACAAAGTAGTTGTAATAACGGGTAAGGACAAAGGCAAAGAGGGTAAAATCGTCCGTGTTTTAGTATCTGAAAACAAAGTTGTTTTAGATGGTCTAAATATGATGAAGAAACACTCTCGTCCTCGCAGAGCAAATGAGAAAGGTTCAATCATCGAAGTGGCTATGCCTATCAACGCTTCAAATGTTATGATACTTGATCCAAAGAGTGGAAAGGGTTCACGTATTGGTAAGAAAAAAGTGGGCGACAAGATAGTCCGTGTAGCAAGAAAAAGTAATCAAGAAATATAAATATATGAAGAATTTAACTGTAAAAGAAAAAGAGGCAAGTGCTTTTGAGAAAATGAAAGGAGTCTTTCATTATAAAAACACTATGGCTGCTCCACGCTTGAAGAAGGTGGTGATCAATGTCGGTACTGGTACATTGATGAAGAAAGATAAAAATAAAAATGAAGCTATTGTCACTCGTTTGGCAAAGATAACTGGCCAGAAGGCATCTCTCCGTGGTGCTAAGCAGTCTATCTCATCATTTAAAATCCGTCAGGGTGATCCTGTAGGAGTTATGGTGACTTTGCGTGGTGCTCGTATGTACGCTTTCTTGGAGAAATTCTTAAATGTAGCTTTGCCTCGTACTAAAGACTTCCGTGGTATCAATGCTTCTGGAGTAGACAATATCGGTAATTTGTCTATAGGTATAAAAGAACACACAATTTTCCCTGAGACTGCAGATGAAGACATCAGAGATGTTTTCGGTCTATCTGTCACTGTAGTATCAACAGCAAAAAACAAAAAAGAAGGCCATGCTTTCTTTGAACTAATCGGTATACCTTTTAAGAAAGAAGAAGACAAGAAAAAGAAATAATTTAAAAACAAAAACCCCTCTAAAGGGGTTTTTGTTTTATACACACATACATATTGTGATATTTTAAAATTGTTTTAATATAAAAAATAGAGGAAGGCCACAAGGTGTGGCTGTACTCTCGGGCCTCGAAGGCTCGTTATCCAGCAAGACTGGAGGGTAGGCATGCGAGTACCCGTGATTCTCGTGTTCGTTGCCTCGGGGATGGCTACGGTGTTCTTCTTCCTCGGGGAGGAGTCCACCAAGCAGTCGGCCTTGATGTCGCAGGACCAGATCGTCCTCAAGGACGTGCTGCTCTCCGAGATCAAGTCCAACGAGATCGATCGCGAGATGCTCCATCCGGCGGTGTTCTACCCCGAGCCCGGCTCGGTCGAGGAGACCACGATCACCAACCAGCAGATGGGTGTCATCCTGACCAGGGTGTACACCCGGAGTGCCAGGTCGTTCTTCAAGCGGGTCGCGGACCCGCCCAGTACGGCCTCGCTCGGAGCGGGTCCGTAGTTCTTACCCCTAGCGTGTGCTAGGGGAGCAATCTGAAGCGGTGGGACGAGCAGAATACGCTCTACCCACCGCCTCTAAAAAGAATTTGACTATTTGGTTTAAATTTGCTAGTATTATAGACAAGGGAAATATAGTTTTAATCAATCCACTTTTCTCCTTTAGACCTTTAAATTAAAGGCTTAAAGAAATAAAGTGAGACATTGTTAAAACACTCCCAAATAAATTTTTATGGCAAAAACATCAGTTATAGCAAGAAGTAAAAAGACACCAAAATTTTCGACTCGTCAGAAGAATCGATGTTTTCGTTGTGGTCGCGGAAACGCTTTTATGCGTGATTTCGGTATTTGCCGTATCTGTTTTAGAGAATTAGCAAACGAAGGTATGCTTCCAGGTGTACGCAAGTCATCTTGGTAATTTCACACAAAATATATGGATCCAATTTCAAACATGTTAATAATGATCAAGAACGCTAGTCTAGCTAACAAAGAGACTGTAGTTTTTCCTTTTAGTAAATTAAAGCTAGCTATAGGAGAGTGTTTGGTCAAAGAAGGATACATCAAGAGTATCACAAAGAAAACTAGAAAAGATCACCCAGTCTTAGAAGTTGAATTAGCTTATGTGGACAAGAAATCCCGAATCACTGATGTGGAGAGAGTGTCTAAGCAGTCAAAGAGAGTATATTTCGGAATGAAAGATATTCATACAGTCAAAGGCGGTAAAGGTTTGTTGGTGCTTTCAACTCCAAAAGGAATTTTATCAGGAAAAAATGCTCGCATAGAGCAGGTCGGAGGAGAGGCTTTATTTAGAATTTGGTAATTTTATGAGTAGAATAGGAAAACAAGAAATTCAAATCCCAGCAGGAGTAAAGGTCACAAAGAGTGGTAATACTTTTACTATTGTCGGACCAAAGGGTACTCTTTCTCGCGAATTTCGTGATGATGTAGTTATAAATTTGGCTGATACTAATATCACTCTGACTCCAAAGAGAAATGATAAATTTTCTAGATCACTATGGGGTACTTATGCTTCTCATTTGAAGAATATGATCAAAGGAGTAGAGACACCTTACCAGAAGAAGTTAATCCTAGAAGGAGTTGGCTTTAAATCAGAAGTAAAAGGTAAAGAAATTCATTTTGCTCTTGGTTTCTCACATCCAGTTGTTGTTAAAATCCCAGAAGGCCTAACAGTCACAGCAGAGAAGAACAACATTACAGTTACTGGTATTGATAAAGAATTAGTAGGATCTTTTACTGCAGGAGTTCGTGCGCTTAAGAAGCCAGAGCCTTATAAAGGTAAAGGTATGCGTTATGATACTGAGGTTATTAGACGCAAGCAAGGTAAGAAGACTGCATAAAAATAATTTTTCAAAACAATGATGAACAAAACAGACAAAAGAATAAGACTAAAGAAAAAAATCAGATCAAGAATCGGAGGTACTGATACTCGTCCTAGATTGTCTGTTTTCAGATCAAATAAATTCATCTACGCTCAAGTTATCGATGATACAAAAGGACGCACAATAGCACAAGCTAGTGATGTGAAGGTCACAAAAGGTACAAAATCAGAAAGAGCGAAAGAAGTCGGCAAGAATATCGCAGAGATTTGTCTTAAGAATAAGATTGAGCAAGTTGTGTTTGATCGCAATGGCTTTAAATACACTGGTCGTATTAAAATAGTTGCAGACGAAGCTCGCGCAGGTGGCTTAAAGTTTTAATTAATTTTTTATGGATAAAAATACAGATAAAAAAAATAATAATCGTAGATCATCTTTCAACAGACCAAAGCCTGAGTTTGATCAGAAGATAGTTAGTATTCGTCGTGTGACTCGTGTGGTCGCTGGTGGACGCAGATTTTCTTTCTCTGTAGCTCTAGTAGCTGGAGATAAAAAGGGCAATATTGGTCTCGGCTTAGGTAAAGCAGGAGATACAGCATTGGCTATCAACAAAGCTCTTCGTAGTGCTAAGAAGAATATGATTAAGCTAAACCTAACAAAGAATATGTCTATTCCTTATGAGGTTGCTGCTAAGTTCGGTAGTGCCAAGGTAGTCTTGATGCCAAACAAAGGACGCGGACTCGTAGCTGGATCAGTAGTTCGTGATATCATCAAATTAGCAGGAGTTCGTGATATAACAGGTAAAATTCTCGGAGGAACAAAGAACAAGTTAAATAACTCAAAAGCGGTTATGGGTGCACTTTCTCAAATAGCTACAAAGTATTCTAAGCCTTTAGAGACAGTAGTCCTTGAAAATAAAGAAGTTGTAAAAGAAGATAAATAATTTTATGCAAATACATAATTTAAAAAGATTACATAAGAATAAAAAGGACCGCATCGTAGGACGCGGTGGTAAGCACGCTAAGACTTCTGGCCGTGGTGGTAAGGGTCAGACAGCTCGTGCTGGTAACAAGCGTCGCCCAGAACTTCGTGATATCATTAAGAAGTTGCCTAAGAATCGTGGTTATAGATTTAACTCTAGAAAGAAAGCTCTAGTTCTAAAGAGAGAGAAGTTAGCAAAAAAAGGTGAGAGTTATAAAGAAATCAGACAGCGTTTAGGCCTAAAGGGTAAAAAGATTATCGTTAAATAAAAATGCAAAATTTTGTTACTAAAATCAAGTTAATCTGGACAGATCATTCTTTAAGAAACAAAGTATTCTTTGTTCTCGGAGCTTTGATTGTATTCAGATTACTTTCTACTATTCCTATTCCAGGAATAGATACAGCAGCACTCAGTAGATTCCTAACAGGAAATCAGTTTTTTGGTATTTTAAATATTTTCTCTGGTGGTGGACTTACAAATTTGTCTATCGTAATGCTTGGTGTTGGTCCATATATCACTAGTTCTATCATAATGCAGCTTTTGACTATTATGGTGCCTTCATTGAAGCGTCTATATAGTGAAGAAGGTGAAGCTGGTAGAAAGAAATTCACTCAATATTCTAGAATGCTTACTGTGCCTCTTGCTGTAATTCAGGGCTTGTCTCTACTTACTCTTTTGGAACAACAGAGTATTTTACTTAACTTGACTCCTTTTGATCGTATCGTAAATGTCTTTATCGTAGTAGCTGGTTCTATTTTACTTACTTGGTTGGGAGAATTGGTTACAGAATTCGGTATCGGCAATGGTGTGTCTCTTATTATCTTTGCAGGTATAGTTTCTAGTCTTCCTGTATGGATTAGTCAGCATTTATATGATTTTGACCCAGCGACTATCCCAGCATATCTAGGTTTCTTGGTTGTGGGTATATTGGTTATTGCTGGGGTAGTTTATGCTACAGAAGCAGAGCGTCCTATTCCTGTGACTTATGCTAAGCAGGTGAGAGGTGCGAAAATGTACGGTGGTGGTTCTACATATTTACCGCTTCGTCTTAATCAGGCAGGAGTTATACCGATAATTTTCGCTATGTCTATTTTGCTTTTCCCTCAAATGATTGGTATGTTCTTGCAGCGTTTTAGTCATCCGATATTGGCTAGTATTTCTGCTGCATTAGTTGGTTTTACTAATACTTCTGTACTGTACACAGTATTGTACTTTATATTGGTATTTCTATTTACTTACTTCTATACAGCAGTGACTTTTGATCCACATGCTTTGTCTGAGAATTTACAGAAGAATGGAGCATTTATCCCAGGTATTCGTCCAGGTAGTTCAACTTCAGAATATATCTCAAAAGTTCTTAGTCGTCTGACTTTGTTAGGTGCTGGTTTCCTTGGCCTAATAGCAGTATTGCCACTACTTATGCAATACGTTTTCACAGATATACCTTCTATTGCTATCGGTGGTACCACAGTGTTAATCGTGGTGTCCGTAGTACTTGATTTGATAAAGAAAGTTAGTGCTCAGATTTCAATGAGAGAATACTAATTTTCTATCCACTTTTTATATTCTTGTAGAATAATATTAACGACCTCATTGAGGTTGTTTTTATTTGTGTCTATTACTAGATCAAATTGCTCTTTTTTAGAATTATCTATTTTGTATAAATCCCAATACCTTTTTTGTTCGCTCTCAAAACGCTCAATCATCTTTTTATATACTTCTTCTACATTAGTTGACTGTTCACTTTGGGCACGCAATTTATTTTCTTTGATGCTATTTAGAACTCTCTCTTTGGCTATTTCTGGAGGTAAGTCCAAATATACTTTAAAAGATTCTGGTATCCAGTGGTATGCAGTACGAGAATCTATGACTATTTTATTTCTATCACGCATTTGGCGTAGTTTCTCATCCGTCATGATGTCTATTTGGGGATCTGTCTCTGCTTTTTTATTTAATTCATTTATAGATAAACCTAGCTCTATACCTACTTGACGAAAAAAATCTCCAGAAGAAAAATGTTCAAAACCAAGCTCTTTGGCTACACCCTTGGCAGTACTAGATTTGCCACTCCCTAAGCCTCCACAGATAGTAATTATGTCTTTCTTCATTACTATGAATCTTAGTATAAAAGCCTTGATTATTCAAGCTAAATTTTGTATTGTGTATTTATATGCAACCATATAACTTCGTATTTTTCGGTATAGTTGGCTCCGGCAAGGGGACTCAGGTGAAGCTTCTTATGGATTTCTTAAAGGCTAAGGATAGCAAAGACATAGTATATGCTTATCCAGGTAGTGAGTATAGAAAACTCGTTAGTGGCGATAGTTTTGTAGGGTCTCTGATTAAGGATTCAATGCATGCTGGGAATCTACAGCCTGACTTTTTAACTAACTCTATCTTTAGTGATATTTTGATTAAGGATTTGGATGATAACAAGCATTTGATTGCTGATGGCTATCCTCGTACTGTAGTACAGTCTGAGACTTTTGAGGCTATGATGAATTTCTTCAAAAGAGATAAAGTCAAAATTATTTATATCGAGTTGTCTGAAGAAGAAGCAATGAAGAGAAATTTATCTCGTGGTAGAGCGGATGATACTAAAGAAGGCTTGGCTAAGAGATTTAATGAATATAAAAACAATGTTGTGCCGGCTATGAATTATTTTAAAGACAAAGAAAATTATGAAATCTATTCTATAAATGGTAAGCAGAGCATAGAAGATGTTCATAAAGATATTATTAAAGCTTTAAATCTATAAATTTATGGCTCTAGAGACAATTGTAATTTCATTAGGGGGTTCGCTTATAGTGCCAGATGAGGTAGATGTAGACTTTCTTAAGAATTTTAAAAGTTTAATAGAGAAACAAATAGACTTGGGTAAGAGGTTTGTGATTATTACCGGAGGGGGGAAAGTTTGTCGTAAATATCAGGATGCTGGTAAGAAGATCAAGAATTTATCTTCTTCGGACTTGGATTGGATGGGTATACATGCTACTCGTTTTAATGCTGAGTTTATAAAGATTTTATTTGCTGATTTGGCAGAAGAGAAAATAATCCTAGATCCAACAGAAATTATTGATTTTCAGAAACCTATAGTTGTGGGTGGTGGATGGAAGCCAGGTTGGAGTACTGACTACGATGCTGTATTGTTGGGTAGACAGTTTAATGCTACTCGAGTGCTCAATCTCTCAAATATTGATTATGCTTATGATAAGGATCCAAATAAATATTCTGATGCTAAAAAATTAGAAAATGTGTCTTGGGCAGATTATCGCAAGCTTATACCAAGTGAGTGGAACCCAGGACTTTCAACACCTTTTGATCCTATTGCCTCGAAGATTGCTGAAGAAGAAAATTTAGAAGTTGTGATTTTAAATGGTAAAAATATAGAAAATTTGGAGAAGTGTTTAAATGGAGAGAATTTTATGGGTACGGTTATAAGTTAATATATTATTTAAAAGGGTACGAATTTTTTGAAGCTTAAAAAATTCTGAAGTTCTCGGCTCGTCAGCCTCGAAACCCCCTTTAAAACAATATATTAACTTTAAAATTATGATAATAATAAAGACAGAAAAAGAAATAGAGACATTGCGAGAAGGAGGTAAGCGTCTAGCTACTGTGCTTTTTAAAGTGCGAGATATGGTCAAGCCCGGTGTGTCTACTTGGGAGCTTGATCAATATGCTCTCAAATTAATTACAGAGATGGGGGATACACCTGCTTTTTTAAATTATCGTCCAGAGGGAGCGGACAAGCCATTCCCAGCATCACTGTGTGTATCAGTGAACGATGAAGTAGTACACGGCATACCAAATAAGAAAAAGATTTTAAAAGAAGGAGACATAGTGTCTATAGATCTTGGCTTAAAGCATGGAGGACTTTTTACTGACATGGCGCGTACTGTGGCTGTGGGTAAGATCTCAGATGGGGCTAAGAAATTGCTTGAAGTCACGGAGAATGCCCTCTTAATAGGTATAGAGGCTGCACAAGTGGGGAATACTACTGGAGATATAGGCTACGCCATAGAGTCTTATGTAAAGTCTCAGGATGTACGGTACGGTATTGTAGAAGTCCTCTCTGGTCATGGAGTGGGTAGGGCTATACATGAGGATCCATTTATTCCCAATTTCGGTAAAAAGGGTAAAGGCGAGAAGCTAAGAGAGGGTATGGTGGTGGCTCTCGAGCCAATGCTAAACAATGGCAGTAAACATGTGACCATAGACGATGATGGCTACACTATTCGCACAATTGATGGCAAAAAAAGTGCCCATTTCGAAAACACTATTTTGATTACTAAAAATGGTCCTGAGATTTTAACTAAAGTTTAAATTTTTTGTTATAATTAAATTAATGGAACCTTCATTTTTAGGTGGAGCACCGAAATTTAAAAATCCTGAAGAAGAGTTGTCTTATTTGCGTGCCCATGTGGCTAAAAGAGAGGCTGAGCTACAGAAGCTGGGTCATTTTGAAAATGCTAATGAGAATGCAGTCATAGATGTAGTAGGTGCATACAAAGAAGTACCCAAAGAGCATGTTATTCATAAAGATAATTTACTTTCTAAAAAAGAAGAAGAGGGTATAGTGCTCAAACTTAAACCAGAGTCGCATGACAGTGTCATGGAGGAATTGCTCGGCTTGGTGATAACCAAGGGTATTAAAAATGCTCTGTCTGTAGTTGAGGCTATGAATAGTCCACACATATCTGATGATTTTCATAGAATTTTAGTTCAATATCTGAAGACTGGGGCGAAGGTCTCTGATTTCAAAGAGGGTACACCAATGTATAAATCTCTTAATATGACTTTATTTGAGGTGACTCTACCTCCAGGAGAAAATGAAGAAGAGAAGTCAAAAGGTTTTAAAGAATTCATCGGTGCTATGGAGCAGTTTTATGCTGGTATGCATTCTATATCTGAGGGTAGAAACAATGAGAAAGAGAATTACTTCACTCTAGAGATAGCTCTTGCTATAGATACAGATGAAGTGGTGGTGTATGCAGGTGTGCCAAATAAACACATATCTTTATTTGAGAAACAAGTTTTATCTTTTTATCACAATGCGAAGATAGTTGAATCTCCAGATGATTATAATATTTTTAACCCAAGTGGTGTGGCTGTGGGTGCATATGCAGAATTATCTCAAAAAGCTGTAATGCCACTTAAGATTTATGACAATATTGAGCATGATCCGATGAATACACTACTCAATGTATTCTCTAAACTTAAAACTAGTGGCGAGGGCGCAGCTATACAGCTAGTGGTGGCTCCAGCTGGAGATAAATTTATAAATGAATTTCATATCATTTTAGATGAGGTTAAAGGTGGTACTTCTGTAAAGCATGCCAATGATAATTTCTATAAATTTAGTCATGGTTTTATGAAAGCTGGCAAGGATTTACTTTTTGGTGTGAAGGCTAGTGGAGATGAGGGCAATAAAGAAAAGAATATGAAAGGCAGGCGTGCTGTCGATGAAGCAGCTGTTGAGAAGATAGGTAATAAGATAAAGAGTACTATCATGAAAGCCAATATCCGAGTCATAGCTTCTGGCGATACAAAAGATAGAGCTGAAAGTGTTTTGCGTGAGATAGAGTCATCTTTTAATCAGTTTACAGAAGCTGCTAGTAATTCTTTTGTATTCACTCAAGTGGAGGGTGGAGATTTGAAGAAAATGCTAAATGATTTCTCTTTCCGAACTTTTAACGATAGTAAGATGATGCCTCTAAATCTAAAAGAATTGGCATCCATCTTTCATTTCCCAGTTGGACTCTCTAGTCAGCCACAGTTGAAAGAAGCTCGTTCAGGTATAGCCCCAGCACCACTTGAGATGGGTAAAGAAGGCATATTGTTAGGTATAAATAGCTACCGCGGTAAAGATACAGAGATACATATGTCTAGAGAAGACAGAATGCGTCATTTCTATGTCATCGGTCAGACTGGTACAGGTAAGACAAATATCTTGCTCAATATGATAACTCAGGATATAAGAAATGGTGATGGGTGCTGTTATATAGATCCACACGGCACAGATATACAGACTATACTTTCTCGTATACCAAAAGAGCGTATGGATGATGTCATATATTTCGATCCTGCTTATACTGCACGACCTATGGGCTTAAATATGCTTGAGTATGATCCAAATTATCCAGAACAGAAGACTTTTGTGGTCAATGAAATGATGGGTATATTTAACAAGCTCTTTGATATGAAGATAGGTGGTGGAGCTATGTTTGAGCAATATTTTAGGAATAGTGCCTTTCTAGTGATGGAGGATCCAGAGTCTGGCTCAACACTACTTGAGATTACTCGTGTGTTGGCAGATAAAGAATTTAGAGATATGAAATTAGCTCGTTGTAAGAACCCGATCATAAAACAATTCTGGATTTCAGCAGAGCAGACAACAGGGGATCAGTCTCTGGCCAACTTCGTGCCTTATATTTCTTCTAAATTCGATAACTTTATTTCCAATGACATCATGCGTCCAGTGGTGCTCCAGCAGAATTCTGTATTTAATTTCCGCAAGATAATGGATGAGAAGAAAATCTTGCTTGTGAATTTGTCTAAGGGTAGGCTGGGGGATATAAATGCGAATTTGATAGGTCTAGTGCTTGTGGGTAAGATCCAGATGGCGGCACTCTCTCGTGTAGATATGTTTGGCAAGCCAATGAATGATTTCTATTTGTATATAGATGAGTTCCAAAATGTCACTACAGATTCTATATCCTCTATACTCTCTGAGGCTCGTAAATACAGACTGTCTCTAAACATTGCTCATCAGTACATAAATCAATTAGAAGATAATATTAAAAATGCAGTATTTGGAAATGTGGGCTCTATGGCAGTTTTTCGTGTGGGAGCAGAGGATGCTAACTTCTTAGAGTCTAAATTCAAACCACAATTCAATGCACACGATATTGCCAAACTGACAAATTATAATGCGTATATGAGTATGTTGGTAAATGGTCAGCCGACCAAGCCATTTAACATCAAGACTGTCGCTCCAGAGAAAGGTAATCCTGAGATCGTAGAATCATTGAAACAGTTGTCTTATGTGAAGTATGGTAAAGACAGAGCCGAAGTCGAACAGGAGATTATGAACAGATATCAGAGTATGGAATAAATTATGGAAGAATTTGAGATGAAATTTTTAGAGGTGGATGTGGCGAAGCTTGAAGAAAAGCTCGTTTCTATTGGTGCAAAGAAAATTAAAGAATTAAATTATATTAGAACTTTATTTGATTATGCTGATTTGAGATTAAATGAAGATCAATCTTGGTTTAGACTGAGAACAGATGGGGATGAGACTACTCTTACTTTTAAGCAAAGGATTGGTGTTAAATCAAATGATGGCAGTATTCCAGATGAAGGCATGAAAGAAATTGAAGTAGTGGTTGATAGTTATGATAAGGCTTATGAAATGTTAAAAGCCATTGGTCTCATTCCAAAAATAGAAGAGAGAAATAAGCGTATTAGATATGAAAAAGGGGATGTGGTTTATGATATTGATTTTTGGCCACAAATACCGCCTTATGTTGAAATAGAGTCTAGTTCAATGCACGCTGTTGAATTAGCAGCAGAAGAACTAGGTTTTAATCCCAAAGATGGACTAGTCTGTTCAGCTAAACAAGTATATAAAAAGTACGGTATAAATAAAGACGAATATTCTTATATCTCTTTTGAGAAGATGATAAAAAAATAAATTTTGCAAAATAGGCTTTTTCTGCTAGTATACAGATATTAGAATTTTAATTTTGAATTATATATGGCAAGACCAAATGATGAAAAAGCTTTGATAATTATTAAGCCGGACGCAGTACAGCGCAATCTAATAGGAGAGATAGTAGGACGCTTTGAGAGAAAGGGTCTAAAAGTTATCGGCATGAAAATGATGAATCTGCACGATGCTATCTTGGACGAACACTATGCTCATATAAAAGACAAGCCATTTTATCCTGGAGTTCGTGATTTTATGAAAGTCTGTCCAGTAGTAGTTATGGCTATCTCTGGTATCAATGCTGTGTCCGCTACTCGTCTTCTAGTGGGTCCTACAAAGGCTTGGGAGGGAAATGCAGGAACTATTCGTGGAGATTTCTCTCTATCTACTCAGTCTAACATCGTGCACGCTTCTGATAGTATTGAAAATGGGGAAGCTGAAGTAAAAAGATTTTTCACAGCAGACGAAATTTTCACTTATAACAAAATTGATACTGATTTTGTTTATGCTGAACATAAAGCTTAGTATTCTATACTAGATTTAACTAATAAAAACACGACTGAGTTTGATTTTAGTCGTGTTTTTTGTTTGTAAAGTAAAAAATACTTATAAAACACATTTGAATTACATGCAAAGGTGTGGTGTTTTTAGAAAAAAGTTGCAAGAATTTATACAGATAGTATAGTTGAAGTAGGGTTATTTCCAATTATTACCTAGAACACTAATTTATGGGAGCTTCGATCGAGTACGACCTTGGTCCTACGCGTCTAGCACCCACTTAGCTAAATAAGCTATGGTAATATATTGGAAATAGTCCTAAGAAGGGCTCCGCCACCTTGTTTCTAGGGCGGATTTTTTCTTAGCAATAAGTTTATTTTGATGCTAAAATAACAATATGGATAGAAAAAGACTTTTAAAACATGGAGCTTACCTCATGTTTTTTATTTTTATAGTGAATTCTTTGGCACTTAAGTTTTATTGGTACTCTTTAGTTTGGTATTTTGATGTGATTATGCACACTTTAGGGGGAGTGTGGGTTGGGTTTTTCTTTTTTTATGTATTTTCTAGAAAGGGAGAAGTGCCACAGGGTTTCAAATTTATATTTAAGATTATTTTAGGTGTTATTGTGGTGGGTGTGTTGTGGGAAGTGTATGAATATGTAGTTTTAAATTATATAGGAGGTACACCTTGGGATATAGTAGACTCTTCTTCGGATATTGTATTTGATACCTTGGGTGCAATATTAGCTTGTTTGTATTTTAAACAATTTATTATGTGGAATAATCCAAATAAGGTAGAATAGAATCATGGAGAATAAAGTTAAAATTACATTTATAGGTGGTACAGGTACAGTCACAGGAGCGAACTTCTTGATGGAAGTGGATGGTAAAAAGATTTTGATAGATTGTGGTCTTACTCAGGGAGTAAAGTTGGCAGATGATGTAAACTGGGATCCATTTATATATGATCCAAAAGAGATAGATTTACTTTTTATTACTCATGCTCATGTGGACCATTTAGGACGAGTACCCAAATTAGTCTACGAAGGCTTCAAGGGTAAGATATATTCTACTAAGCCAACACGAGACTTGGCTACACCAATGCTCGAAGATACAGCAGGCATATTGGAGAACAATCGCAATGTTGACTTGAGTCAGATGTATTCTCCTGAAGTTATCAAATCCGCTATAGATATGTGGCAGGGTTTTGAGTATTATGAGAAAGTTAAAATCACTGACAAATTAGAATTTTCTTTATTAAATGCTGGACATATACTAGGTTCAGCGATGATAGCTTTCGTCTATAATGGTAAGAAGATTATATTCACTGGTGATTTGGGCAACAGTCCTTCACCACTTTTACCAGATACAGATGTGGTCACAGATGCAGATTATCTGATTATGGAGTCTGTATATGGAGATAGAAATCATGAATCCAGAAATGAGCGTCGCAAATTCTTAGAAGAAGCCATAGAGGATAACTACAAGAGAAAGGGGACACTCATCATACCTACATTTTCTCTTGAGCGTTCCCAAGAACTTTTGTTTGAGCTTGATAAATTAGTAGAGAATAACCGCATCCCTGTTATGCCTATATTCTTGGACTCACCTTTGGCTATCAAGCTCACTGATGTGTTTAAGAAATACAAAGATTATTTCAATGCTGACGCACAGAGTGCTTTGTCTTCTGGTAAATATCTTTTTGATTTTCCAGGTCTTCATTCTACTTTGCATTCTGAAGAATCAAAACAAATTGTAGAGGTACCTAACCCTAAGGTTATCATTGCAGGCTCTGGTATGTCTTCTGGTGGTCGTATTGTTCACCATGAGAGGCAATATCTTCCAGATGCCAATAACACGTTACTTTTGACTGGTTATCAGACTGTGGGTTCTCCAGGACGACTACTGCAGGAAGGAGTAAAGACAGTTAAAATAAATGGAGAATATGTTACTGTCCGTGCACATATAACTACTATTTATGGGTACTCAGGACACAAAGATTCTGACGGTTTGTTAGATTTTGTATCTAATATGCAAGATAAGGTGAAAAAAGTTTTTGTGGTGATGGGTGAACCAAAGAGTTCTATGTTCTTAGTTCAAAAATTGAAAGACAATCTAGCCATAGATGCTTCCGCTCCAGAACAGGGTAGTAGTGTCGTATTAGATTGTTAAATAATATATAATAAAAATATGGAACCAAATAATTACAATAAGCACGGTCATAATCAGTTTAAGATATGTGTCTCAGGAGCAGCAGAGACAGGGCATTGTGGAGTAGATGCACTCGAGAAAGCTAAAGAACTCGGTCGTGAGATAGCTCGTCAGGGCGCAGTCATAGTCACTGGAGCTACTACTGGTTTCCCACTTTGGGCAGCTATGGGTGCCAAAGAAGTAGGTGGTATTTCTGTCGGTCTTTCTCCAGCTGCTAATGAGCGTGAACATGTAGAGACATATAAATTACCACTAGATTATATGGATCTGATAGTTTACACAGGTTTTGGATACCCAGGACGGGATTTGTTGTTGACTCGTAGTGCAGACGCGGTGATTTGTGGTTGTGGTAGAGTGGGCACTATACATGAGTTTACTATTGCTTTTGAAGATGCTAAGCCTATCGGTATCTATGAAGGTCCTTGGGAGATGGGAGGTGAGTTAAAAGAGATTTTAGAAAAAGGTCATAGACCAAACAATAAAGTAGCCATGGGGGATAATCCAAAGAAGTTGGTTGAGGATATAATGGCTCTAATTAAGAAAGATAAAATAGCTGAATACAGCGTGACTAAGAATATCAAACCTGACCCTATACAATAAATTAGCAAAATAAAAACCCTCTTAAGAGGGTTTTTATTTTTATTGGATGACTTCTAGAATTTTACTAAATGTCTTTGGGTTATTTTCTGCTAGGTCTGCAAGTATCTTTCTGTCTATCTCGATGTTCTTCTTTTTTAATGCTCCGATGAACTTTGAGTAAGACATACCGAGCTCTCTTGTACCTGCATTTATCTTTATGTTCCAGAGAGTACGATTGTGTGATTTCTTGTCTCTTCTGTGTGCAAAAGCATATGCTCCAGCGTGTAGTAGAGCATCTTTAGCTTGACGCTCTTTTGTACTGCGTCCATGGCGAAAACCTTTAGTCTGCTTTAAGACACTTCTTCTTCTTTTTAATGCGTGTACTCCTTTTTTAACTCTTGTCATGGTTTTTTATATTAATAAATAATTATGCAAATGGCAATAGGTGACTCTTAGGCTTGTTCTTTATTGTGAAACTAGCGCCTTTTCTACCAGCAAGCTGAGTAGTACGAGACTGCTTAGCGTTGAAATGGTTAAATCCAGGCTTGCGCGCGATCACTTTGCCGTTCTTTGTTAACTTCAATCTTTTACTAAATGATTTGTTTGTTTTCATCATAAAATTATTTTGCTTTTTCTATTGTTGTAATTAAACCTTTAGGACCTCTTTTAGCAGGATCTGATATCTTGTATTCTTCAGTGATTAAGTGAAGAAGTCTGTCTAGACGCTCTTTTAGAAATTTCTCATCCATAAACTTTGCGCGTCCAGACAAGAAAAGTTCAATTTTGATTCTGTGTCCTTCTTTTAACCATTTAGAAGCTGTTTTAGCTTTGAGCTCTAGATCATGATCACCAGTTCCTATCTTTACTTGGATAGACTTGGTTTCAGTGGTCTTTGCTCCAGCCTTGGCTTTTTTGAGTTTTTTACTCATTTCGTATTGATATTTACCAAAATCCATTATTTTCCCTATAGGGGGAGTAGAATTAGGGTTTATCTCGATTAGATCCAGACCTTTACTTTGGGCTAATTCCAAAGCATCTTTGATGCTTAAGACCCCAAGGTTTTGATTTTCACTATCGATAATACGAAGTTCCTTAGCTCTTATTTGGTTGTTTATTCTTTCTCGCAATTTATAGGTAATCCTAAGAGACTAAATGCCAACCTCAAGATTCCTCAAATAATAGCCTATTTATAGGCTAAAGTCAACCCAAATAAGGAATTTGTGATAATATAGAAATATGGCAAATTATGCTGAAAACAGAAAGGCCCGTTTTGATTATGAGGTCTTAGAAAAATACGAGGTAGGTATTGAGCTCTTGGGTATAGAGGTCAAGTCTATTCGGGCTGGATCTATGTCTCTAGAGGGGGCTTTTGTCATCGTCCGCGGGGGAGAAGCCTTCTTAATCAATGCCAATATTCCACCTTATCAGGTTAAAAACACACCGGAGAATTATGACCCTATTCGCAACAGAAAACTCCTTTTAACCAAAAAGGAGATACGAGAACTGGTGGCCACAGAGAAAAACAAGAGTTTGACAATAGTACCGATTTCAGTGTATAATAAAAACCGCAAAATCAAGTTAGAAATTGCTTTGGTTAAAGGTAAAAAGAAATTTGATAAAAGAGAGACTCTAAAAAAGCGTGATACCGATCGTGAGCTTAGGCGTGAGGTAAAGGGGAGATAATGAACTTTGAAAAAATAATTTGGGGGTGCAAGGCATAGACAGTTGGCCTTTTACCTTTAATGCATACCGAGTATAGACACAATCTCGCAAAACTTTGTCTAAATGTTAATTGCAAAATTGACTAAAAGTGAATCTCCATACTTTAGTATGGCAGACTTCGCTCCAGCTTTCGCGTAAGCCAAACTGGTGTCTGACTCATCGACTTCCGATAGATGAACTCAGGCATAATATTATCGGGATAAGGAAATATCTGTTCGAATATTTCACGAAAACTTAGAACTCGATTAAGAGATATTTGGCTAGCTTAAGAATCTTTTAATCTAAAACAAAAAGCTCGCTATGTATGTAGACTTTAAAGTAATAACCTTCTGCACACGAGTTCAATTCTCGTCACCTCCACAAAAATTTTTAATTTAATTCAATTTCTTTTTGAGCTTTTTTGTGCTATAATTCTCGGGTGGATTTCAATTTAATGCCGAAAAATAAAGAGGGAAATAAGGGTAAAAAGAACAAAAACTCCAATTTTGCTAGTAGTGTGGCTGGAGCTATTTTTATCTTTATGTTGCTCACAGCTCTCTATTTAGTAGTCTCTGATTCTACCAAACCTGTGGTGGAGGTACCTATCTCTGTTTTAGCTAAGAGTGTCTCAAATTCTGAGGTCAAGAAAATAGTTGTCGCTGGAGATGATCTGACTATCACTTATAAAAATGATGAAGTTAAACATTCTAAAAAAGAAGTCGGCGCATCTTTATCTGAGACTTTGGCTAACTATGGAGTCAAAGGTGAAGTGTTGTCTAATACTGACATAGAGATAAAAAGTGAAAGCGGCTTTTTCTTTTATCTGATAAACATTATGCCGTTTTTGGTCCCTATTTTATTTATTTTATTTTTCTTCTGGTATTTATCTCGTCAGGTCAAAGGTGCAGGAATGCAGGCATTTACCTTCGGTCAGTCTAAAGCTCGCATCACAGATCCAAATGATAAAAATAATCGGGTGACATTTAAAGATGTAGCTGGTTGTCGTGAAGCTAAAGAGGAGTTGAAAGAAATTGTAGATTTCTTAAAGAGTCCTAAGAAATTCTTAGACATAGGTGCTCGTATTCCAAAGGGTGTGATATTAACTGGTGCTCCAGGTACTGGTAAGACCTTGCTCGCTCGTGCAGTAGCAGGAGAAGCCGGAGTACCATTTTTTCATTTATCTGGATCAGAATTCGTAGAGATGTTCGTGGGTGTAGGAGCTTCTCGTGTTAGAGATTTATTTAAAGTTGCTAAGAAGTCCGCTCCGGCAATAATCTTCGTAGATGAGATAGATGCTATAGGCCGTACTCGTGGTGGTGGTTATGGTGGGGGAAATGATGAGCGTGAGCAAACACTCAACCAGATATTGGTGGAGATGGATGGCTTTGAACCCAATGATAAAGTCATAGTCATGGCCGCTACCAACAGACCAGATGTATTAGACCCAGCGCTTGTGCGTCCAGGACGCTTTGACCGCAAGGTGATGCTTGATTTACCAGATAGAGCGGATCGTGAAGAAATACTAAAGATACATGCACTTAAAAAGCCTCTTGCTGAAGACATCAACCTGACATTGATAGCCGAGCGAACTCCAGGATTTTCTGGTGCGGATTTGTACTCGCTTATGAATGAGGGAGCGATATTAGCTGCTCGTGAAAATAGGAAAAAGGTTTTTCAATTTGATTTGATTCGCGCGATAGAGAAAGTCATGCTTGGTCCTGAGCGCAAGAGTCATTTGCTTTCTAAAAAAGAAAAAGAAATTACTGCTTACCATGAAGCTGGGCATGCTATCGTGGCTTCAGTCTTGCCACATGCTGATCCGGTGCACAAAGTATCAATCATCGCTCGTGGTTCTGCTGGCGGATATACACTCAAACTTCCTCTAGAAGAGCGAAAACTTCAATCTAAAAAGGAATTTATAGATGACATAGCTATGTCATTGGGTGGTTATGTGGCTGAGAAGATGATATTTGGAGATATTACTACTGGTCCATCTAGCGATTTACAAGTGGCTACAAATTTAGCACGAGCTATGGTGACACGCTGGGGTATGAGTGATTTGTTGGGTCCGGTGGCTTATGCAGGAGGAGAGAGATCAGTATATGCTGAGAATAATGAGCGCGAACATTCTCAAGACATTTCTCAGAAGATAGATGCTGAGGTCTCAAGGATTATAAATGATGGTTTGAAGTCAGCAGAGAAGGTACTTCATGATCACAAGAAAGCTTTCACTGCTATTGCTCATAAATTGATAGAGGTAGAGACTCTGGAGCAAGAAGATTATGAGAAGATTTTAGTAGCTCACGGTATAGAATTAAAGAAATTAGAAGAGCCAGCAAAGTTAAATGTATTAGCTTAATTTTTGCTAAAAATCATTTTATTTTGTAAGATTAAAAAATCTCTAAACATCCACCCTTAGCTGTTTTGGCTAGTAGAAATAGGTGATAGTTTAGGTTTAGTTGAAGTTTCTTAACCAATTTCCACCCTTAGCTCAGTTGGTTAGAGCACAGAGCTTATACCTCTGGGGTCCTTGGTTCGAATCCAAGAGGGTGGACTATGATAAAGACAGCTGAATTTGTCAGTCCTAAACATCCAGATAAAATCTGCGACTATATTGCGGACTCTATTTTAGATGCTTATTTAGAGGGTGATAAAGATAGTAGAGTAGCTGTGGAAGTGATGGGTGGTCACAAATTAATTACTATAAATGGGGAAGTGTCTTCACATGTACAAATAGATATCGTCTCTCTGGTTAAAGATATTGTCGGTGATCAATATAAAATAATTTCTAATATTGTGGCTCAGAGCACTGAGATAGCCAAAGGTGTGGATGTCGGTGGTGCTGGAGATCAGGGCATTATGAAAGGTTATGCTACAAATGAGACTAAAGAATATCTACCCCTAGAATATGTACTTGCTCGTGATTTATGTAAAAGAGTTTTTGAAGTGTATCCTTATGATGGTAAGACTCAGGTGACTATAGATGGCAGTGCTGTGGCTACAGTGGTGGTCAGTTTTCAAAATACAAA
>JACCDO011051206.1_pt1 | contig 22186 bp, 2 predicted proteins | sample 7446101 | NCBI WGS metagenome assembly JACCDO01 (sample SAMN15323440, study PRJNA562643) | freshwater metagenome | isolation source: river surface water | place: USA:Blue River Watershed | collected 2017-08-16
AGGTTACCACTGGCATCAACTAGGTTACCACTGGCATCAACTAGGTTACCACTGGCATCAACTAGGTTACCACTGGCATCAACTAGGTTACCACTGGCATCAGCGTTAATATTATTTGGTATTTCTACAGTCCTATATTCAACCCCGCTTATATCGACGCCGGCAACTAGCGGGGGATATTCAATCTGACGCGATTCATATACGATTTCGGCACGGCTACCGAGCTTGACTAAGTGACGTAATTCGGGCGCACCATACCAAATGTCCTGGGCGACTAGACCACTCTCCTTATAAAAAGTCGTCGGATCTGTTGATGTGAAATCAGGCTTTTTATCATAGATTTCCGGGCGAAGCTTCATCAGAGTATCTGTTGCGTTGGTAATTAGAACTTCATTATCCTTCAATCGGTCATCTGACGAGTTTGTTACTGTGCCAGTAACCGTAGCATTACCCGAAACTGTAAGTTTAGTTCCAGTAACTGGAGTTATTCCAATACCAACGTCACCAGTTAAAGCGATAGTCATGTCCGAGTTAGTTTTGCCACCGGTATTAATAATTAAAGCTCCATTTGATGATATATTTAATGGGGTCGAGTTATCAGCAGTGGAATGTTGATAGTTTGCTGCTTTTATAATACCATTTGATATAACATTTCCAGAAACCGTTAATCTCGTACCAGAGACGGCAGTAGTTCCAATAGCAATGTCGCCAGCGCTAGAAATATGTAATCTGCGATTAGATAGGTAATTTTCTGTAGTCAGAACAGTATCCGCCGCTCGCCCTGTCTGTATTTCAAAGTCAGTTTCATTTGTAATAGCGCTGTAAAAAAGTGATGAAGTATTTATTCGACCTCCAATAAGTCTCATGCGCGGTGTTCCTAAAATTGATATATCGACATCCGTCTCCCTTTGACTTCCACCGGAAATAACGGTATATGTACCAACATTACTAGCACTAAGATTGGTTGGTCTAATTACAAATGGTATTGTATTTAATGGGGTTCCTAAATTCCCGGCCAATGCACATTCGTTAGAATTTAGTGCTATCTGTTCAGTAGTTGTTGAATTAATGCGATATTGGAACATCATAGATTGATTTCCATTATAAGTATTTAATATCCAGCGCCAATCAGGAGAAGCATTGGTACCAAAAGCAGTATTCATTGCGTTGCTTCGGAATTCGATCGAATGACCTGTTGTACTATCACCGCGAAATGTAAGTGTTGGAGCTGTAGAATTATTAATTACTAATCTACCGTTACAGAAAAATCCATCGGTATTTTTAATAGTATATGAAGCGCCAGTTGTGCTATCAGTTGCGGGCATAATGTCTAGATTCCCAGTATTAATTTTAATAGTGTCACATGATACAATTTTTGCGGCAACATCAACTGGCCCTGTTTCATATATGTATGCTATTCCAGCAGGTCCACTAAAAAATGGGTTTTGTGCTATTGTGCGACCACTATTGCTCATTGTAATCTTATCTCCATAAGTACCAGAACCTGTTGGTGAGTAGGTATAACCGACTAATTTCCAAATCCCGTTTACACGTAAATAAAATGATATCGAGCCCAACTGGTTATTTGGGTTACCAGCAACATTTAATCTAGTTCCATCACTATTAAGCTTTAAATCAATTCCAAATCCGACTGGATTTCCGTAAGGTATTGGAAATGTTAATCCTATGTCGGTTGCAATAAGGTTAGTTACTAGAGTCCAATTGTTAGCAGAAACATAATTATAAATTTTGACTGTTCCGTCAGTTCCCCCTCCCGTTCCATCAGAAATAGCAATCGTTTGTCCATTACTGGTTATATCAACGCATGAACCAACGCGCGAATTAACACCAGTTGTAGCAGTCCCCACCCAATTACCGACTTGTGTAACTGTATTAAATGAAGTGAAATCATTCACCGCTTCTAGTGTGAATAGAATTGGCGTCCCTGTTCCAAGTCCGATTGTTGACTGATTCGCCGTTGGATTATAGGTAATATAATTTCCAACATTCGCGGTAGCGACCGGATTCCATAGAATAACTTGATCCGCCGTGCCATCTTTCAGGAATATCTGCCAAACATATCTTGATGTAACAGCATCTGTAGACTCAAGGTATAAAACAGACGACGGAGATACACCAGTCGTATTAAGATATAGTTTAGTAGAAGGATGAACGTCAGTGCTTGAAGTAAAAATTCGATACGTATTCACACCAGTTGTCGAAAATAAATTAGAAGGTCTATCCACACTAAACTCCATAACTACCTGCGATGAATATATAGCCGGGTTATAAGTGCCCATAGTTGTTTGATTACTGTAATTAAGAGCTCCTACATAAAATCCAGTCGCCGTATTTTTAAGTCGGAATCGCGTAGGTAAGTTTGCCATCAAAATTGGAGTATATCCAGCTAATCCATATGACGGTGACGGTCCAGTCGATGTTAATGAAGGCGATGATAACGCAATCTGAGCATAGTTAATATCAAACACAACTGCCCGTCCTCTATTTGAATCATTTGTATACTGACCAGCAATAACACGAGTGCTATCACTTGACCATGCGATTGTTGTTCGCATTAAGTATGACCCTACCTGTTGTATTGACGGAGAGAATCCAGTTGGCGCATAAATTGTTGCTATCGTGCTTAAATCGGAGGTATTAACAACATACATTCTAGATATCGTGGTTGATGTGAAATAAGCAGTACCCGGGTACATATAAATAAGAAGTTTGGTCGTGTCGGGGCTCATTAGTATGCGACCATACACAATATCTCTAAGATAAGTATACATAACAGTATCTGAATTTGGCGGAGTGAATTGTTTAAACGTCTTTAGCCATGCCAGACCAGTGAATGATGTTGAACTCAGTGTCTGCGAAGAATTAACAAGATATGTTCCTACTCCACCAGTGCCAGTAAGGAATGCGGAAATTGTCTGTCCTGCAGTTACGCCAGTTCCAGATATTGTTTGACCAACAAAGATTTGCCCTGATGCGACAGCAGTAACGGTCAGTGTTGTTCCAGAGATTGACCCAGTAAATTCCGATGGTGTTATATATCTATATAAAAAGATACAATGCATACGACTATAATATGGCCATGGAGCACTTGGTCCGAATGAGTGAGTAATAAATGTATTACCATCATTACTAACTTCCACACCACCCACACATCCAGTATTAGTTATACTTTCTGAGAATACAAATCGTTTAAGTGTTGTATTATATCTATATATATTTATGCGAGTTGATGTAATTGGGCAAATAAATACAGAACCATCACCACTAATTTTACCATAATCAGAATACACAGCATACGACCCTGTAAGTGGATTCGCTGTTGTTCCTGTAATCGTTTGTGAGTTATAAGAATAAAATGACGATAATTCCAATCCGGCAGTAGCTATCGTGTTCAAACTTATATCACTATTTGGTCCAATTCCAGTACCACTTGTGGCAGGGACCGAGAAATCCGGTGCTAACTTGGCAGCAGTAATCGAGCCATCCGCTATATTCGATGTGGTTACGGCGTTTGAAGTTAAATGTGAAGTTCTAATTGAAGCATCTGCTATCTTTGCCGTGGTAACCGCTCCTGCCGCAATCTTCGCCGCAGTGACTGCTCTCGTCGCTATATTATTTGTGTTAACGGCAGAAACATCCAATAATGCCGATGTAATTGCTCCCGCGGCAATCTTAGCTGAAGTAATCGCCCCCGCCGCAATCTTCGCAGTAGATACCTCCGAATCACCTATATTTGTGGCTAATATAGTTCCTGGCGCAAATTTGGCGCTTGTAACTGCACCGTCGGTAATCTGTCCGGTCCCGACCGCCGAATCGGCGAACTTAAAAGTGGTTATTGCCGAATCTGCAATCTTCGATGTAGTAACAGCACCACTAGCAATTTTGTTAGCAGTAACTGATCCAGCATTCAACTTGGCGTTCGTAATCGCCGAATCTGCAATTTTGCCTGTAGTGATTGCTGAACCTGAAATCTTGTCGCTAGTAACTGAAGCATTCGCCATTTTAGCGGTGGTTATTGCGCTATCCATAATAGTTGCGGTGGCAACAGAACTGGTCGCCAACTTATCACTAGTAACCGCGCCATTCGCGATTTTTGCGGTTGTAACCGACGCGGCAGCAAGTTTCGCGGCTGTGACGGCAAGGTCAGAAATCTTATCTGTAGTAATCGCACCCGACGCAATTTTATCTACCGTTATGGATGACGCATCAATAAGTGTGCTATTTACGACACCCGACGCCAACTTAAATGCTGTAATTGTGCCATCAAGTATTTTGTCAGCAGTAATGCTAGATTGCGCAATCTTATCTCCAGTAATCGAAAAGGCTATTATATTGGAAGCTGATATCGAGTCGGTCGCCATCTTTGAATTAGTTATAGAACCATCGATAATCTTATTAGTGCTAACGGACAAATCTGTAAGTTTATTAGTAGTAACAGAGTCATTTGCTAACTTGTCCGTTGTAACTGCAGATGCGTCCAATAATGATTCGCCAATCGACCCGGTAACAAACTTGGCACCAGTTATAATGCCATCGGCTATCAGGTTTGTTGAGCTAATCGCGCCATCTTCCAACTTGGTTCCGGATATGGAACCATCCGCCAATTTGGCAGATGTTATATTACCATCTGCTATCTTGGTAACAGTAATTGAATTATCCATGAATTTAGCGCCAGTTATCGACCCATTATTAATTTTATCACCAGTAACTGAATTGTCTGCTAACTTATCGGTCGTAATTGCTGAATTTGCTATATGTTGAGTTTGAATAGAACCGGATTGTGGGAGAGATACAGGAATCTTCGTCCAGTTCTTACCAGGTCCGCGTGTAACATACAAATATAAGTCACCATTTACAGTTGATAGGTCAGCTGGCTTAATATATTGCTGATCGGTGGAATTATATACCAGCGAACCGGCGGTATTGGAAATGAAATAGGTTCCACTCGCCATATTGATATTCTTCAATTCGGCATAGTGAAGATAATTTCCGGCGACATTGATATAATTCTCACTATTCCATAGTGTCCATTTGCTCGTCGAGGCACCTGTCTTTTTAACTGAAATAATCTTACCTGCCAGCGAAACTAGAGAGCCATTTACATCAATTCCATCCAAACTTGTTGTTCTGCCATCCGTTGTTCCAACTTTGATTACAACACTCGTTCCTGTTGGGATAAGCGCTAAAAGCGTTGTCAGATTTGTTCCAGACACGAAACTATCAAGGGTCTGTTCTCCTGAGGAAACAGTGAATGTTGTTCCATTTCCAGTGTATGTATTTATTCCCAAATCATATGTGAAAGTCGAAGTCAAATCATATGCGACGTTTGTGAATGTATCACCAAATGATAGACCAGCAAATTCGAGCAATGTTGGGTCAATAGTTTCCGATCCATTTTTCTGCGTTTGAACTCCCTTAATTAAAAATACCTCGCCCGAAACGGTAGTTACTGTATAATTAACGGCGCCCGTTGTAGCATCGAAACTCATACCAATTTTATTACCAGAATCATCTTCAATATTAATTGTCCTTGTGCTAATGACTACGTCACGAGCAAAAATCTTATTGAAACGATACGCGCCAGTTCCACCCAAATTCCAACCAGTAATCGCGGTATTTAATAGTGCTCCACCGCTATTCTTTGCATATGGTAGAATACTCCGTGTTTTCGAGTCGATTTCTAAGAAATTAGTCTGGGATGGAACCGACGATGAAGCAGCCTTGTATAGCACATTCGGCGCATCGAAGATTACACTGTTTGTCGATTTATTTGCTGACGCATTTACATAAAGAGTCGCGGGCGATGGATTCGTTTGTCCAACAGTCATTGATCCGGCTACGAATGTATTTCCAGATACCATTATGTTTCCATTCACATCAAGAGCATTCGTTACAGCAGCAGCTTTCCCAATACCGACCCTTCCGGTTAGCTGAGACGTGCCGGTAACATTTATAATATTGCCAATTGTGGAAGCGCCGCCAACTGTCAAATTTGACGATAATCTAGTATTTCCAACTACATCCATAGCGAGCGTTGCGTCTGAACTCTTGCCAATACCGGCATTTCTGGAAATTTCCAATGTGCGTCCATAAACACGATTGAAACTATTTGCGCCTGTCGATCCAATGTCCCAGCCGATAGATTGATTGACACCATTAAGCTCGACGGATGGCTTAATTAGTTTATTCTTTACGTCAATTAGAAGTTTATTTGTCAGTGCGGTGTTCGTTATGTCACTCGAAGTATACAAGCTTTTTGGAACATTGAAAGTAACATCACTCGCCGCTGTTGACGAAATAGGAACTTGAACGAGTAAGGCGGAGCCCTGTATGTCCGTCTCTCGTTGGATATTAGGACCAATCGCAATAGAATTATCGAATAAAGCTTGACCACTCGTGCGCGACTGTCCATTAACGAATAGCTGGTCAGTTTCCGTTGGACCGGAAGCGATACCGACACCTCCATTAAATGTGGAAGTGCCAGTAACGCTCATGCTGCTTCTTAAATTAGCAACTCCACCAACAATCATAGTGGAAGAGAACCTTGCGTTTCCACTTACATCTAAAGGATATGTATCAAGGGACGCTTTGCCAACACCTAAACTACTCATAATCGATGCGTCGTTGTCGATTAAAATAGAATTCCTAATACGAGTATTTCCATTCATCGTCATTTGATAACCACTACCCGGAGTTGTAGTTCCTAGCGTAATAGTTCCCGCGCAAATGATGTTACCGTTCATGGAAATGTCACCCTGTGGTAAAAATAACTTACCAGTCTGTATATTCACGGAACCATTACGAATAATCGCATTACCACTTACGTCGACGAAGTCCTGGACATACGATTGTCTCAATCGATTTGCCGAGGCGTTTGTCAACCAGGAGTTGTTCATTATATACTAAAAACACATAATATAATATGTATTTTTACAACTAAAAATATACCAAATTTATTTGTCTACTGCGCGTTTGTTTGCTTTCTCTGTTCAATTTCAGCACGTTTTCTATTTATTTCCGCTTTGAGTTCTTGAATACTCTTAATCAAGTATGGTATTAATCCGATGTAATTGACTGATGATGGAGTGTCGCCCCATCCGAGAGCTGTGTAATCGGGGTCCTGCTGGATATCGGGTGCAAGCGGAATCTCCGCTATGTCCGCTGGGTTGATGGGTGGGTAAATTGCCTTGGTTCCGCAATAACTTTGGGGTCGGTTATCAATTGTGATAATCTCAGTACGTGTCATCGGAACTGGGTTACCACTCGCGTCTACACGGTTACCACTTGCGTCTATTTGCGAACCACTAACATCAATTGGAACTTCAATCGATTGATATTCAACTCCACTTACATCGACTCCGGGAATCAGCGGAGGATAAGTGATTGGTTTATATTCACATACGAATTCTGTGCGATTTCCGAGTTTGACTAGGTGACGTAATTCGGGAGCGCCATACCAAATATCCTGAGCAATTAGACCACTCTCCTTATACCATTTCGATTGGTCAGTCGAAGCAAAATCGGGTTTCTTGTCATAGATTTCGGGACGAAGTTTCATTATAGTATCCATTGCGTTGGTGATTAGAGATTCATTATCTTTCAATCGATCGTCAGATGAACTGGTAAGTGTGCCAGTAACAGTCGCATCGCCCGAAACAGTGAGTCTAGTTCCGGTAACTGGAGTTGTGCCAATACCAACTTCACCGGTGGATGCGACAGTCATAGTCGCATTCGATGTACCGCCAGTATTAATAGAGAGAGCTCCATTAGAAGATAAATTAAGCGGTGACACAGGATAGTTGTAAATATATACTCGGCCTCCGTGTAGAGCAGTTGAAGGTCCTTTTGGTTCGCTAACAGCTATCATGGTGCCATTGGAATTTGTAGCAAGTCCATAACCAAAATAAGCGCCCGCTAGTCCTGTAATATTAATTAAGTTACCCCAAGCACCATTCACAAAAAGTCCCCTAGAAACGATACCAGGTGTTGTAGGCGTTTGTGTGGTAGATAGATTCTCAGCAATAGTAGACATAAAGATTGCATTACCAGTATCATCCAAACACAGGTCGGTTCCGAGAGAGCGGTCAGTCGCACCGGGAACATTATAATCGTAATATATTCGTGATAATGTCCAGCCGGCGATTCCTGAGTCGGGTTCACGTTTATAAATAGTAACTCTCGAACCTCTTAGGTCTGTTCCGTTAGAATAAATGTCTTCACGGTATGACGCAAACGCGTAAGTATTTCCATCGGCACTAATCGCAATTTTTCTACCTATGCCTGAATAACCAGTATCAGTGCCGGGTATGATTGGTTCGGAAGTCCTTATATTTACTCTAAATGTATATGTTGAATTAGTGTAATTAATATCGTAGATTAGTATCTTATCAGTTCCACCAAATGGAGATGTTGAAACCATTAATGAAGTGCCATTGGTTGATGAAAACTCGAGTCTGAATCTATGCCATTCCCAAGTTGCAAAATTTGTAGAATCGAAACCATATGATGTAGCCGCCATATCAACTGCGCTATCGCCAAACGGATTCAGTGTAACTAATAGCGCGCCAGTAATCGTATTGTAAATATAAACCTTCGATATAGCCGCAGTAGAATATGAAATAATCGCAATCCTTCCACCATCTGCAGTCAATTTCAAATTCTTAACGAAACCGCCGGTTCCATACGCGATTCCTGTTCCGTTGGTTATCGTCTGCGTTTGAAGGTCCCACGTCGATGTCCCACTATTCCATATATACATCCAAATAGTGCTACCGTCCGATGCTGCGATCTTTTGTCCATTCTTGCTTAGCGCAACGTATGTACCGAACAAAGACTCGGTCCTAGTAATAGTTGAGGTAGGCGTGGATGGCCAAGAACCATTTGTTTTCATATAAATGTATATCGATTTGGCGGGCGCGCTGGAACTAACCATGACGTTTCCATCAGAACTCATATAAACTCGTCCAGAATATGCTGTACCCATATCACTTGCTGTTCCAGAGTTGGTTATTATTTTTTCTACAATAATATCATATTTGAGAACATGACCATAATTATTAGTTTTAATGATACCAGAAGCAGATGTATTCCCATCGACTGTCAGTTTTGTTCCGGCAACAGCATTTATTCCTATGCCTACATCACCCGCGGCAGAAATGTGTAATCTGCGACCAGTCAAATAATTGCTCGAGGTTAAAACAGCACCAAGGTGTTGCGCTAACGATTGTCCTGTCTGTATTTCGAATTCTCGATCAGATTGTATAACATTCGACCATAAACTACTGGTAGAACTATTACGATTCACTAGAATTCTTATACCCGGGGTTCCTGATATTGATATGTCTCCAGAAATTTCAGACCCGCTACCTTGATTAGTAATCGTAAATGCGCCACCATTAGTTGGTCCGGCATTAGTAGGAGAGAATATTACTGGAGATGACCCTAATGTTGATAATACACCTTGAATGTAAACAGTTTGTCCAGAAAGAAACATAATATTATTAGGTGCGCCGCCTTTTTGTAATCTCCAACCAAGGGTATTAGCTGACCATCGCCATTCATTTGATGCACCCCACGCATTATTTAACGAAGTAGTTCGGAATTCGATTATCTGAGAAAACCCACGAAATGCCAATCTTGGACTCGCGCTATCATAAATTGCTACCGTGCCATTATTCAATAATCCGCCGTCGAGTCTAAGAGTATGACTAAAACTTGTTTCAGAACTACTATTCGGTACATTATTTAGAGAACCTTTTTTAAGCACAAGAACATCACATGATATAGCTTTCGACAATACATCTGAATTAGATAGTTCATAAAAATACGCATTACCATATCCAGTGCCAGTACCTGTAACTTCTATTGCCAATATGCGACCACTATTGGTCATACTTAATTTGGTCGCGAACGTTGTGCTTGCACATAACTTTAATGATCCATAAAAATTATTAATAAGTGTATAAACACCACTCCGCAATATATAACCTGCTATAAATGCGGTTGCGGCTGAGCTACTGTCGGTGTGAGCGGATACACTAAGAATAGTGCCATCTGCCGAAAGTTTTAAATCCCTTCCGAAACCGGTATTCGTGGCGAGGGCAGACGTCCCAATAAGTGTTTGTTTTAATGTCCAATCATTATCTGCAATATAGTTATAAATCTTAACAACACCAGTCGCATCATTTAGTGTTCCTGCCGACATAACAATTGTATTACCGTCACTACTCATATCCACCTGTTTTCCGAGATACGAATCGGCGCCAGTTGTCATTGTTCCTAAGAAATCGCCAATCTTAGTAACTGTATTCGAGGCACTGAAATCATCTACTGGCTCTAATGTGAATAAAATCGGCGTTCCAGTATTTAGTTGGTAAGAACCAAGACCATTTCCAGGCGGAACATAAGTTATGTAATTACCATTCCCACTAGGATAAGCGCACCACATTATAACTTGGTCTGTTGTGCCATCTTTGAGAAAAAACTGCCAGGCATAGTAAGCACCAGGTGCCTGTGCATAAGTCGTAGCAGTTGCAAAAGATAGGGAGCCACCAACTGTGGCTCCATACAAATACTGCTTATAGGCATTAGAATCAGAAAACTGATTATAAGATGTCCAAATTATACGATAAGTATTTACGCCAGTTGTTGAATATAAATCATTGGGTCTGTCTGCACTAAATTCGGTTATTATTACATTATTATATCGTTCTGGGTCATAACTACGTGGTTGAAGCGAGGTTTCTGCGCTAATACCAACATAATAACCAGTGTCTGTTTGTTTTAGCTTAAACCTACTCGGCAAATTGGCAAGTAAAATTGGCGTGTATCCGGTCAATCCATACGATGGTGATGGCGCAGTCGATGTCAATGAGAAAGGAATAGTTCGCGCAATCTGAGAATAGTTTATCTTATATACTAATGTTCTCCCTCTGTTTGAGTTGTTCAGAGGAGAACTGAATATAATACGAGTGCAGTCCGCAGACCATGCCACTCTCCCGTTCATCCCAGTATTATTTATAAATGGGTCGAATGATGTAATTGCGGCAGTATTAATAATGGCAAGCAAACTTAGGTCTGGAAGATTAACTACATATATGCCATGCAATCCCCATCCCGACACAGTATAATAGTATAATAATAATTTAGACGCGTCAGAGCTAATTAGCATTCGTAACATTTTAAATGATACCCCACCGGGAATTGCGGTTGAACTAGCATTTGGTGGTATAAACCGACTTACCTGGCTGACCCAAAAGCTACCGGTCATTGTTGTGGAAGCCACCGTCACTGAGCCAATAACGGTATATGTTCCAATACCTCCAGTTCCAGTTAAAATTGCGCTAATTGTTCGTGCGTCTGTTGGACTATAATATATAATCATTCCAATATACAATCTACCAGAACTAACTGCAGTAACAGTTAATGTTGTTCCGGAAATAGATCCAGTAAATGTGGCTGTTTTATATCTATGAATTATAAAATGACTATCCCAGAACACAGCTTGACCATTATAAACGTAACTGACGAATGTATTCCCATCATAGCTTATTTCAAGTCCGCCAACGTTAGTAATATTATTTATAGTTGCGGAAAACTCGTATAGGTTCTTAGTCGTATTAAACCTATACACGTCTATACGTGTGGTACTTGCTGCAGAAATAAAAACGGAACCATCGCCACTTACTTTACCTGTGTCGGCGGTAGTGGTTACACTGACTGGTAATCCCGAGGTTCCAGTAATTAGTTGTGACTGGTAACCCAGATATGACGATAATATTGATTTTTTACCGGTGGCTATGGAGCTAATACGTAGATTACTGGTCGAATCGACAGCGGTTCCTACACCAGCACTCGAAGGAAAGCTGAATCCCGGCTCTAGTTTTGCATAAGTGATTGAACCATCCGCGATAACCGATGTTGTTACGGAACTAGAACTGAGTTTTGAAGTAGTAATCGTTGCGTCGGCTATCTTCGCACTAGTAATAGCATTACCCGCAATTTTCGCAGTGGTTACTGCGTTCGAAGCAATATTATTTGTGTTAGCTGCTGAAGCATCTAATAATGAGCTATTGATAGTTTCAGCAATCTTTGCCGAGGTTATCGCACCATTTGCTATGTTAGCGGTGGATATTCCCAAATCACCTATATTTGCCGCCAATACCGCTCCCGTCGCAATCTTTGAACCTGTAACATAGCCATCAGCGATCTTCACCGTAGTAACCGCCGAATCAGCAATCTTCGCACTTGTAACCGCGAAATCGGCAATCTTCGATGTGATTATAGAGTTACCAGCAATCTTAGTTTCGGTTACGGACTCCGCGTTCAGCTTGGTATCAGTAACTGACGAATCGTCAATTTTATCAGTGATAATTGCGTCGTCTGCGATTTTAGCAGCTGTTACAGCAAAATTTATTATTTTCGATGCTGTTACAGCACCATCCACTATATTCGAGGAGCTAACAGACGCCGCCGCAAGCTTATCACCAGTGACCGCCCCATTCGCAATTTTATCAGTCGTTACCGATGTTGCGGCTAGTTTTCCTGTGGAAATTGCAAGGTTAGCAATCTTAGCAGTAGCAACTGCTCCCGTAGCTATCTTATCCATAGTGATTGACGATGTATCAATAATAGAACTAGTGATAGTGCCTGGCGCCAACTTAATTGACGTAATTGTGCCATCGCTTAAACAATCGGTTGTAATGCTGGAATTAAACAGCTTATCGCCCGTGATCGTTCCGGATATGACATTTGAACCAGAAACTGAGTCTTGCGCCATCTTCGCATTAGTTATAGAACCATCGATAAATTCACTAGTACCAACAGATGAATCGGCGAGTTTATCTGAAGTAACCGCCGAATTCGCTAGTTTATTCGTGGTAACTACAGAAGAACCTAATAGTGAATTGCTGATAGAACCGACAGCCAACTTGGTTCCTGTTATAATACTATCCGCTATCATAGTCGCCGAAGCAATAACCCCATCTGTTAGCTTCGAGCCAGATATAGAACCATCGGCCAATTTAGCAGACGTAACGCTTCCGTCTGCTATCTTATCAGTTGTAATGGAATTATCTATAAATTTGTCTCCTGTAATCGAACCATCTGCTATTTTGCTTCCGGTAACTGAGTTATCCGCTAACTTTACAGTCGTAATTGCGGAATTTGCGAATTGCTGTGTCTGAATACTGCCCGCCTGCGGAAGAGATACGGGAATCTTCGTCCAATTCTTACCAGGTCCGCGTTGAATATAAAGATACAAATCACCATTCGACGCAGTCAGGTCCTCGGTCTTTAGGAACTGCTGATCCGTAGAATTGTATGTAAGTGTGCTAGCAGACTTGGCTACAAAGTAAGTTCCGCTCGCCATGTTAATATTCTTTAATTCAATATAATGAAGGAAATTTCCAGCGACATTTATATAGTTCTCACTATTCCATAGTGTCCATTTAATTGCGGGAGAACCATTCTTCTTCACGGAAATAATCTTGTTTGCTAGTGAAACTAGAGAACCGTTTACGTCGATACCCTCCAAATTCGTTGTCCTGTCATCCGTTGCTCCAACCTTGATTACCACACTTTTATTCGCGGGAACATTCGCGAGAAGTGTCGTCAAATTTGTGCCAGACACGAAACTTGCGAGCGTCTGTGCTCCTGGAGATGAAGTAAATGTGGTTCCATCACCTGTATATGTGGTAGATGTCAAATCATATGTGAATGTTGATGTTAAATCATATGTATCGCCCGCAAATGAATCTCCGAACGAGAGCCCAGTTAATTCAAGCATCGCTGGATCAATGTTTCCAGCGCCAGAGGTTACTTTCTGCGTTTGAACACCTTTAATCACGAAAACTTCACCCGTAATGGTCTTCACTGTGTAATTTACTGCGCCAGTTTTAGCATCGAAACTCATAGCGATTTTATTTCCAGAATCGTCCTCAATATCAATCGTCTTTGTGCTGATAACTACGTCACGCGCGAAAATCTTATTTAACCGATTCGGTCCAATTGCGCCCAGATTCCAACCAGTGGCAGCAGTGTTTAATAGTGTACCTGTGCGAGTCTTAGAATATGGTAGAATTGTCCGCGATTTCGTGTCGATTTCTAAGAAGTTAATCTGTGTGGAGTTTGAAGAAGAATTAGCTCTGTACATTACATTTGGTGCGTCAAGAATTACAGTGTTTGTCGCCGTAGAGGTAGGCGCATTCACATGTAGGGTCGCGGTCGATGGCGTAGTAATATTACCAACCACTATTGACCTGGCAATGTGCGTATTTCCAGAAACCATTATGTTTCCATTAACGTCGAGAGCATTCGTTACAGCAGCTGCTTTCCCTATACCAACCCTCCCAGAAAACTGAGATGTTCCAGAAACATTTGTTGTGCCGCCAAGAGTGGCATCACCAACAGCTAGGCTGGATGAAAATCGCGCAACGCCACTGACATCCATAGCATATCCGGCGTCTGAACTCTTTCCAATGCCAACATTATTGGAAACCTCTAGAGTGCGCCCATAAATGCGATTGAAGCTATTCGCACCTGTCGCTCCCAGGTCCCACCCATTTGACACGTCGGTCACTGGAACCCCGTTAGACATGACGGATGGTTTGATCGAGCGATTCTTTGAGTCAATTTGAAGCCGGTTCGTTAATGATGCGTCTATTCTATCAGTTGATGTGTATAGGTTTGTGGGAACATTGAAAGTAACATCACTTGCCGCCGTTGATGAATTCGGCGCTTTTACAAGAAGCGCGGAGCCTTGTATGTCCGTCGTCCTCTGGACAGTGGAACCAATCGCGATAGATTCGTCGAATAATGCCTGACTGGTAACGCGGGACTGTCCGTCAACAAATAGCTTATCCGAATTCGATGGCGCAGCTCCGATTCCGACATTACCGGAAAGTGTAGACAAACCCAAAACGGTCATACTACTATTCATTGTCGTAGCACCACCGGCAATAATATTCGTAGAAAAACGGGAAGCTCCACTTACATCTAAAGGATATGTGTCATTCGACGCCTTACCGATACCCAAACTGCTCATAATCGACGCATCATTATCGACTAAAATAGAATTAGTTACTCGTGTATTTCCATTCACAGTCATTTGATAACCAGCGCCCGTCGTAGTTCCGAGAGAAATAGTGCCCGAGCAAATAATGTTACCATTCATAGAAATGTCTCCCTGTGGTAAAAATAACTTACCGGTTTTAATATTTACCGATCCATTGCGAATAATCGCGTTACCACTAAGGTCGACGAAGCCTTGGACGTACGATTGATTCAATCGATTCGCTGAGGCATTTGACAACCACGAGTTGTTCATTATATACTAAAAATACATATTATATTATGTGTTTTTACCAAAAAAGATTTTGTTTATAAACCATTGATTACATGTGTAAGTGCTCTTTAATAAGTGCGATTTCTTCTTCGAGTTGTAAAATACGTGCGCCTTGATTTCGTATGGTTTGATAGGATTCCTGTAATTGTTATCGAGCTCCTGTGTTATAAAAACATAGATTTGGTTTATTCGATTGGGATGTTTGTCATAAGTTGGTGTTTTGGCGCTAATGTAACAATACATACATTTTATAAAAAGTGGATTCACTAGATCGATGTGCTTTCTATTCTTATACCGATATTCGTATATCCTTCTTGATAGTATGAGTCGGTTGCAAACTGTAAACTATTATTTAGTTGGTCTAATCGAACTAACTCATTATCATTTGATGCGACTCCATATCCAATAGTTGAGAATGTCGTTAACCCTCTTCCAGTCCATGTAATTCCATCTGGTGATGTCGCTATCGTATTTGTGCCAGTACCTGCCGCTACCCATAAATACAATGATGAACTCCATTCGACATCAAATCCGCGCGTTGAGAATATCGACGTTCCCGTTCTTCCAGTCCATGTAATTCCATCTGTGGATGTTGCTATCGAATTTGTACCTTCACCTACCGCTACCCATAAAGCCCCATTCCATGCGACTACCTGTCCAGCAGTTGAAAATATCGATGTTCCTCTTCCAGTCCATGTAATTCCATCTGGCGATGTTGCTATCGAATTTGTACCTTCACCTACCGCTACCCATAAAGACAGTGATGAACTCCACGCAACTCCGCGTCCAAAACTTGAGAATATAGATGTTCCTGTTCTTCCAGTCCATGTAATTCCATCTGGTGATGTCGCTATCGAATTTGTACCACCACCTACTGCTACCCATAATGTTCCATTCCATGCGACTTCCGATCCAAAACTTGAGAATATCGATGTTCCTGTTCTTCCAGTCCATGTAATTCCATCGGGAGATGTCGCTATCGTATTTGTGCCTTGACCTACCGCTACCCATAAAGAACCATTCCACGCAACTCCAGCTCCAGAACTTGTCAATATCGACGTTCCTAATCCAGTCCAATTAAATCCATCATGAGATGTCGCTATCGAATTTGTGCCAGAACCTGTCGCTACCCATAAAGAACCGTTCCACGCAACTTTACGTCCATAATTTGAGAATATCGATGTTCCTATTCCATTCCATGTAATTCCATCTGTGGATGTTGCTATTGTATTTGTACCAGAACCTAGCGCTATCAATAATGTATTCTTTTTTTTCTGGCATAGTGGAAATTCAACGACATTGTTCTCAATATTATTTGAGGCGACTCCTTGTCCTAAAGTTGAGAATATCGAAATTCCTCTTCCAGTCCATGTAATTCCATCTGGTGATGTCGCTATCGTATTAGTTCCTTGGCCTACCGCTACCCATAAAGAGCCATTCCATGCGACTCCGCGCCCATCAGTTGAAAATATCGAGGTTCCTCTTCCAGTCCATGTAATTCCATCGGGAGATGTCGCTATCGTATTAGTTCCTTGGCCTACCGCTACCCATAAAGAGCCATTCCATGCGACTCCAATTCCTCGGGTTGAGAATATCGAGGTTCCTCTTCCAGTCCATGTAATTCCATCAGGAGATGTCGCTATCGAATTTGTGACAATACCTGTCGCTACCCATAAAGAACCATTCCATGCCACTCCCATTCCGTAAATTCCGAATATCGAAAGTCCTAGCCCAGTCCATGTAATTCCATCTTGCGAATATGCTATCGAATTTGTACCAGAACCTACCGCTACGAATAAAGAACCATTCCACGCAACTCCAAATCCATAATCTGAGAATATCGATTTTCCCAATCCATTCCATGTAATTCCATCTATCGAATATGCTATCGTATGTGATGTACCTTCACCTACCGCTACCCATAAAGAACCATTCCACACAACTCCACGTCCTTGACTTGAGAATATGGATGTTCCTGTTATTCCAGTCCATGTAATTCCATCTCTTGAATATGCTATCGAATTTGTTCCATTACCTACCGCTACCCATAAAGAACCATTCCATGCAGCTCCATTTCCATTAGTTGTGAATATCGATGTTCCTATTCCAGTCCATGTAATTCCATCTTGCGAATATGCTATCGTATTTGTGCCTTGACCTACCGCTACCATTAATCGTCCCGGTATTATTATGCTATTCTCTAGCATGCCATTCCATGCGACTCCCCATCCAGCAGTTAAGAATATCGATGTTCCTGTTCTTCCAGTCCAGTTAATTCCATCGGGAGATGTCGTTATCGAATTTGTACCTTGACCTGTCGCTACCCATAAAGAGCCATTCCACGCAACTCCACGTCCTTGAGTTGTGATTATCGTTGTTCCTCTTCCAGTCCAGTTAATTCCATCGGGAGATGTCGCTACCGTATTTGTACCAGAACCTACCGCTACCCATAAAGAACCATTCCATGCTACTCCAGTTCCATTAGATGAGAATATCGTTGTTCCTCTTCCAGTCCAAGTAATTCCATCTTGCGAATATGCTATCGTATTTGTGCCTTGACCTACCGCTACCCATAAAGAACCATTCCACGCAACTCCACGTCCTTGAGCTGTGATTATCGTGTTTCCTCTTCCAGTCCATGTAATTCCATCCGGAGATGTCACTATTGTATGCGATGTTCCTTGACCTGTCACTACCCATAATGAACCATTCCACGCAACTCCATATCCAGAAGTTGTTAATACCGATGCTCTTCCAGTCCATGTAATTCCATCTACTGATGTCACTATCGTATTTGTGCCATTACCTGTCGCTACCCATAAAGACCCATTCCACGCAACTCCTTGTCCAGTAATTGAGAATATCGATGTTCCTAATCCAGTCCATGTAATTCCATCTCTCGAATATGCTATCGTATTTGTGCCTGAACCTACCGCTACCCATAAAGAACCATTCCACGCAACTGCAAGTCCTTGAGTTGAGAATATCGAGTTTCCTCTTCCAGTCCATGTAATTCCATCCGGAGATGTCGCTATCGTATGTGTTCCACTATAGCCTACCGCTACCCACAACCCATTCTTTTTTTTACCAAATGTAATTGTAGTCGGAAGTAACGAATATCCGTTTATGTCAACTGTTACATTGTCATATGTTACAATCGATTTTGATTTGTATGGTATTGTTATAATATTATTTGTGGTTCGTCTATCTATATTTATGTTTGCGTTCGTAGTTGGTTTAACAGTCCAAATTGGTGATGCCTTTCCATCGACATATACGTTGTTTCCTGATGCCAAATATACGTTTCCACTAATACCGACTCCACCTACTACTTGAAGAGCGCCAGTTGTTGAACTGGTCGATACCGCGGTTCCAACGATTGACACATAATCGGATGCCGTCCCCAAAACTATTTGATTCGATGCCGTAATTTGCGCATCGTGACCAATTGCGGTTGAATCGGTCCAAGTGGTGGCACTTAGACCTGCGTTTGCTCCAAGAAGGGTAATGTTACCACTTGTAGTCAGGTTTGCTCCACCCGCTGATGCTCCGATTACTGTGTTGTTTATACCAGTCGATATGCTTGCCCCAGCAGAAGAACCTATTCCTGTATTACTTGATCCTGTAGTCGCATCGAGAGCATTATAACCTACTGCCGTATTATTATTTCCTGAAGCGGCACTGATAGTACCATAGCCAAATCCTGTATTGAAGGATCCCTCATTCCCATTGAGGGATTGATAACCGAATCTTGTGCTGGTACTTGTGTTTTGAACTATTATGTTACCGCCAACGTTTATGTCACCTCCGATACCGGCTCCGCCAGTTACTACGAGTGCTCCAGAGGAGGAACTAGTTGATGACGTTGCGTTTGTACTCGTAATAACGCCAGTTGTTGTAATAACTATGTCACTTGCTAGTTGTGTTGCTGTTATTGTGTTATTTACTAGTTTGTTACCGAAAATAGTTGCGTTGGTTATTGTTGACCCAGTTACGCTTCCTGTTGGTAAACTCACAGTTATTCCAGAAACGACCAAATTACCACTTATTATTGTGTTTCCTCCTATAAAGGCATTTCCACCTATTCCAGCGCCACCACTAACTATAAGTGCTCCCGTCGTAGTGCTTCTCGATGCCGTTGATTCATCTACTATCAAACCATTATTCGTGTATGTTTTGTTTAATAAATTATTATTATACAGCGGAGTAGATAATGTGTATATAACGGGTTCTACATAGTTAAATGGTTCATCTATATTAACTGATTCACCTAGATCCGTCAATGCTGCTGGAAAAGTATATGTGGTACCATTTAAAGTAAATGTTTTAAAAACACCGCCACTTACGTCGTATGGAGACTGTGCATAATCTCCTATTGATGTATTGACAGTTATCGAATATCTACTGCCACCTCTTGCATATAATACTATTTTCTTGTAATCATACCCACTTGTTGTATAAAAATCATAGAAATATTTTGGAGAACCATTATTCGTTATTCCCTGAGATATATTAAAAATCGGCTTCCCCCCGGGCAAATATAATATCGAGCCGAATAATGTTACATTATTATTTTCTTCCAGTATATAGAACTCAAGCGGTCTCGATCCAGTATCAATATATTTATTTGGTAGGCTAAGTTCAATTGGATAGAAATACGAATAATTGAATGTGCCAAAATCAACAACTGTTGTGGTTTTTACATCCATTGGTATTTGTGATGTCCCAATAAATATATTTCCACTCTGTGCGGTCACATTAGACGCTATTATGTTTGAACCTATATTCACATCACCACCAATTCCGACGCCACCACTCACTATAAGTGCGCCGGTTGTCGTGCTAGTTGATACTGTTGTTGAGGTAACTACCAAATCTTCGCTTCCACCGCCACCGCCACCGCCACCGCCACCACCGGTCGATAATATTACGCCGTTCACATATATACTATTCCCTGTACTCAAGAATATATTTCCTCCGACATTCAGATTGCCACCTATTCCGGCGCCACCACTAACTATAAGTGCCCCATTCGTGGTGCTTGTCGATACTGTTGTATTTGTTATAGAGGTTGCCGGAGTAGTAACGGTTCCTGTGAATGTCGGGGATGCTAAGTTAGCTTTCAAGTCCAGCGCGGTTTGCTGCGCCGTCGATACAGGTTTCGACGCATCACTTGTATTATCCACATTTCCAAGACCTACCATAGACTTGGTTATTCCGCCGACAGTTCCCGTGAATGTCGGGGATGCCAAATCTGCTTTCAAGTCCAGCGCGGTTTGCTGTGCGGTAGAAACTGGTTTCGACGCATCACTTGTATTATCCACATTGCCAAGACCTACCATAGACTTGGTGATTCCGCCGACAGTTCCCGTGAATGTCGGGGATGCCAAGTCAGCTTTCAAGTCTAGTGCGGTTTGCTGCGCCGTCGATACAGGTTTGGATGCGTCCGATGTATTATCCACATTGCCAAGACCGACCATAGACTTGGTGATTCCGCCAACAGTTCCCGTGAATGTCGGGGACGCCAAGTTGGCTTTCAAGTCTAGTGCGGTTTGCTGTGCAGTAGAAACTGGTTTCGACGCGTCACTTGTATTATCCACATTTCCAAGACCTACCATAGACTTGGTGATTCCGCCAACTGTCCCGGTGAATGTCGGGGACGCCAAATCTGCTTTCAAGTCCAGCGCTGTTTGCTGAGCTGTCGAAACTGGTTTGCTTGCGTCACTTGTATTATCCACATTGCCAAGACCTACCATAGACTTGGTGATTCCACCGACTGTTCCAGTGAATGTCGGGGACGCCAAATTGGCTTTCAAGTCAAGTGCTGTTTGTTGAGCAGTCGATACAGGTTTCGCCGTGTCGGCTGTGTTATCCACGCTACCTAGACCCACCATAGATTTGGTGATACCGACTGTTGTTCCGCCTACATATAGATTACCTCCTATTCCAGCACCACCCACAACTTGGATCGCGCCCGATGCCGTGCTTGTGGCTACCGTTGTATTATTTATATATGTAATTCCGCCCACAGATAGTGTTTTGTTCATCGACACATCACCCAAATCTTTAATTACCATTATCAGATTCGCATCGTCATAAAACTCGGCAATTGCTGCTGTTCCATATTGTCTGACGGTTAATCCTGGTCCCGTTCCAGAATTGGAAATATCCACGCGTTCCGATATACGAACCGTTTCCTTTACTGTTGTGCTGATAATGCTACCTGTTACATTGAATGAACCATCCACTGTCAATCCACCATATATACGCGTGTTTCCACCTATAAAAACATTACCGCCGATTCCAGCGCCACCCGTTACTTGTAGTGCTCCCGACGCAGTATTTGTGGAATTTGTATTATTAGTAATCGAGGTAGCTGGCGTTGTTACTGTGCCCGTGAAGGTCGGGGAAGCCAAGTTTGCTTTCAAGTCCAATGCTGTTTGTTGAGCCGTTGAAACGGGTTTGGACGCGTCGCTCGTATTATCCACATCACCTAGACCTACCATAGACTTAGTGATTCCACTAACGGTTCCAGTGAACGTTGGGGAAGCCAAATTGGCTTTCAGATCCAGAGCAGTTTGTTGTGCTGTCGATACGGGTTTGGACGCATCACTTGTATTATCCACGTTGCCGAGACCCACCATAGACTTAGTGATACCACCGACTGTTCCAGTGAACGTTGGGGAAGCCAAGTTTGCTTTCAAGTCCAATGCTGTCTGTTGAGCCGTTGAAACGGGTTTGGACGCGTCGCTCGTATTATCCACATCACCTAGACCTACCATAGACTTAGTGATTCCAGCAACGGTTCCAGTGAACGTTGGG